>Ga0180431_10007633_pt1 | contig 12555 bp, 9 predicted proteins | sample SS_ome_11_FD_132459 | JGI IMG/M metagenome (GOLD analysis project Ga0180431, IMG submission 132459) | Hypersaline lake sediment archaeal communities from the Salton Sea, California, USA - SS_1_MS_1 metaG | ecosystem: Environmental > Aquatic > Non-marine Saline and Alkaline > Hypersaline >... | reverse complement strand
TAAGCTTCGCTTACGCCATGCGCCGTGGACAACGAGAACACCGGCTCTTGAACCGGTAACCCACGAGAAGGAGGAAACCAATGCTTACCATGAAACGCGCTCATTCCATTTTCGTCGCCGGGTTCCTTTCAGGAATCATCTGGATCGGCTCAGGACGTCCCGCTTGCGGTGACATTTACGACAAGGTCTGGGACAGCGGCAGCGCTATCCCCAACATCGTCCTTGAGGTAGCCGTCGGAGATATGGATGGCGACGGCAAGCCCGAGATCATCGCATCCGATCACCCGACAAGTGGCGTAAAAATCTATGTCTTTGAGGCTACAGGTGATAATTCCTATCAGCTGGTCTGGGACAGCGGCACCACGCTTACCAGGGCCTACTGTAGAATCGAGGTCGGAGACCAGGATGGCGATGGAAAATTTGAAATTATCGCGGGAGAGTTTGACGATCCTGCGTATAACGGCAGGCTCCACATCTTTGAGAATCATGGTGACGACGCCTATCAGGAAGTCTGGGATAGCGGCAGCGCACTCAACGGAGCGAATATCACCGCACTCTTCTTGGGAGATGCGGACGACGATGGGAAGGGCGAGATCATCGTTGGTACCGGCCCCCTTGGAAACAGCAAAATCCGTGTCTACGAAAACACCGGAGACAACGCTTATCAGGAGGTGTGGACCAGCGACGATACGCCTACCCCTGTTTCCGATACCGTGCTCGAGGGAGTGGTGGGAGATGCGGATCGGGACGGCAAAAAGGAGATAATTCTCGGCTCGGGAGATCTTGATTCACAGGTTCACGTTTTCGAGAATACCGGCGACGACTCCTACCAGCTGGTCTGGGATAGTGGCGGTACGTTCGATTGGCAAATGTGGGTGACCACGGGAGATCAAGATAATGACGGAAACTTCGAGATCATCGCCGGAGGTGAAGAGAGAGCAGTACACGTCTTTGAGCACACCGGGGCTGACGACACCTATGCAGAGGTGTGGAATAGTGGTGACATGAATGCGATCGTGGGATCCTTCGTGGCCACCGGAGATCAGGATCGTGATGGAAACAGAGAAATCATCGCTCCCTGCAGCGACGGTAAAGTCTACGTCTTTGAGAATACCGGGGACAACTCCTATCAGGAGGTATGGAACAGCGGAAGCATCATGAGTGGATATATCTACGAGGTCGCGACCGGAGACCAGGATGGAGATGGAAGATTCGAGATAATTGCCGCCACGGGTCCGGAGAACAAGATCTACGTCTTTGAGAGTCCCATCTCCTTGATATTCAAGGACGGTTTCGAGTCCGGCGACACCTCGGCCTGGTCGGGAACGGTGCCCGTTCGATGATCCGGGGTGTAAGCGTCCCGATCCCAGGTTGCCCGACGCATGGGACATTCCGGTCCTCTTTCTGCGTTCCCGGACGGGACGCCTGTTCGCGGAGCCGGCCGCGGACCAGCCACAGCTCCGGCGTCCGCCGACTTTGGGGGGGAGTTGGAGCAAGCCGGGGTTGGCCTGGGTCGTCGGCTGCTGAGCTCGACGAGGACACGGCTCTCGTTCTCCGGGATGAAGCGTCGGGGCCTGCGCAGAGCACCAGATCCGTGCCTTCCCGGGCGACCCTGTGCTATCCTCGTCGTGTGCCGTCGTGCTCTTCTCAGCGTCGCCAACCGGCGTTTTTGCATGCCCGCCTGAGCGTCAGAGGACGGGGGCCGCGCCGCCGGTAAGGCAGGCCCGGAGAACGGCCACCGGCGGTAGCTCCGGGAGAGCCATGAAACCACCAACGGTGCCAACGGGACTTCCCTTCAACCTCGACGATCTCATCCACCAGCGTACGGTCGAGAGCAACCGGGTGGAGCTCAAAGCCACCTGGGACACGCATACCAGGGCGGCGATCGTCAGGACGGTTTGTGCCTTTGCCAACGACGTCCTGAACCTCAACGGAGGATACGTCGTCGTCGGCATCGAGGAGCAGGGCGGACGGGCGGAGCTGCCGCCCCGCGGACTCGCGGGCTGGGATCTCGAGCGGCTGCAGAAGGAGATTCGCGGCGTTTGCCAGCTCATCGATCCGGGCTATCAACCCTACCTCTTTCCGGCCGAATACCAGGGCCGGCCGATTCTGATCATCTGGGCCCCCGGCGGCGACAATCGGCCTTACCAGGCGCCGGACGACGTCGGCCAGCGGCAGAGTCCGCGGCACTTCTACCTCCGCCAGGGGCCGGAGTCGGTGAAGGCGCGGGGAGAATCTCTGAGGCAGCTTATGGAACTGGCCGCCAAGATCCCGTTCGACGACCGCCGGGCTCTCACCGCGCGGGTCGAGGACATCTCGCCGAGCCTGGTGCGACGCTTTGTGCATCAGATCGGCAGCAAGCTCCTCGACCACCAGCCGCAGCTCACCGACCGCGAGATCTACCGCCGGCTGCGCATCGTTTTGCCGGTCAACGACCATGAAGTACCGCGCAACGCCGCGCTGCTGTTTTTCAACGACGAGCCCGAGCGTTTTTTCCCAGGTGCCCGCATTGAAGTCGTCCGCTTCGCCAACGGTGCCGGCGGCGATCTGATCGAGGAGCGCATCTTCCCAGGACCGGTGCCGCAGCAGATCAGGAGCGCGCTGGATTACCTGATCGCCCTCAGTCCCACCCTGGTGCGCAAGATCTCCGGCCAGGCGGAGGCTGAGCGCACCACCGCCTACCCCCATGACGCGGTCGAGGAAGCCCTGGTCAACGGGGTCTATCACCGCAGCTATGACGGGCCGCCGGAGCCTCTCAAGGTCTACCTCTATCCCGACCGCATGGAGATCACCACCTGTCCCGGACCGGTGCTCGGTATCGAGCACGAGCACTTCTTGCCACGGGCGGTGATGCCGGCGGTTCCGGCGCGTAACCGTCGGATCGGCGAGTTTCTCAAGGAGCTGGGTCTGGCCGAGGGGCGGGGGACGGGCATTCCCAAGATCCGCAATGCGATGGAGCGAAACGGCTCGCCGCCGCCGCACTTCGACTTCGACCAGGCACGGACCTACTTCCGGGCGCGCCTGCCGATCCATCCCCACCATCGCGACCCGACCCCGGCGGGGGTCGGAGAAGCAACTTCGGCGGCAGCCGCCCTCGATCCTCTGAGCACGGCGCTCGAGCGGCTCAAGCTGCGGCTGGCCGCGGGCGAGATCTCACTCGCGGAGTATCGGGAGATCAAGGACGAAATTCTCGCGGATCTCGATACCGATCCCGGACGGAGCGCCGGCGAACCGAGATGAAGGCCGGGGACGTCGGCCGCTGGGAAGGCGGTTTTGGGGTCGCGTCAATGAGGTCAGTCCGCCGGCAGGCGCCCGTGGCGGCGCTCGCAGGCCGCATGGGCGGCGGTCGCCTCGGCCGGCGTCTCCCCGAGCAGCTCGCGGCGCTGCTCGACGCTCAGGCAGGCCCGGGTCGCCTGCGCGAGATAATCGAGCAGGGCATCCCCACCGATCCGCCAGATGCGGGCGGTGCCGTCGTCGGAGGCGGTGACCACGCGTTGGCCGTCGGCACTGAAGGCGGCGCTCCGGAGCTTGCGCCGGTGGCCCCGAAGGACCATCGGCTCGCCGCTCCCGTCGGCCGCCCAGACCCGGGCGGTGCCGTCATCGAGGGCGGCGACGATCCGCGCGCCGTCGCGGCTCCAGGCGAGGCTCTCCACGTTGCCCTCGTAGCCGCCGAAGGTGGCCTCCGGCTCGCCGCCCGCAGCGCTGCGCACCGCGACCGCACCGTCCGCCGGCTCGGCCACGCGCGACCCGTCCGGACTGCGGGCGCGCGTCGTCGGACACTCCACCCCGCCGGGCTCGGACGCGAGGCGGGAATCCCCCGTGCCGTCGGCGTCGCGCACGCGGACGGATCCGTCCTCGAGCACGATGAATAGCCGTCCGCCGTCGGCGCTGAGGACCGCGCAGCGCGGCACCGTCCCCGGCTCGCCGGAGAGCACCACCGGCTCGCCGGGCTGATCAACGCGCCACACCCGTACGGTGCCGTCGTGCGAGCCCGTGACCAGGTGCTCGCCGCCGGGACTGAAGGCGGCGCTCGCCAGCTCCCGGGGATCGCCGGGCAAGCGGATCGGCTCCCGGCCGTCGCTCCGGCGGATGAGGATGCCCTCCTCGGAGGCATGGACCAGACGCGTGCCCTCGGTGTCGAGGGCGAAGCCATCCCGCCACTCCGGGTGCTCGTGGGCGCGGACGAGCTCGCCGGTCGGGCGCAGCGTCCAGATGCGGGCGGTGCCGTCGAGCGAGGCGGTGAGAATTCGTTCGCCGTCACCGCTGAAGGAGGCGTTCACGAGTTTGTCGGTGTGCCCCCGGAGAACGATCGGGGGGGCCGAGCCGTCGGCGGCCCAGACGCGGGCGGTACGGTCGGCGGCGGCGGTGACCACGCGGGTGTTCTCCCCGTTCCAGGCCACGCTCACCACCGTGTCCCGGTGTCCCCGGAGGACCACCGCCGGGCCCTCGCTCAGGGCCGGCCACACCCGGGCGGTACGATCCACCGAGCCGGTGGCGACCCACCGGCCGTCGCCGCTCCAGGCCGCGGCCACGATGTCGCGCTCGTGGGTCACGCGGCCACGGCCCCGGGAGCCGTCGGCTCCCCAGACCTCGGCCACGCGATCGCGATGGGCGAGGACGAGGTAGCGGCCGTCGGGGCTCCAGGCGACGCTCGCCAACCTTCCCGCAGGCGCCCGCAGCACCTTCCGGACCTCGGAGCCGTCGAGGCGCCAGATGCGGATCACGTCGAGCGAGGCGGTAAGGATGCTCCGGCCGTCCGGGCTCCAGGCCGCGGTGAGCAGGCTGCCGCCGTGTCTTCGGAACACCGCGGGATCCTGTGCCCGGTTCCACGCGCTCCACAGGCGCACGGTCTTGTCGTCGGAGGCGGTGATGAGGCGCGAGCCGTCGGGGCTGAACGCCGCGCCCGAGACCACATCGGTGTGGCCGCGCAGAATGAGCCGACTGCTGCCGTCGGCTTCCCAGACGATCGCGGTGTGATCCTCGGAGGTGGTGACCACGCGGGTGCTGTCGGGGCTCCAGAAGGCTCCCGTGAGCTTGTCCGTGTGCCCCGCCAGAACCACGGGCTCGTCGTCGCTGCCCCAGACGCGCGCGATGCGGTCGGTGGACGCGGTGACCACGCGCCGGCCGTCGTCGCTCCAGGCGGCATCGACCAGCGCCCCCTTATGGGCGTCGAGGACGATCGGCCGGGAGCCCACGCTCCAGATCCGCACCGCGCCGTCGGCCGAGGCGGTGAGGACGCGCTCCGCGCCCTGGAACGCGACGTGCCAGACCGCTCCGCCCTGATCGCCGAGCACCATCGGCTCGCCGCCGCCGTTGGCCTGCCAGACGCGCGCGGTGCCGTCGGTGGAGCCGGTTGCCACCCGGTAGCCGTCGGGGCTGAACGCGACGCTCACCACCTTGCCCAGATGTCCCGAGAGCTCGGTCGAGCGGCCGCTGCCGTCGAGCTCCCAGACACGGGCGGTGAAGTCGCTGCCGCCGGTGATCAGGCGTCGGTTTTCAGGGCCGAACGCGACGCAGAGTACCTTGCCGATATGGCCGCGCAGGACGATCGGCCGGCCCTCGCTGTCGCTGCGCCAGATGCGCGCGGTGTGGTCGGCGGAGGCGGTCGCCACCAGTTGGGCGTCGTGGTTGAACCCGGCTCCCAGCACCTCGTCAACGTGTCCTTCGAGCACCACCGGGTCACCGCTGGCGTCGGCGCTCCGGATGCAGGCGGTGCGATCGTTGGAAGTGGTCACGAAGCGCCGGCCGTCGCCGCTCCAGGCGATGCTCGTCACCGTTCCCTGATGAGGGTGCAGAACCGCCTGGGGCGGGAGCTGCTGCGCGACCTGCCGGACGAGTTCCCATCCGCGGTCCGTGACCAGATCCCGCTGCGCTGCCGGCAACTGCGCGAGCTCGGCGAGCACGAGGGTGCGTACCAGCGGTTCCTCGGCCGTTTCGGCCGCCGCCAGGATGGCGTCGACCCGGGCCCGGGTCCGGGCTTGGCGGAGCCTCTCGCCTCGCCAGAACAGCCAGGCGACGACCAGGACGGCGGCCACGGCGAGCACGGCGACGAGCCGCCAGGGCGGGCGTCGGCGCCGGCGCTGCGCGTAGATGCCGCCCAGGCGATCGGCGAGTGAGGAGGGATTGCGGTGGCCGGGAGAGTGGGTCACTACGAAGCCCGGACGGCTCAGTGATCGCCCGTGAGCGGCACGAAACGTACCGGGAGAACCTCTCGGGAGCGGATTTCACCGTCCTCGGTTTTCCAGATGAGCGTCAGTTGCTCGGCGAAGAAACCGCCGCCGACCGGCACCACCATCCGGCCGCCGGGTTTGAGCTGCTCGATGAGCGGCGGTGGGATCTCGCTGGTGGCGGCGGTGACGATGATCCCATCGAAGGGCGCGTGCTCTTCCCAGCCGTGGTAGCCATCGCCGATACGCGTCTCGACGTTCGTGTAGCCGAGTCGTTCGAACCGCGCTTTCGCCGCCTGTCCGAGCTTCTCGACGATCTCGATGGTGTAGAGCTTGCGCACCAGCTCGGCGAGCACTGCCGCCTGATAGCCGGAGCCGGTGCCGATCTCGAGGACGACGTCGTCGGGGTCCGGCTCCAGCAGATCGGTCATCAGCGCGACGATGTAGGGCTGGGAGATGGTCTGTCCTTCCCCGATGGGAAGGGGATGATTCTCATAGGCCTGGTCGTGGAGGTGAGGGGGTACGAACTCGTGCCGTGGAACCCGGGCCATCACCTCCATCACCCGCGGGTCGAGCTGGTCTTTCCCGATCCTCCCGCTGGTGGCCCGGACGTCGGCTTCGATCGCTCTAATCATTTGCTGATGTTGATGAAGGAACGGATCCTTCTCCGGTGATGGTGCGGCAGCGGTGGTGCTCGGTTGCGGGGCGCACGCTCCGGCGATCGAGCCGACGGTCAGGCAGAGGATGGCCAAGCCAAATCCCGCAAGAGACGATATCTTCATCGCTGGGCGCAACCTCTCTGCCTCGGAACTTCCGTGGATGAGTCATCCCAGATTCCCGATTCTAGTGCTTTTTCCCACGGATGACCAGCCCGGCGCGAGGCCGGCCGCGTCTCGATCGCCGCCCCTACGAGCCGAATCCGCGCCCGGTCTCTTCGGCTTCCTCTTCCGTATCGATGTCCTTGGCCAGCGACAGCGCGTCGATCAGGGCCAGACGGCCGTTTCGCTCCGGGAAGCGCCGGCGGTGGCGGCGCCTGCCGAAGACCCGCCTGATCCTCTCCACCGTCTTTTCGGGAACCATGGTTCCGGCTTTCAGGCTGTGAGCGATGGCGATGCCGTTCCAGATGACGGTGAGGGAGACCGTCGGCGGCCGCAAGCGGAGAATGCGTCGCAGGTCCTCGGCTACCAGGATGGCGACCACGCTGCACAGGATGTACCAGAACCGGTACACGGGGGACCGGTTGCGGCTGCTGTAGGCCATCTCGAACGAGCGATAGAGCAGGGACCGGCGAAAAGCGGGGGGATAGACCACGATGAGATGGCCGGGCAGGGTGGGAATCGGTTGCTGCCCGGGCTCGGGCACGACGCCGTACTGGGGTTTCCAGGCCGATGCCCCCAACTGCTGCGGATCTTCCGGCACCAGGATCAGGGAAAACCAGAAGTCCAGGGGTTCGTGCTCGAAGTAATCCGCCATCGAGCGGCGCAGCTCGTCGACTTCCGGCAGGATGTCGCAGGTGGTCAGGGCGATGGGGCTCGAAGGGAACTCCTTCTCCACCGTCTCCAGAGTCACCTGGATGTTGTGGCCGAAGCTGCCGTCGGTATCGATCACCGGGACGTCGCCGTGGAGCTCCCCGTAGACCGCGGCCGGGCCGCCGATGTAGATGGGATCGAAGTGGCCGCACTCCCGGAGGCGCTCGAGGAGCAGGTCGATGAGCGGGCGCCCCCCGATCTTGACGGCGACTCCCTTGGAGCCCCACAGGGGACGCTTGCCCCGCCCCTTGCGGGGGAGCTCAGCCGGCCTGCGGTCGCTGCCGGCGAGCACGATCAGGGGAATGGTCCGGTTCCGCATGCCTTTGCCGTGGTTGCTCGACGCTCTTATCCGCAGCACCCCGCCCAGCCATCTACCGAGGCGGGTCGCTCCGGGTGCGGGGAAGTGTTACCATATACCATATCGATACGCTTCCATCCCTCCGGAGGATCCTTATGGCTAAGAATCGCGAAAACAAGGACGGGGATTCTATCGAAAGCTCCGGCCTGAGTCGCAGGGACTTCCTCACCACCGCCGGGATCGGCACCCTCGGCATGGCCGCCGCCGGCCGCGGGCCGGCCGCAGAGGCCCGTCCCGGCGCCGAGGTGGTGCCGCCCGCGGAGCTCGTCCGCATCGCCTTGCGCGTCAACGGGCATACCTACCGGCTGCTGGTCGAGCCGCGCTGGTCGCTGCTCTACGTGCTGCGCGAGCACCTGGGCCTCAGCGGGGCCAAGGCGGGCTGCGAGCGCGGCGAGTGCGGAGCCTGCACGGTGCTCATCGACGAACGGCCGCGCTATGCCTGCATGACCCTGGCCGTCGAGGCCGAAGGGACCGAGATCACCACCGTCGAGGGACTGCTCGACGGCGAGGAGCTCGGCGCGGTCCAGCAGGCATTCATGGAGCACGACGGATTCCAGTGCGGCTACTGCACCCCGGGTCAGGTGATGGCGGTCGAGGGGCTGTTACGCGCCCACTCCGAGCCGGATCTCGACACCATCCGCCGCGGCCTGAGCGGTAACCTCTGCCGCTGCGGCGCCTACCCGAACATCTTCCGCGCGGCCCGCCGGGCCGACGAACTGAAACGCGCCCAGGGAGGTGGGTCATGAACGATGGCCTCTACTATCTCGCCGGGGCCCTGCCCGCGACCCCCGATCCGACCCAGGAGCAGCCGCCCTGGGAGACCACCGAGGTGGTGGGCAAGGCCCTGCCCCGCATCGACGCTTATGAACGGGTCAGCGGCACCGCGGAGTTCCCCTCCGACGTCGCCTTGCCCGGCATGCTCTACGGCGCCATTGTTCGCTGTCCCCACGCCCATGCCAGGGTATTGGGCGTCGATACCCGCAACGCGGAAAAGATGCCGGGGGTGTGGGCGGTGGCGTGTGACTCGACGCCGGGCGCCGATTTGCCCTGGCACTTCGCCGGCGACGAGCCCATCGCCCGGCTCTTCGATCCCCACTGCCGCTACGCCGGCGAGGCGGTGGCGGCGGTGGCGGCGGAGACTCCGTATCAGGCATGGGACGCCGTGCGCGCGATCGCGGTGGACTACGAGGTCCTGCCCTTCGTGGTCGACGAAAACGAGGCCCTCGCCCCCGGCGCGCCGGAGGTCCGCGACGGCGGCAACCGGGCCGGCGAGCCCCAGGTCTACGAGCGCGGAGACCTCTCCCAGGGCTTTGCCGAGGCCGACGTGGTGCTGGAGGAGCACTATCACACCGCCTGCGTGATCCACACCCCGCTCGAATCCCACGGCTGCGTCGCCCGCTGGGACGGCAACCAGCTGACGCTGTGGGAATCGAGCCAGGGGGTCTACGCCGTCCAGAGCCGCCTGGCACGGGCCTTCGATCTGCCTCTGAGCCACGTGCGGGTGATCGGTCACTACGTGGGGGGCGGTTTCGGGAGCAAGCTCGCGACGGGCAAGTTCTCGCCGATCGCGGCGCTCCTGGCCAGGAAGACGGGCCGACCGGTGCGGCTCTTCCTGACCCGGGAGGAGACCTTCCTGTGCATGGGAAACCGGCCGGCCAACTTCATGCGCCTCAAGGCCGGGGTCAAAAAAGACGGCACGCTGACCGCTCTGGAATTCGAGGGACTCGGCTCCGGAGGTGCCTACTCCGGCTCCGGCACCGGGATCCTCGACTGGCAGATCCGCGATCTCTACCGCTGCCCCAACGTCCGCACCGAGTGCCACAACGTCTACATCCATGCCGGCGAGCAGCGGCCGATGCGGGCCCCGGGTCATCCCCAGGGCTCCTGGGCCCTGGAGCAGATGCTGGACGCCCTGGCGGAGAAGATCGGCATCGATCCGGTGGAGCTGCGGTTGCAAAACCTGACCGCGGTCAGCCAGGGCCGCGGCGACATCCCCTACACCAGCACCGGGTTCAAGGAGTGTCTCGAGCGCGGCGCCGAGGAGTTCGGCTGGACCCGGGCAAAATCGCGATCGGCCGGGAAGGGACCGATCGTCCGCGGGGTCGGCATGGCGGGGTGTCTGTGGATCGCGGGCGCCGGCGGACCGCCCTCGACGGTGATCGTCAAGTACTTTGTCGACGGCAGCGTCAACCTCAACATGGGGGCCAGCGACCTCGGTACCGGCACCAAGACGGTGATGGCCATGGTGGTGGCCGAGGAGCTGGGGGTGGACCTGGATCGCATTCAGATCGAGCACGCCGACACCGGCACCACCCAGTTCGCCACTCCCAGCGGCGGCAGCAAGACCGTGCCCACCGAATCGCCGGCGGTACGCGCCGCGGCCATCGACTGCCGCGATCAACTGCTGGCGATGGCGGCGGAGCAGCTCGAAGTGCCGGCCTCGGAGCTGACCCTGAAAGCGGGCGAGGTGATCTCCACCAAAAATCCCGAGGTCCAAATCGCGGTCGGCGACGTCGAGGCCTTCCAGAGGGCGCGGATCGTCGTCGGCATCGGCTACCGCGGACCCAATCCCGAGGACAAGGCCATCTGCCCCTTCGGGGCCCAGTTTTGCGAGGTCGAGGTCAACACCCGCACCGGGGAGGTCCGGGTGGTGCGGTTCCTCGGGGCCCACGACAGCGGACGGGTCATGAACCGGAAGACCTTCGACAACCAGGTCTACGGCGGCATCACCATGGGGATCGGCTTCGCCACCACCGAGCGCCGGGTTCTGGATCGCAACCAGACCGGGAAGATGGTCAACGACAACTGGCACGATTACAAGATTCCCACCGCCATGGACATCCCGGCCGAGATCGTCTCGGTGCCCATCGATCCCGGCGACATCGAGTGCAACACCACCGGCGCCAAGGGCGTGGGGGAGCCGGTCACCATCCCGACGGCCGCGGCCATCGCCAATGCGGTTTACCACGCCACCGGCGTCCGGGTGACCGAAACACCGATCAATCCCACCCGGCTGCTGGAAGGATTGCAGGCCAAAAAACAGGGGAGGAGCTGAGCCATGTTGCCGAACTTTGCCTACGTCCGTGTCGGCTCCGGCGAGGAGGCGTTGAAGCATCTCGCCTCGCCGGGGGCCGCGATCCACGCCGGGGGGACGGATCTTTTGGGCTGCCTGCGCGACGGCGCCGTCGCTGTCCGCACCGTGGTCAGCATCAGCCGGCTCGACGAGCTGCGGGGCATCCGCGAGCGGCCCGACGGGGGCCTCGGCATCGGCGCCCTGACCACGATTGCCGAGGTGGCCGCAAGTCCGCTCATCGGCGAGCGCTATCCCGGCCTCGCCCAGGCCGCCGGAGAGGTTGCCAGCCCGCAGCTGCGCAACCAGGGAACCCTCGGCGGCAACCTCTGCCAGAGGCCCCGCTGCTGGTATTTCCGCGGCGATTTCGACTGTGCCAAAAAGGGCGGCGATCAGTGCTACGCTCTCGACGGGGAGAACCGCTACCATGCCATCTTCGGCGGTGGTCCGTGTTACATCGTCCACCCGTCGGACACCGCGCCCGCGCTGGTGGCCCTGGGGGCGGCGGTCCGCATCGCCGGCCCGGACGGCGATCGCGCGGTGGCGCTGGATTCGTTCTTCGTGCTTCCCGCCGACGAGCTGTTGCGCGAAAACATCCTCGAGCCGGGGGAGATGATGACCGAGATCCTGCTGCCGCCGCCCGGGGAGGAGATGCGCAGCTCCTATCGCAAGGTGCGGGAGCGCGGCTCGTGGGATTTCGCCCTGGCGAGCGTCGCGCTGGCGGTCCGGTTCCGCGGCCGGCGGGTCGCCGAGGCGCGGGTGGTGCTCGGCGGGGTGGCGCCGATTCCCTGGCGCTCCGAGGCCGCCGAGGGGGCGATCGTCGGCAAACGGCTCGATGCCGCGGCGGCGGCCCGCGCCGCTTCCGCCGCGGTGCGCGATGCCGAGCCGCTGGAGCAGAACGGCTTCAAGGTGCCGCTGGTCCGGGGGATCGTGGAGGAGAGCCTGCTGGCGCTGTGAGCTCCGGCCGCTGCGCGGCTTGCCATCCACCATGAGTGACCCAATTCAAGTGATCGCGTATTCGGGTTACCAGGGGGAGCAGGAGCCGCGCGCTCTCGTCATCGGCGGGCACCGGCACCAAGTCGTGGAGATCGACGACCGGTGGCGGGAACCGGATGGGCGTTATTTCAAGGTGCGGGTCGCCGACGGCCGGCGGTACGTGCTGCGCTGTGCCGTGGAGGATCTGAGCTGGTCGGTTGTCCGCAACGGGGAGCGAAGAAGCGGATGAATCATCCAGGCTACCGGACTTTCCTGGGCATCAACTCCGGGTAAAATGCGATGGCACAATTACTGGGTCTCAGGATCAGGAATGACTGGCAGGGCCATAACTTACTAAGACAAACAAAAGTAAAGCGTCCTCGCTCGCGCTGGGAGCGCCGGCTTCCAGCCGGCTCGTGGGCGAAAGCCCACGAATGACTCTATGAGGCAGCGCGT
>Ga0180431_10007632_pt1 | contig 12557 bp, 6 predicted proteins | sample SS_ome_11_FD_132459 | JGI IMG/M metagenome (GOLD analysis project Ga0180431, IMG submission 132459) | Hypersaline lake sediment archaeal communities from the Salton Sea, California, USA - SS_1_MS_1 metaG | ecosystem: Environmental > Aquatic > Non-marine Saline and Alkaline > Hypersaline >... | reverse complement strand
CGCAGACGACGGGACATGCAGGTACAGTGCTTCACCCGGTCTGAGCCTGCCGGGAGCCGACCGTCGCCGTTTGGACATGCCTCCGGCGTACGGCATGGGCGTCTCGCAGGGTGGACTGTGGCAGGTTTGCCGCCCGGCAGCCGGGTGGCGTCGGCCGGTGAGGCGAGGTTCGGACGCTTTTGTCGTGTGACTCTTGCGTCTGTTATTCGGGCGTGATATATTTTCCATAACAGAGGGACCGCGTCGCGGTCCTGAGGCATCCCGGTCCAGCGCGGAGCAGAGAGAGACGCCGCCATTGGCGGGCTCTCTCTTTTTTCATCGTCCCGCGGCGTGAGGCGGCGGGACGGGCATGTCGTGGTAGAGACGAAGCGCATCGTCAGGCAGTAATCGGCTCACGAGGGGCAGGAGGCGGGGCGTTCCTCGGGGTGTTTCTTTCGAGGGACGTCCAGGGCGTTCTGAGGCTGAACGGCCGACACCCGGCGGGGGTGTCCGCGGTCGGCGCGCGGGGTGCGTCGCCGCAGGGCCCCGGCCGAGGGTGGCCGTGTGTCTCATAGGGGGGTTTTGTTCAATGACGATGGCTTGGGCCATCAGGGAGGAGTCAAGATGAAGCGAGTTGCGTTGCTCTTCGGTGCGGCGGCGGTGCTGGCGTGGCTACCCGCCGGCGCTGTGGCTTCCTGGTACGAGGACTTCGATTCCTACACCGCGGGAACGGTCCTGGATGATGTCGGGGGATGGTACGGATGGGATGACGTGAGTTCGGTTGCCGGCGTGGTCTCCGACACGCAGGCGTACTCGGCGCCGAACTCCATCGCGATCGATGGGGGCGACGGGGATGCGGTGCATCCCTTCACGCCCATCACCGAGGGGCAGTGGACCTTCACGGCCTGGCAGTACGTCCCCTCGGATCTCGATGCCCTGACCTACTTCATCATCAACAACGAGTACCAGCATGGCGGGCCCCATGACTGGGCGATCGAGAACCACTACGACCCCTCGCTGGGGTTGGTCTGGGACCAGATCCGTGACCCGGACATCCTCAATCCGCTGCCGCTGATCTACGACCAGTGGACGGAGATCCGGGTGGAGATCGATCTGGACACCAACTTCATGGAGCAGTACTACGACGGCGACCTGCTCTCCAGCGGGACGTGGAACATCTACGCCGGCGGGGTGATCGCGATCGCGAATGTGGACCTGTACGCTCCCCATTTCGTGGAGGTTTACTACGACGATCTGTCACTGGTACCGGAGCCCACGGCGGGCCTGTTGCTGTTGGCAGGCGCGGTGGCCGTCATTCGCCGCCGCTAGAATTCTGTTGAGCAGCGGCACGCAGCGGCCGGCGCCCTGGCCGGCCGCTGGCGGGGCTGGCTCGCTGGGCCGGAAAGCTCGGCGGAAGGCCGCACGCCGCAGGAATACGCAGGGGCCGTGGTCGGCAGGCGCCGGCCACGGCCTTCTTCTGCCAGCGGGCTGCCCGGAACCGTCCGCAGGCGCGCTGCCGTCGCTCACGGGGGGTGTCGAGTCCGCCCGGTTTGCCGCCTTCGGTCTCAGGAACCCTTCCCGGCCCGTTTCTTTCCGTCTTGAGTTGCCGTAGTCCAACCCGCTACCATGGCGTTGTGAAGCTGCAGGGGCCTGCCGGCAGGCACGTCCGCGGGGCAGCGCGGGGCCGTGGGATCACAAACCCAATCCGGAGGATGAGATTGATGACAGGCAAGCAGTGGGGCAGAGGGTCGGTCCGGTTGGGCGTCGGCGTGCTGCTGGCGGTGGGGACTCCTCTGGTCCGGGCGTCGGAGGAGGGACAGGCCGCCGCCGACCAGGTGACCGAGGCCAGTTACCGCTACTTCCTGGGTGACGACCAGGGCGTGGAGGGCATCCTCTACACCCACGACGGGGACGACCGCGGGGTCGACGGACCGGAGCACGACTTGGCCCGGGACAACATCGCCGCCCACTTCGAGGCCTACGGGCTCACCGTCACCCTGGAGCCGGTCCTCTACTGGAGCACGACCTACTACAACGTGGTCGGCACCAAGCTGGGCACCACCTACCCCGACGGGGAGTACATCATCGGGGCCCACTACGACTCGGTCAGCAATCCCGGGGCGGACGACAACGCCAGCGGGGTGGCCCTGGTCCTGGAGAGCGCCCGCATCCTCACCCAGTACGATTCGGACTACACCATCCGCTTTGTCGCGTTCACCCGCGAGGAGCAGGGCCTCTACGGCAGCGAGGCCTACGTCGACGACCATGCCGGGGACGACATCCTGGGCATGATCTCGGCGGACATGGTCTCCTACAACACGGGCCCGGAGGACGCCCTGATCTACGGGCACGCGGCGTCGGACCCGTGGAAGAGCGCCCTGGCCGGCGCCCTGGCCACGTACGCCCCGGACATCCTGGTGAGCGTGCAGGGCGGGCTGGACGCCAGCGATCACGCCCCCTTCGAAGCCGCCGGCTACCCGGCCTGCCTGCTGATCGAGGGGGACGTCTGGAGCAATCCGCACTACCACAAACAGACCGACAGCGTGGACACGCCCGACTACATCGACTACGCCTACGCCGTGAAGATGACCCGGGCGATCGTCGGGCTGCTGGCCGATCAGGCCGGGGTGCAGGTGGTCATCGCCGACGGCGACCACGACGGTGACGAGGATGTGGACTTCTACGACTTCAACTTCCTGCAGCGCTGTTTCGGCGGTGACGGCCTGCTGTATCCCGAGGGCCTCGGCTGCGAGTCGTTCGATTTCGACGGCGACGACGACGTCGACCTGACCGACTACGACGAGTTCTACGGCCTGTTCACCGGTCACCTCTTCGACGACTGCAACACCAACGGCTTCCCCGACGAGGAGGACATCGCCAGCGGTTACAGCCAGGACTGCAACAGCAACGGCGTGCCCGACGAGTGCGACATCGCCGACGGCACCAGCGAGGACTGCAACAGCAACGGCATCCCCGACGAGTGCGAGCCGGTGACGCTGCTGTTTGTCGACGATTTCGAGACCGACCTGGGCTGGCAGGTGACCAGCCAGTCGCTGGAGAACGGCGAGTGGGAGCGGGCCAACCCGCAGCAGACCGAGCAGAGCGGGGCGGTGGCCCAGCCGGGGGACGACTACACGGAGACCGGCACGCTCTGCTACGTCACCGCTGCGCCGGCGGGAGCCAGCGTGGGGGCCTACGACGTGGACGGCGGACCGACCCGGGTGACCTCGCCGCTGATCGACATGTCGTTGGGCAACGTGACGCTCAGCTACGCGTACTGGTTCTACAACGACGACGGGGACGACACCCTGGAGGTGGAGGTCTCGAACAACGGGGGCGCCGCCTGGGTGCCTCTGGCGACGCATGAGGCCAGCATGAGCCAGTGGCGGGTGCACGACGTCAGGGTGGACGACGTGATCACGCCGACCGCCAGCATGAGGCTGCGGTTTTCGACGGCGGACAACCCGAACGACTCGATCACCGAGGCGCTGATCGACGACGTTCTGGTTACGGGGTTCGACTGCGGGTCGTAGGGCTCGCGGCCGTGAGGGGGTCTTGCGGGCCCTGCCGCGGGAGGGTGGCATCGTCGCTGGACGTCATCGGGGCCGCATCGGGGACACGGCGGCCGAGGACGAACACCATCAGGACCAGCGTGACCACGCCCGCGGCCAGGGCCACCCACCAGGGCTGCCCGTAGCGATTGCACAGCATGTGGCCCGCACCCACGCTGACCCCGGCGGCCAGCAGGGCGTAGGGGATCTGCGTCCAGACGTGCTGCTCCAGGGAGCAGGAGCTGGCCAGGGACGACAGCACGGTGGTGTCGCTGATCGGCGAGCAGTGGTCGCCGAAAATCGCTCCCGCCAGGACGGCTCCGACCGTGGAATAGAACAGGGGCAGGGCTTCGTGGCCCGGCAAGCCTGCGCACAGGCGTGCGGCGACCTCGACGGCCACGGGGCAGAGAATGCCCATGGTGCCCCAGCTCGAGCCGGTGGCGAAGGAGACCAGGCAGGCGGCTCCGAAGACGGCCAGGGGCAGGAAGGCGGCGTCGAAGGCACGCCTGTGGAGTTCCCGGCCGACCACCTCACCGAGCTGGAGGGCCTGCGTGGCGTCGGAGAGGGCCCAGGCCAGCACCAGGATGACGATCGCGGGGAACATCTGGCTCATGCCCTCGAGGGCGGCGTCCATGGTGGCCTTGGTGGAGAGCGTCCGGGTCCCCACGCTGATCAGCACCGCCAGGGCAAGCCCGGCCAGTGCCCCGTAGAGGATGGAGCGGTAGGCGTCGGCTTCCGCCAGCAGGTACCGCACCGTGCCGAAGGAGAGCTCCGTATCCCGGGGGAAGCCTCGCCAGCCGGTCACCACCAGGATGATCAGGGTCACCGCCACCATCAGGAGCACGGGGGTAAGGGCGAACCAGGGCCGCCCGGTCGGGCGGGTGTCGGCCTCCGTTGGATCCTCGCCGGGGGGCGCCTTGCTCGCCTCCCACTCGGCGCGCTTCATGGGGCCGAAGTCGCGGCGGGTGAGGGCGACGATGGCCACCAGGGCCAGGGCGAAGAGGGCGTAGAAGCGGTAGCCGATACTGGCCAGGAACACCTGGTACTCGTTCATCCCGGCCAGGAACGCGGGGAGCGGCTCGGCGGCCGCCTGGGCCGAGGCGCGGACGTTGTCCAGCCCGTCGCGAATGTAACCGATCTCCGCTCCGATCCAGGTCCCGATGGGCACGAGTGAGGCGACCGGGGCCGCGGTGGAATCGACGATGTAGGCCAGCTTGGCCCGGCTGATGCGCAGCCGATCGAAAAGGGGCCGCAGCGTAGGGCCCAGGATCATGGTGTTGGCGTAGTCGTCGAAGAAGACGGCGTGGCCGCCGACCCAGCCGGCAAGCTGGCCGCGCCGCGACGTCCGGGCCCAGCGGGCCAGCACCTCCACCACCGCCCGGGTCCCGCCGTTGGCGCCCACCACGCCGACAATCGCGCCGATGGTCAGGGTGAAGACCATGATCTGGATGTGGCTGGGATCGGCGATGCCGCCGATGACGAAGCCCTCGACTGCCAGGCGGATGCCGGCCAGGACCGGCGTGGTGCCGGCGAAGGGGGCGTCCGGCGGCCGGCACGGCAGGAGCATGTACGCCGCGACCACCGTGGCGAGGAAGAGGGGAGCGACGACCTGCCGGGCGAGAACGGCCAGGGCGATGGCCACCAGCGGTGGGGCCAGCACCCACAGGCCGTACGCGTCCTGCGGGGCCGTCACCACCGGGGCGGTCGTGGCGGGGGCCGTCTCGGGCTCTTGAGCCAACGCCACGGCGGCAATGCCGAGAAGTGTCAGCAACAGCACGATGGCCGCTGCCCGCTCCCGGCTCACAGGCCTCCAACGAGGTTTCACGTGTTCACCTCCCTGGCATCGGCGAAGGACCCATTCTCCCGAAAGGCCATCGCGCGCTATCATGGGCCCGGGCGTGCCCGCACGCAACACCGTCCCTGCTTGCGAACGCCGGATCGCGACGAACGCTGCCCGGCGGCGTTTCAGTGCTGCGGAGCAGCGGCGTGGAGGAGCGCGGGGTCATACCGCCCAGGGCAGGTCCGCTACGGGTGGACGAACCCCGGGAATCGGTGGCTCTTGTGCCTTCTACCGCTCCCTTGCGGTCGCGGTTCTGTTCAGGGGGGCACCCTTGTTCTGGGGAGTCAGCTCTGGGCCAGGGTGCGCACGGCGGCCCGGAAGAGCTCCAGACCGTTGGCTCGGTGGGCGCCCGGGCGGCGCGTCCAGAGCGGATGGTGGGTGGCGTCGACGGCCCGTTCGGGGTGGGGCATCAGGCCGAGGACCTGCCCCGTGTCGTCGACCAGGCCGGCGAGGCCGTCCACGCTTCCGTTGGGGTTGGCCGGATAAACGCCGGCCTGCCCGGATTCGTCGACGTACCGGAGGGCAACGTGCCCGGCATCGCGCAGCGCCGCCAGGGTCTGCTCGGAGTCAACGACCAGCCGCCCCTCGCCGTGGGCCACGGGCGCCTCGAGGTAGTCGATTCCCTCGAGAAACGCGCAGCGCTGCGTGCAGACCTTCATCCGCACCCAGCGATCCTCGAACCGGCCCGAGGTATTGGGCGCCAGGCTCACGCGGTTCGGCCCGACGCGGCCGGCCGGCAGAAGACCCATGGTGACCAGCACCTGAAAACCGTTGCAGATACCGAGCACGAGCTTGCCCGCGTCGATGAAGGCCCGCACCGGCCGGGCGAGATGGTGGGCGAAGCGGAGGGCCAGGATGCGGCCGGCGGCGATGTCGTCGCCGTAGCTGAAACCGCCCGGGATGGTCAGGGCCCGGGCCCGGTCCAGGAGGCCGGGCTGGCGGATCAGCTCGTTGACGTGGACCAGCCGGGCCCGGGCGCCGGCCAGCCGCCAGGCGTGAACCGTTTCCAGGTCGCAGTTGATGCCTGCGGCCCGCACCACGATGACCTCGACGTCAGCCACGCCGCCCACCTCCCGGGCCGTCCTGAAGCGGCCCCCGCCATGCGTCCGCCAGGGCGGCGACGTCGAGGTCCACGACCGGCCTGCCGGCCAGCGTCATGGCCAGGCGCGGCGCGGCGGCGACGGTGCCCAGCTCGACGGCGTCGCTCCACTCGGTGTCATCTTCCGGCACCTCCAGCACATAACCGGTCATCGCGGGCTCGAACAGGATCGCGGCGGGGTCCGCCTGGCCTCGGCGCCCCAGCAGGGGGTCCAGGGTCAGGTCGGCACCAATGCCGGCGGCGACGCACATCTCCGCGACGGCCACCGCGACGCCGCCGTCGCTGACGTCGTGGGCCGCCCGGACGCGTCCCGAGCCGATCGCCCGGGCCACCCGCAGGTGCAGGGAGCGGGCTGCGGCCAGGCCCTCGGTTTCGGCCGGGGCCTGCGCCAGGATCAGTCGGCTGCCCGGCTGCTTGAGGTCCATGGTGCTGCAGCGGCGGACGTCATCGAGCACGCTGATGGCGCTGATCAGGAGGGTGCCGGGGATGGCGATGCGCTCCGGCATCCTGAGGCGTGCCGCTTCGGCCGGGTCCTGGGAGAACTGGTTGTTCAGCGAGTCCTTGCCGGAGATGAAGGGCAGTCCGTAGGCCAGGGCGGCGTCGTGGGCCCCCTGGCAGGTGCGGACCAGGCCGCCGAGGGCCCGGGGGTCGTCGACGCCGCCCCAGCAGAAGTTGTCCAGGATGGCCGTCCGCTGCGGATCGCCGCCCACGCAGACCACGTTTCGCAGGGCCTCGTCCACGGAGGCGATGGCCATGAGGTACGGATCGACGTCGGAGAGTTGCGGAACCAGTCCGCAGCCCAGGGCGATGCCGCGGTGGCTGTCCAGGCGCGGCCTGAGCACCGCGGCGTCGGAGGGGCCGTCGCGGGGGCCGCTCAGCGGTTTGACCACGCTGCCGCCCTGGACTTCGTGGTCGTACTGGCGGATCACCCATTCCTTCGAGGCGGTGTCAAACACGCCGAGCTCCGCCAGCAGGCGCGCCCCGAGTGAGCTGCCGTCGCCCGCGGGAGAAGGCGCCTTCGGTTGGGCGCCCGGCGACCACTCCGCCGTGCGCTCCGACCGCGGCAACCCGTGGTGCAGGAACTGCATGTCGAGGCGGCCGACCTCGGTTCCGCGGTAGTGCACGCGGAGCAGGCCGTCGGCGGTGAACTCGCCGATGACCGCCGTTTCGACCTCCTCTTCTGCGAAGATGCGGAGCACGGCCGCGAGGTTCTCGGGCGGGACCGCCAGCACCATCCGCTCCTGGGCCTCCGAGATCCAGATCTCATCGTAGCGCAGGCCGGCGTATTTGAGGGGGACGTCCTCCAGCTCGACCGAGGCACCGAGCGTCTCGCCCATCTCGCCCACGGCGCTGCTCAGCCCCCCGGCGCCGCAGTCGGTGACGGCCGTGAACAGGCAGCCGCTCTGGTGATCGCGGGCCCGCAGCAGGGCGTCGAGGACCTTCTTCTCCTCGATGGGGTTGCCGATCTGCACGGCGTGGGAGAACTCGTCGGCGTGCCTGTCGGTGAGCTCCGCTGACGAGAAGGTGGCCCCGTGGATGCCGTCCCGCCCGGTCCGGCCGCCGACCAGCACGATGTGGTCGCCCCGCCGCGGCGCCTTGGCGATGCGGTTGCGCGGGATCAGGCCGACGCAGCCGCAGAAGACCAGCGGGTTGGCCAGGTACCGCTCGTCGAAGTGGATGGCCCCGTTGACCGTGGGGATGCCCATGCGGTTGCCGTAGTCGCGGACGCCGCCCACCACGCCCTTGAACACCCTGCGCGGGTGCAGCACGCCGCGCGGCAGGCGGGCGTCGGGGTAGTCCGGGGGGGCGAAGCAGAACACGTCGGTCGAGGCGATCGGCTTGGCGCCGAGCCCGCAGCCCAGGATGTCGCGAATGCACCCGCCGATGCCGGTGGCGGCGCCGCCGTAGGGCTCGATAGCCGAGGGGTGGTTGTGGGTCTCCACCTTGAAGGCCACGCCGTAGTCGTCGTCGAAGGCGATCACGCCGGCGTTGTCCTCGAAGACCGAGAGGCACCAGTCGCGGTCCAGCTCGCGCGTCACCCGGGCGATGGTGGAGGCCAGCAGGTTCTCGTACCGTACCTCGACCGGTTCATCCGTGCCGAAGCCGGGTCCGCGGTAGACGATGTCGCTCTTGAGCGTCTTGTGCACGCAATGCTCGGACCAGGTCTGGGCGAGGGTCTCCAGCTCCAGGTCGGTGGGGTCGCGGCCCTGCTCGCGGTAGTGGTCGCGGATGGCCCGCATCTCGGCCACCGAGAGGAAGAGATGACCCTCGCGCGCGAGCCGCTCCAGGGCCGGGTCGTCCAGCGGGCGGATCTCGATGGTCCGCAGCGCGAACTCGGCCGGCGGCGCCTCGGGGAAACGGTCGGGGAGGGTGTCGTGCCGGCCGAAGCCGTCGACGTACACCGTTTCGATGCAGTCGTTGGCCAGCACCCGGCGGGCGAGGAGAGCCAACTCGTCGGCGCGGGTCGCCCCCTCGATGGTGTAGCGGCGGGCGGTGCGAACCTCCCGGATGGCGGACGGCGTCCCGCCGGGGGTGGCGGCCAGCAGGTCCTCGATGGCTTGACGGGTGCTCAGGGCGACGGGGTCCATCACGCCCGGCTGGTAGTGCACCTCGACGGCGGGAGCGGAGCGTTCGCGTTGCGTCAGTCCCGCCGAGCAGGTGTAACGCTGGGTCACCGGATCGACGAGCAGCTCCGCCGCGATGCGGTCGACGGCCGCGGCGTCGAGGTCGCCGGCCAGGAAGAAGATCCTGCCCGCCTGAATCCCGCGAACGCCGGTCAGCCCCAGGCGGTGGGCGTCCCCGAGCAGGTCGCGCCCCTGGGCGTCCATGTCCGCCGAGAGCGGTGTGATCACAACCTGCCAATAGCTCGCTGTCAGCGGGGGGGTGTCCGCCATGGTTGCTCCTGGGGCCGGACTGAACCGGCGAGCCGTACCATACCGATTCCGCCGCCGGGCGGCCAGTCGTTGGCGGTGGGGCAGGGGAGCCCGCGGGGTCGGCCGGCCACGCCCGCAGGCTTGCCGCGTCAGGCTGGGCGCCTACAATCAAGACACGAAGCCTGCTCCACCGTCTTGCGTGAAAGCCAAACCGCCATGGAATTCACATCCGCCGCGACGCTGCTGGGCACGAGCGATCGCGCCGTGGCCGACCTGGCCGGGCAACTCGAGGCCGCGATGGACCCCGCATCGTTCGACCTGGCGCTGCTGTTCTGCACGCCGCATTTCGAGGACGAACTGGAGAGCATCCTGGCGGACCTCTCCAGCCGGCTCCCCGGCGCGACCCTGTTGGGCTGCACGGCGGAGGGCACCATCGGAGTGGACCGTGAGATGCAGCGGGGGTGCTCGATGGCGGTGCTGGCCGGTTCCATGCCCGGCGTGGAGATCCGCCCGTTCGACGTGGATCAGAGCCGGCTGGCGGACGGCGGGGGCGCGGAGCCGTGGGCGGAGGTGCTGGGCGTTCAGAACGGCCGCCGGTCACTGATTCTCGCGCTGGGGGATCCGTTCAGCTTCGACATTCAGAGGTTCCTGGAACGCATCAACGACGAACTGCCGGGTGTCCCCATAGTCGGGGGTATGGCCAGCGGTGCCGAGGGCCCCGGGCAGAACCGCCTCTTCGTGGACGGCCGGACCCATCGTGAGGGCCTGGTGGGGGTGACGCTCTCCGGCGGGCTGTCGGTGCGCACCGTGGTGTCGCAGGGCTGCCGGCCGATCGGGGAGCCCCTGCTGGTCACCCGCGGGGATGGGAACGTCATCCGCGAACTGGGCGGGCGCCCCGCCCTCCAGCAGTTGAGCCGGGTGATTCAGGGTCTGCCCGAGCAGGACATCAAGCTCGCCCGACATGCGCTCTTCGTAGGGCGGGTGATCAACGAGTACCAGGAGGCCTTCGCCCGCGGCGACTTCCTGATCCACAACATCATCAGCTTCGATCCCGACAGCGGGGCGTTGGCCATTGCCGCCCCGGTGAAGGTGGGCTCGACGGTCCAGTTCCACGTTCGCGACGCGGACTGTGCGGACGAGGATTTGCGCTCGCTGCTCGGTGCGGTGAGTCCGTCGTGTGCGGAGTCGCCGCCCGCGGCGGCGATTCTGTTCAGTTGCAACGGGCGGGGCATGCGGATGTGGCCGCAGGAGGGCCACGACGTGTCCGTCCTCCGCGAACTGTGCGGCCCCGTTCCGGTGGCCGGCTTCTTCGCGGGCGGCGAGATCGGCCCGGTCGGCGGCCGGAACTTCATCCACGGGTTCACGGCCAGCATCGCCCTGCTCAGTGCCGCGGAGTAGCGGCTGTCCGCCGGGAGCCCCGGCGGGGCCCTCCGGGCATGCCGTGGGGCGGCCGCGCCGCGGGCCCGCCTCTCGGTGACGGCCAGGCGTTGTCGCCGCGCGTCAGGCGCCCGCCGGGCAGAACCGCGACCGTGAGGGAGCGGCCGGCCCTGCGGGCAGACCGGATGCCTCCACCACTCGCGGCGAAGGCTTGCCAGGCCGGGAACCCGAAGTTCCGGATGTGCTCTTGTGCCCGTCCGCGTCTCTGCCCTGGTCCCCTGACAAACAAGTGCAGTGTTGTCGTCGCCTGGTCCTTCCATCGCTCTTATGGCGGTTGATTCGCCGTCGCCGATTGTCGGTTACCGTCGCCGGGCGCCGCTTCGGCCGGGGCGGTAGCCGGTGGTCTTGCCGGTGCGGCGGGTGGGGCGGGACGGCGGCCGGGCGGCGGCCTCGGCCTGTTTCCGGCGGGCCATGATGGCGGCCTTCGGCGGGTGTGCGGGGATCAGGCAGTCGCAGCCCTCGCCGATCAGGTCGCGGCGGCCCGCCTTGATCAGCGCCTGGCGGACCAGGAAGTAGTTCTCCGGCTTGAAGAACTGCATCAGGGCCCGCTGCAGCTTGCGGTCCCGCAGGTGCCTGGCCACCCTGACCGGTTTCTTGGTGAAGGGGTCGAGCCCGGTGTGATACATGGCGGCGGCCACGTCCATGGGGGCGGGGATGAAGTCCTGCACCTGGTCGGGCTGGTACCCGCCACGCTTCAGGTAGACCGCCAGGTCGATCATGGCCTTCAGGTCGCTGCCCGGGTGCGAGGCGATGAAGTAGGGCACCAGGTACTGCTTCTTGCCGGCCTGCTCCGACGCCCGGGCGAACTCCGCCGAGAAGCGGTCGAAGTCCTCGATGGGCGGCTTCTTCATGATCCGCAGGGTCTCGGGGTCGGTGTGTTCGGGGGCGACCTTGAGATGTCCGCCGACGTGGTGGGCGGTGAGCTCCCGCAGGTACTCCGGCGACCGGCCGGCCAGGTCCATGCGCACGCCGCTGGCTACCAGGACCTTCTTGACGCCCGCGACCTGCCGGGCTTCGCGCATCAGCTCGATCAGCGGGTTGTGGTTCGTGTCCAGCAGCTTGCAGACCGTCGGGTGCACGCAGGAGAGCCGGCGGCAGAGCCGCTCGACGTCCGGCCGGGTGCACTTCATGCGGTACATGTTGGCCGTCGGGCCGCCGATGTCGCTCACCGTGCCCTTGAAGTCCGGGTCGCCCGAGAGCACCTTCAGCTCGCGGAGGACCGATTCCTTCGATCGCGACTGGATGACCCGCCCCTGGTGCGTGGTGATCGAGCAGAACGTGCAGCCCCCGAAGCAGCCCCGCATGATGGTCACCGAATCCTTGATGACCTCGAAGGCGGGGATCTTCTCCGTGTATGAGGGGTGTGGCTTGCGGGTGAAGGGCAGGTCGTAGACGGCGTCCAGGCGCTCCTGCGACAGGGGCAGGGCCGGCGGGTTCTGGACGATCGTCTCGCGGCCGTGGGCCTGGACGAGCATGCGGGCGTTGTAGGGGTTGGTCTCCAGGTGGATCAGGCGGGTGGCCTCGGCAAAGGCGTAGGGGTCGGAGGCCACCTCCTCGTAGGAGGGGAGCACGACGACCTCGCCCGCCGGGGGCTGCTCGCTGGCCCCCAGGCGGTAGGCGACGCCGCGCATGTCCCGCAGGTCGTGCGGGCTCTCGCCGCCGTCCAGCCGCCGGGCGATCTCCACGATGGCCTCCTCGCCCATGCCGTAGACCACCAGGTCCGCCTTGGCGTCCAGCACGATGGACCGGCGAACCTTGTCGCTCCAGTAGTCGTAGTG
>Ga0180431_10007631_pt1 | contig 12559 bp, 12 predicted proteins | sample SS_ome_11_FD_132459 | JGI IMG/M metagenome (GOLD analysis project Ga0180431, IMG submission 132459) | Hypersaline lake sediment archaeal communities from the Salton Sea, California, USA - SS_1_MS_1 metaG | ecosystem: Environmental > Aquatic > Non-marine Saline and Alkaline > Hypersaline >... | reverse complement strand
GTTGTTGGAAACAGTGTATTGTTGAATGGGTTTTCACGAAATACCAGTTGATTATCAGACGAAATCGTAAAATCGACATCTCGGTGCAATACGACTGACGGATCCGTAACACGGTTTGTAATAATTAGCACGTCGTGCAAATCAGTCGGTGCGGCTACGCCGACCGCATCTTCGACGGTTGTTTGATCAAAGTAATAACCCGGAGTATCGAATGCGGGTGCGTCATCGTCGAAGTTGACAACCGTCACACTTTGCGTGACAGCCGTGCTGGTTAACGTGTAGGCGTACCAATTGTATGTATGCCAAAGCGGCATATCAACGCGACTAATAAGTTCACCAGCCTGCAGCAGGTCGTCGTGTGCCTGCCGTGCAATCGCGTTGCGAGCCGCCGAGCGTGCGAGTAAAAAATCGGCACCGCCGTAGACGTTCGTCCACAGCGAGCCCAGCAGCGATAACACTTTGCCAGGATTGTCCAAATCGTCCCGTGGGTACGTCCAAGCCATATTACGCCTCCGCAACCTCGACGTCAGTAACAGTTATAGCGATATCGTCATCGTCGAGAATAAAAACAACAGTGCGACTACTTACGAAGTTGGCGGCATCTGTTGCAACTGTGAGTGTGTCCGTACTGCTGAGAACGGTGTACGTGCCATCTGGGTTACGAATGCGTCCGAGCATCGTTATCGTGCCAGCGCTCACGCCGGTCGGAAGCAGCGGCGTAATAACATTCGAAATATCATTGGCATATAGTTTGCCGGCGAATCCTGTTGTATTTACGTAATCCGTTACTGCGTCAATGATATCGTCATTGTCGACCGTCGCGGTTGCGTCTTTGCGCTCCAGGTCGATACTGAGTGTGACCGTACACGGAATTGCGCCTTTGACTAGATGATCACCGACCGGGTTGCGCACATCGCGTAATCCGACAAACTGCTGAATCTCTTTGACGAGTGGATCGTGCGACACGGTAATATCGTAATCCTGTGTCGAGCTGCCAATTGTTAATCCGGCTGTGGCTGTATCCGTATCGCGGAATTGAATGACGGCTGTTTGAAAGCGACTATAGACGCCTTCGGTGGCATCTTCCACATCAGGAATATAGTCGTCATTCGTATCGGTAATATCGAGTCCGCGCACATCTGATGTGACGGCGTAATTGGTACCATCAGCTTCGCTATCTGCAAGACGGATATTCGTAACCTCGTAAAAGCCCGGTGCGTCGTCGCGGACGATGGAAGCTTGCCAAATACCACCATTAGCGTCCACGCTAACGAGTGTGGCCGTTTTGGTTAGCGCCGTTGTTGCTGGTTGGCGTTGACTGCGTACGTAGATATCTGACCGTCCGCCGCCGGACAAAGGAAACAGCCAATGCTGATCTCGCGTCATCTCCACATCGCCGTAACCAATAATCGAGAATGCGAGTATGTTTGCGAATGCAGATGTGACCATTGTGTATGCTGTGGTATCCGCATTCCGAATCATGTTTTTAATCATTGGCCGGTTGGAGTACGCTTTAGTTGCCATACTCGCTTCCAACAGACTGATCAATTCGGCGTTTGTCTGCGCGTCCAGTCCGCCTGTGAAGTCTGCTGTTGCGTACGCGCGGACAAACGAGCTGATGGTTGACGATGGTACCAACTCATCGTCTTTGCTCAACAATGCGGCCGATCCGGCAACCGTAGCCGTCACATTAATTGTAAATGCCCATCTATTTGTCCCGATTTGCGTCAGCAATCGGTCGGTGGTTGCGGTGACCTCTGCCGCAGTGAGCCGCGCGGTGTACGTAGCGTTGGCGGTGTACGTGCTGCTGCCGGCAGTAAATGTTTGTCCTTCTTGAATACTGACAACCTGTTGCTGGTTAATGACAACGGTCACCTCGCCAGTCGCGTACGTTGCGGCACGGCGCGTAACGCGATAGTTCGATGCAACATTATCAACCAGATCGTTATCCGCAAGGTCCGGATTCGCCTCGATCAGTACAATACTTTGCGACTGACGAACGCGGTCTGCGTTTGTTTGTTGCGCTGCGCCGAGGATTGCGTCCAGCCCGGTAACCAGATCACTGACAACGCCGCGTTTCATATCAATGTTCGAGAACTGTTCCTGCACTAGTTGTGCGGCCAGTTCATACGCCTGTTCGACGTCATCATTGTCTAATTCATCCAGACTCTGCACTTGGAGCGTCATGCTAAATCTCCTTGGGAATCTCTGTTGCGAGGCAGGCTTCTCCCTGTGCGCGCAGTAGTTTGCGCATGTCATTGATTGGTAAAAAAGCACGTCCGCCGATGCCCCAATGCGGTCCCCACGAATTACGCACGCGAAATACGCGCCGTTTGCGGTCAACGCCCGAAATTAAATATGCGTGGCCGCCTTGTTTTACGCCACGGGCGCGCATCATACGACCGTTTTTTGGGTTAGTCATTCGGGAGTACCAAAGCGTGCCTACAACGACTGGCCCAACCAGCAATACCGCACGCACGATATCGCGCACGTGGTTAGCCCAGTAATACCGCTCAATAAATCCCATGCGTTGCAAAATTTTCGCGCCTGCGCGCACGCTTGTTCCGTCGTAGTTAGTACCTGGCCATTCATCGTTCCGCTGTGCCTGGTGGTAAACATCACTCGGATTAATGCACGGCGATTCGTCCGTCTGCGGGCGAACCGGTCCGGCTTCCAACCAGCCTACCCATGCGTAGCCAACGCAATGTGGTTTGTCACCCTGGTCGCCCGTCCAAAAATCATCACGCCAGTAGCGCCGGATCGGTAGCCGTTTTTGTTCGCGAAAACATTGACGCATCGGATATTGCTGATCGCGAACATCAAGTACGTAGCGGCGACCTAATCGTTTTTGGATGTTCATGATGTCACCATTATGGGGATAGGAAGAATAATCTGTACCGAGGTCGATTTACTGTACAAATTGATTGTCAAGCTGAGACTATCAGCATCTATTGTAACACTTCGTAATGTGGAGTAGCCATAGCGTTCATCATCTGGTTCCGCGCCTGTTTCTTCCGCCTGCAGTTGTGACCGCACTTGTAATTCAGCTAACGCGAACTCCGCAAACACGTCGGCATCCGTATGAATCCAGCCCGAGCGTATGGCTGTCAAAAACCGCGAGCCCTGGTCATTGTCGTTGCCGTTGTAGTTGTACTTTATTGAACCGACTTCATTTAAAAAGGTAATCATGAATCGCTGCGCCAGTTTAACGATGCCCGTGCAGATCGTACCGGTCGTGTCAGCGTCAACCATAACGCCGTTTGCGCTGGCTGATGACCACGCCTGCATATCGATCGTGCGTCCGGTATACTGGGCTACCGACATTAGCCGCCTCCGCTATTCAGGATGTTTTGGATATAACTCAGTGTGTCGTTTGTGTGAATGCCGAGTACATCGCCATGGGCCTTACTGCGACCAGCAAGGTGCGCTTGCGCACGAACAACAGATTGGTGTCGTCGACGAAACGAGCGTTCCATCGCACCCACGTAATTGATTTGGATACCCTTTCCCGCACCCACACCGGCGTTTCCGGCAACGGATGCGTTATTGATGGCCTCTGTGTTTAGTGTCGCACGATCGAATGGCTTGGATATATTGCTGAGCTCGAACGGATTACCACTCCATCCGTTTAATGTTGGCAACATCCAACGACACGGCTGTGTCGTACCGGAGATGTGCTTATACAGCTGCTCACAACGTGTGCGAAGCCGTTCCATATTTTGCTGTAATAGTGGATCCGGTTGTTGTGCCATTAGAATCCTCCAAGATCTTCCAACTCGTCGAATTGCTGCTGGATGTATTTCATTCGGTGACTGATTGCACTCGATGTCATCTTCAGCTCTTTTGCCAACTGGACCGCTGATTGGCGCGGGTGTCCGTGAAGACCGAGTGTGCGTTCCATGATGTATTGGTTGGTCGGATCCAGTTCGTCGTAAACGAATTCTGTGTATGCGTCATTGGTTGTTTGCATAGGTTTAATCGCTGGATCAAATCCTGCACTTTCGGCGATTCGCTGCGATACGGTCCCCTCAGCTAATGGGCGTTGGCCTTGTCTGATATAGCCGAGCCGCCGTACGGATAATCCAGTGTGGTCCGCTAATTCCTGATCAGACGGCGGTCGACCAAGTTTGTCGTGTAATTCGACGGATGCATTACTCGTACGCATTTGATCCAACGATACTTGTTCCGGTACGCGAATTATCTGCCGCTCGCTTCCCGCAATACGGCGCAGGCGCTGCAAGCGCGATAACATATGTCCACGCAACGATCCGCGTGTCGGATCGTAGCTCGCAAACGATTGCACCGCCAACTGTTTTGCTTTTGATCGTAGCATTGGACTTGGCTTACCACCGCCATAACTACGCAACGCGTTTGAGATGACCGGATCGACCGCACGTAGCAACGCGCCGGTGGTTTTTTTATTTGGCGTGGTTGTCCATGCCGTATATGTGTCTTTGTATTCTGGTTCGAGTTTAGTCATTGTGGCGCCTACAGTTGTACAGTCATGTAATCCCCGGTCCAAATACGGTCGTATAACGGGTGGCGGTCAATTGATGTATCGTTATTTGCATTCTCGGTTGCTGTTCGCAAGTGCGCTAATTGGTAAACTGTAGCGGCTTGTGCTTTAACCGCCGATATGTTGTACGATACACTCGCTACCATAGCATATCGCGGTTCGCCGTGCGGGTCTACACCGGCTAAAAATGATCCAGACGTGCCTTCGATGCGGATGCTGGAGCCCGGACAAACATCGAAGCGCAGCGGCCCGGAAATGCGCGCTGTCCGATTACGCAACATTTCAGTTACGAAGGCCGCATGTGCTAGCTTGTCCAGTAACGTACGTTGCCGCTGTTTCATGACTGTCGTCGACGCCTTTGTTGGAGCTACACCCTCGCCCGGAAAGTTAAACGCGTTGGCGCGGGTGGCAGCTGTAACGCCTGCTGTTAGATTGCTGTAAACCGAAACATCCGCAAATTCGGCTAACCAGCTTGGTGCCTGTTGGATGATAACTAATCCGTCATCACGCGCGACGTACCAGCCGCCGATTGTGTCGGTGGTGTCACCCCAGTCGTTGCCCTGCTGCACGTCATTCCACATTCCACCGTGACCGACAGAGAATCCCCATGCGCGCAGCGGACGAATCAGATTCGATTTTGCTTCATAGAAATCCAAATCACGTGCTAGGAATGAGTAATTTATGCCCCACGGATCCCAGTATGTGCGGAGGCCTGGTGTTAACGGCGCAACCACGGCTTTATGTGGGAAAGGTATGACTGCAAACTGGTATTTTGGCGAAAGCTCGCCAACCAGTTTGTTCCAAATCGTGGTGTTGGCCAACGCCGACAGTGCGCCAACATCGTTATTTGGTTGTAGCGACCCGTACGCGACGTCTAGCCCAATGCTGTGTGCGACTACATCAAGTGGTACGATCGTCGAATCGAATGGAAGTTGATCGCCCTGAAAAAGCGATAGGGCTGTAGCGCAGTCGCCCGTAACCGCGTCATTGGTGACATTGACAAACTTGTTTCCGTTGAATCGTTTTGCTCCTACTAAGTATTGGAGCCACGGCAATATCGATGAGCCCCACATGTCGTTACCGATGGTTGCCGCGGTAAAAAATGGTAGTCCCAACGTTTCCGGATACAGATGCCCGACAGTAGATGCCGGATTAAGCTGCATCAATTGATTAAGTCGGAAATGCGACGGATTCTGTGGGTGTGAACTTTCGCATAGCGTAGATGAAAAGGTTAGCGCTGATAGCCAATGTGTGAGCTCCAACGACATGCACATACCATCGTAGGAGTGCCGATATCCGGTACCCGTGATCCAACCGGCAAAAATGATATACGTCCCGACCGGCAGAATCGTGTCTGTTGCGCCTGCGCCGTAGCTGACTTGCAGATAGACTGTCGCAGGAATCTGTATTTGTGTCTCGCCGGCAATTTGGTGTGCCGTCGACGGTAGTAATGTTCTTACTTCCCGCCCGACCGGTATCTTGGCAACCGCTGTTGGAATAGTATTAATCGCATATGTGCACTGGAAATCCGTCACATCAACGATAGTCCCGTTGATGTCAATGTACAGTCTAATTACAGCGGTGGTGTAGTTCATAGGGGAAGAATGTTCATTGTTCGGAAGGCCATTGCTAACAGCAATGCACTGAGCTGATACGCATACTCTGAATGGTTATTCCAGATATTCGAAAACGTTAAATACGGTTCGACGGGTGTACTGCCAAACAGCGCGGTTTGATCGACATCGTTTATGATGATCTGTAACGTATTCAGGATATCTGCCATGTTACGCGAGGGTTTAGCCAATGCTTCGATTACCCACTCATCTCCGGCGGTGCCGCTAAAATTGAATTGCTGTGCAGAGTCCGGTAATGCGATTGCGTTACTCAAGTTGTTTGTCATCGAATAGATTGCAGCCGTTTGTGACTGCTGTGCAGCTGGCGCCAGTTTCCTAATTGTTACTGTAGAACCGTCGAGTACTGTGACAATCCATTTGTGGTAGAGAATACCCGTAAACTCGTCTGCGACGGCGTCGCCCAGCACGGTTAGCGTGCCGGCGGTTCCTGATGCTGCAGTTACCGTATTGCCGAAAGCACTGGCGAACAACTCGTCTCGATCAAACGGTAAGTATGTGATGCGATCATCGTGCTGCGTCACATATTCTTCCAATTCGGTCGAATGCAGGGTTTGCATGAGCTGGTACATACGAAAATTGTACATTGGCCGATCGGGATTGCTGCCAAACAGTACACCGCGGATTTTATTGAATGTCGCTGGCAGCGTACGCGGGTAGTAATCGTCCGAGACATATTCTTCGGCCAACGTGCTGGCTAGATTGGAGCCGCGCGTTTGATTCAACAGTACTGTGCGGACGTAATTTGGATACGTGGTGGTCATGAGGCAATACTCTTATACGTGAGCGTGAAGTGCGCCAGCCGTGTCTCGGGATTACGTAGGTCTAGCCGAATACCGGTCAGAAATCCGTAGAATGCCGATAGGCCGAGCGCAATATATACGGGCGCACCGGTCCACGAGATTGCGTAGTTTGCATAATATCCCAGCGTGTTTGAGATGCCACTCCAATTGTAGTAATCGCACGAACCGATAAATGTCACACCGCTGACTACGATATCACCCATTCGCTCGCCGAAGACATACACATAAGTAAAGTTACGCAGCGTGTTCAAAAACTGGTATGATCCCTGTGAGCTGACACTGAAACCCTGAATGATTGCGTTACGCGTCGGATAACCGTTCCAACCACCGATAACAAATGTTACAGGCAGAATTCGCGGGTCGGGGATCGCAACCGCGACACCCGGTTCAACGGAAAATATGTTGGCCATAGTGCGTACCCTTAAGTTTCGACCGCGGCGGTTCCCCTGACTTCGGCGGTGCCGATGCCGACAATCTCAAGTTGCGTCCCGGGTGCGAGTGTAACCACCTGTACCTTGTCTTGCGAGTCGGATTCTTGGCCCTGTGCGCGTATGATCTCGCCAACTGATGATTGCGCCATTGGTGCCAGCGTGTGTTCGTCTGCGGCATCCGGTGCCATCTCTTCACGCTTAGACTCTAGCGTCTGTTGGATGGCGTCGCCAGGGTCGTCCGATGCTGCCGCTACGCTGTCGATCTCCGGTAATACAGTTTCCGTGTCTACACCTTGCGGTATGGATGGCGGTACGTCGTCTACCATATCATCCGGCGCCGCGGGCAAATCCAGCTCTGCGGGTTGTTCAAGCTCCACATCCAGTGTCTGCGGATCGAACCCACCGAAATCGGTATTCATAGCTGCGACGATCGGATCGCTTTCGGACAATACATCGAACGACTCATCAAACAGCGAGTCCAACCATTCGTCGTGGTAGCTCATTGATTTTCCCCATGCCAGTAAGATCGCAGACGATCTAGCTCTGCTCGGTGCTCTGGACTATCTGGGTCACCCCACTTGTGTGTGTATTGTGCTTTCATGCGTGCGACAATATCGTGTATAGCTGCGCGGCCGGTTAATACCCAGGGGGCTATCTCGTTGACAATCTTTTCTTGGATGGATCGAACTGAATTCCAACACCGTTCGATATGTGTACTATCCGTCAGCGTTGGCAATAGTGCCAGGCGTTGCTGTAATCGGTGCTCGTATATTTTGACGCAGTGGTTGCTGTTGACCTGGTCAATCATCCAGCGTAGCTTAATCCACCATTTTGGATCGAGGACGTCCGCTTTGCGGAAATCCATGATTCCCGCTGCCGCGATTTGCATGATCAGTCGTGCGCCTCGATCCCTTTGTAAAAATCCGAGGATGTTGCTTTTGCCTCCAGAAATACAAGGATGTCCCAAAAATTTGACCAACACGCCGCAACGGCGCGCTTTAAGGTATCGGTTTTCAGTGTTTCGAGCATGCGATATCGCAATGCAATAATCTTAGACTCGTCGCCGGTGTGTGTTCTGGCAAAGTCGAGCGGCTCGTCCAACTCGATGGTTGGTTGTCCCGCGCGCACAACCGCGGCCAACCCAAGCGCCATTCGATATTCGGCGTGACGAACACGTGCTTCCTGTTGGCTCAATAACTGTTTTGTACGCACATCGGCGGTCAGTTGCTCTTTGATGCACTCCTCTTCGAGGGTCGTCAAGCTGCGGAAAATGATCGTAACACGGCCGTCAAATAGCTGGTATTTTTTGACAAATCGCTGACCGCCTAGCACGGTCTGGACGTAAGTCATGATGTCCGTTTTTGTTGGCTCAGTGGCGGGGTTGTCCAAATCAAGTCCGCAGCGCGGGCATATTGAATTCCTTTCCTCAGAAAGGAATTCTGGTGTCGGTTCGGGCGCCGGTTCGGGCGCCGGTTCGGGCGCCGGTTCCGCGGCCGCCTGCTGGACAGCCGCGGCCGCTTGTGCCATGCCCGGAATATTCGTATTAATGCCGGGACCAGCTGTCTCACTTGCCGTTTTTGCGCGGCGGGCCGCATCGATACGCTGCCGCACCTCATTCAGCTCGGCTACCGTGTCAGCGAATTGTTGTTGCTCGGCCGGGCTCAGCTCCGAGATATCCCGCAGCTCGGGCGGCTTGATGGGTGGCGTGTTCGGCGGTACGGGCGTTAAACCCTCCAAATTGGCGGCCTCTTCGCCGATTTTTTGTGCTTCACGAGTCAACCGCTGTCCGAGCTGGGTGTCGGTGAGGTCTGGAATGGGATCAGTGGGCTTCCAACCCGCCTTATCGAGCGCCTGGCGTTCGAGAGGCGTTAGTTTGGGGCCTTTCACGGCGTCTTTGGGTACAGAAGCCAAAATGGTACCGGGACGCGCTGGAAGGCGCTCCTGGCGTCCTGACGGGGCTACACTGGGGGTCGACATGTCGCACTCCTGCTCTCTACGGGCCTATGACAGGGTAATTACAGTTAAGTTTGTGTGTCGTCGGGGCCGCATAATCGGGCCCCTCATAAGTGGTGCCGCGATCTTCACTCAGGCCGGTACCTATATCATACAGATACGTGTCTTGTGTGTAATAGATGCTTTTGTCGTTTAGTTGTTCGGCGCCGGGGAACGGGAAATTGGTGCCATTACCGTCTTCCACGCCAACCTCATCCCAATATTCCGGAATATTGCCCTCGGTGCGACCCATTTGTGCCCAGCGCGTCTCATACAGGATGAAGCCGGCGCTGCGATAATCGTCCGTCGATCGCAGGCTACCCCACATGCTTTTCAACATGTCGTCGTTGCCGGGTCGCCCGTAATCATACCACATATCATCGATATCTGTTGAATATCGGCCGTCGGCCCAGGTGATGAGGCTGGCTTGATGTGTTTGGCCGGCACTTACATCTCCGTGCTCAGCAACGATGCCGCTGAGAATATGCGGCCCGTCGTTAGCCAGCGCGCCGTCGACGTAAACGTCTCCCGCAATGTTGGCACCGGTAGGTAGGAACGCGGTGACACCGGATGCGTTGCCGTCAGTCCCAAATACGTGTACCACGCCGCACTTGGTATAATGTGTGACCGTGTGACCAATAATGTTTACATCACGGGTACCGCTAACAGCGTCAATGACGATGTCACCGTGCTGCGGCGGTTCGCTGCCGGTCGTCCCGGTTGCTTTTTCACTGGGTACGCCAGTTCGCAGATAGATGTTGTCGGCAAGTCCGAGAAGCTCGGAACACGGGGCGTGCAGAATAATTCCACTGCTTTTTGCGGATTGACCGCTATCAGAAAAATCGAGTTCACTCTTGGTACTGCGGGATTCGAGCAACATACCGTAAGCACCACCACCGTTAGCGGCGATGAGCTGCATATTACGCTCAGCTTTGACGCGCACGTCGTTTGTTGTTGCGGTGATGTCGACCGACTGGTTGGCGCGTACGATTGCATCACGGCCGGCCCACGCCATAAAATTGCGTCCGGGCTCGAAACACACGTCGCCGGCGGCGTGCAGAAATAGGCTACCGCCCACCATGCGGATTTCGCTGCCAGACCCGTCGCCGAGTACGACGGAGCCGTCTTCGGTAAATGTCAAATGCTGTGTTACTTTGTACAAATACTCTTCATACCGATGATCAATTTTGATTTTGCTGGCTGTTTTGTCAGGCTCGGATAAATGCCACTGACTGTCGTTCTTCAGTTCAGTCCATGATGGGATGTACTGATTACTGCCAATTCCAGAACTGGATGCCAAGTCGCTTTCATCCGGATATGAATAATCTTTGTCGTGATAATAAAACGCGTTGGCAGCTTCCCAGTTGAAAACGTTTGCATGCCAATCTTGTATACCGGCAACTCGCGACAGGTGCTCCTGTCCGACGGTTGCTTGCAAGTTCGGCTCGACCTGTATGACGTGATTCGAGCCACTCCCGTACTGGCTTGACGGTTTGTAATTATCCGGCGAATCACCGGCAGGGTCAGCAAGTTCACGGATTTGGTGCGGAACCGGAATGATTGGTCGTTTGCAGATTGTCAATCCACGCGACGTACGTAACGCAAAGTGGCCGCTTAGCGTACGGTTTTCTTCAAGGGCGCCCGCAAGTTTAAGCGTCGTATCGCTGTAGTAATAGTAATTGTCGTCCGGATCCGGCAGCGCGATGAGCCGCTTGTGGCCCTGGCCCACGTATCCCTGCCATTCTTGTATACGGTGGAACGGCTTCAGATCATCGTACTTCGGCTCTACGTGCGCGAACTCCGTTGCCGCCTTGCACAACAGCGCTGGTCGCTCAAGCATTTGCGTTGCGCTTCCGCTGGGTGGTTGCATCAGTCCGAGATTTTCCCACGGGTACGGTGTTGTACCATGATACCAGTGGTGTTCGCCCTCGTCATTCATGCTGATGAGGACTGACCCGCCTGTCCAGCGTTGGAAATTGTAACCGGCAAGCCTGGTTAATGAATCCCAGTAAAACAACCACAGTCCGCACATTTCATCAACGCGCAAGTGTGCTGTATAGTTGTCCAGGAACATCTGGATACCGCTCATGGCGGTCTTGCAGTACTCACCAACCATTGCGCTGTCAACCGGTTGGCGTGCCGAGAAATCAATGATGCCGCCATTCGCATCGGCGCCACCGGTTTGCCATAGGGTGCCCCAGTATTGATCGGTTTCGATGCCGACGTGACTGCCCTGGCCAGTAGCGTCAGACCGCGCACGTCGCGCATCGGTCATGACGGGCGGCTCAACGCCGAGGATGAGACCAAAACGGGCGGTGGGATGTTTGATATAGAAAACATTGGTGCCGACATGTAGTGTATTGTGGTCGGCAACACTGAGTGGCGACGCAGGTGTAGTGAGTAGCCGACAACACTGGATTGTACTGCCGCCGCGCTCTGGTGCGACTTTGTAGCTGTTCACGTACGGAATCGCTTCGTGAATCGTACCACAATAAATCGCTGATTGGCGATTCAAATCAGTCAGATAGCGTAATCCGGTCAAATACGGATCGCTGACCGGATTGAGCGGATTGTTGAGGGTCGGCGACTGGTTGTCGCGGACGTGGCGCGCCTGGTCTCGCCGGTCCAAGCCCTCAACATAGGCTTGTAACGCGGGATAGCTGTTATTTGGCATTCTTGTTTTCCGGTTGTGGGCTTCCGTGCCCTAAATCGGCAATGCCGATTTAATACCTCATGCTCATTCAATAAGCATGAATAAAAAGATCATTGCAAGCGTCTCGTGAAGCACCATGCGCTCTGCCGTGGCCGCGCCAGCGATTCCTTGAATGATCACATGGCGAATATCGATTGTTTGCTCGGCCGACTGTGCGCCACCGCAGCCGGTTTCCATCGAGAACGATAGGTTATTCTCCGCGGCATTGCATACATTACCGTATTGTTCGTAGAATTCTGTAGCAATCGAAACAGGGCCGAGTACACGTGTCATATTAACGGTACCCTGCGTACGACCAGCGACCAGATAAATGTTTGCACTGCCGAGCTCATACAACCGTGAAATGTGTTGCTGATAATTCCATTGGAGCGATTGCATGAGAAAGCCAGCACTGAACCCAGCAAACTGCACGCTGGCTCCGTCTGAGGAAAACGCGCCACCATAGGAGATCTCGCGCGAATAAATATCCTGAG
>Ga0180431_10007630_pt1 | contig 12559 bp, 11 predicted proteins | sample SS_ome_11_FD_132459 | JGI IMG/M metagenome (GOLD analysis project Ga0180431, IMG submission 132459) | Hypersaline lake sediment archaeal communities from the Salton Sea, California, USA - SS_1_MS_1 metaG | ecosystem: Environmental > Aquatic > Non-marine Saline and Alkaline > Hypersaline >... | reverse complement strand
GGGTTGATGACGTCGATCTCGCGGGCCTTGAAGGCGTTGATCAGCGAAGCCGTCTCCGGAATGAACCGGAAGATCACCGTGTCGAGATAGGGCAGCTACTGCCCGGTCTCCGGATCGGTCTTCCAGTAGTTCTCGTTCCGGACGAGCCTCACGAACTCGCCTTTCTGCCACTGATCGACGGCGAACGGACCACCGGCCACCCACATGGTGTCGTTCCAGTCGTTGATGAAGTCCGAGCCCTCGACGTCGTGCTTCGGGATGATCGTCCCGAAGATCAGCTCGTGCTGAAGGGTCGGGGCTGACATCGTGAACTCGAACGACTTGGGTCCGACGACGAGCGAGTCGGGGACAATGTCCTCGTAGGTCTGCTTAAAGGTCGGCAGATCGGGATCCATGATGATGCTGTAGGTGAACGCGAAGTCGTCCCCCGAAATCGGGGTGCCGTCGGCCCACACAGCCTCGTCGCGGATCTGGTACTTGATCGTCTCCGTGCCGTCATCGTTGACGACGATGCCGCCATTGGCCACGGTCGGCAGCTCCGTCACGACCTCAGGGATGAGCTCGAGAGTGAAGCCGTCGATCTCCTGGACACCCGTGGCCCAGCCCTGCGCGATCTTGCTGACGATGAAGTTGTCACCGCCGGGCGCGTAGGGGTTGAGGGTCGGGGGCTCCTGGTCGTCGCCGATGATCGCCTGGCCACCGTACGGCTTGCCCTCGGGCTCCGGCTCGGTGGTCGTCGTCGTCTCAGCAGCAGTGGTAGTCGTCTCGGCCGCCGTGGTCGTCGTGGTCTCCGCTGCGGTCGTGGTGGTTTCAGCCGCCGTAGTGGTGGTGTCACCGGCATCGTCGTCACCGCATGCGGCAACGACGAGCGCGAACGCGAGGAGAAGCCCGAGCCACGTCAGGTTGCGACGTCGCCACAGATGCTTCAAGCGCTTCCTCCTTGATTGTTTGCCGGGAACTCACCCCAGGCGCGACCGGTCACCGGTCACGCCTCCAGCACGAACGCCAGAACGACGGTCGTGATGGCGAAGAGGATCGCCACCACCACGGTGAGCCGGTCCAGGTTGCGCTCGACGATCGTCGAGCCCTGCAGGCCCCCGATGGGGCCCATGCCCCCTCCGAAGGCGTCGGACAAGCCGCCGCCCCGGCCCGCGTGCAGCAGCACGAGGGCGATGAGGCCCAAGGACAGGATCACGTGGATGGAAATGACGATTCCGTCGATCAAGAACGAGTCCCTTCTACGCATACCGGCCTGCATCGCGCAGGCCGGCACCGGCCAGTATGGAACGGCCGGGGTCGATGGTCAAGTTACCGGCCGGACAGATTCTGGCAGACCCGGGAAACGGCTCACCCCTGCTTGGCCTGCTCGGCAACCGCTCGGGCCGCCGCTGCAGCCGCCTCGGGATCCCCCAGGTAGCAGTGGCGGATCGCCCCGAGATCTTCGTCGAGCTCGTACACCAGCGGGATCCCGGTCGGGATGTTCAGCCCGGGGATGTCCTCGTCCGAGATCCCGTCCAGGTGCTTGACGAGAGCTCGCAGGCTGTTCCCGTGCGCCGAGATCAGCACCCGCAAACCCTTCCGCAGGGCCGGCACGATCGCGTCGTGCCAGTAGGGCAGCATGCGGGCCACGACGTCCTTCAGGCTCTCCGTGGCCGGGATCTGGTCGGGCGTCAGCGTCCGGTACTTCGGGTCGTGCCTCGGATGGCGGGGGTCGTCCGGCGTGAGGGCCGGCGGCGGGATGTCGTACGAGCGGCGCCAGATGTGCACCTGCTCGTCACCGTGCTCGGCGGCCGTCTCCGCCTTGTTCAGGCCCTGCAAGGCCCCGTAGTGCCGCTCGTTGAGCCGCCAGTGGCGCTCCACCGGCAGCCACAGGCGATCCATGACGTCCAGGGTCTCCTGCAGGGTCAGGATCGCCCTCCGCTGCAGCGAGGTGAACGTGAGGTCGAAGTCGTACCCCTCCTCGACGAGCAGGCGCCCGGCGGCGCGGGCCTCCTCGACCCCCTGCTCGCTCAAGCCCACGTCGGTCCACCCCGTGAAGCGGTTCTCGAGGTTCCACTCGCTCTGGCCGTGCCGCAACAACACGAGCTTCGTGACCACTGGTCCTCCGCAGATCGCCGTCCCGGGCACGGTAGCGGGACGCCGGCGGTGTCAGGGAACCCGCCACTCCCCGATCGTGCCCGTCACACCCGTGTAGGGATCGAGGGTCACCCCGGTCACCTCGTCGCCCCACCAGGCGGCGCCGACCAGCTCGTGGACCATCAGTGGGAGCAGCACCAGGTTCTCCGCCAGCAGGTTCTCGGCGTCCACGAGCAGACGGTCGATCTCGGCGCGATCCATGGTGGCGCGCAGCTCGTCCACGATCGCGGCGTACCGCTCCGTGGCGGCGTCGGCGACGAGGGAGTCCACGGTCCCCCACCTGAAGAAGTTGTACCCGGCGAAGGGGAGCCCCTCGGGGTCGAACATAGCCACGAAATCGATCGCCGACGAGCGGCCGGGCCCCGCCGTGAACCGCCAGATTGCGGTATCCCAGGTGCCGTTGTCGAGGGTCCGCCCGAACAACAGCTCCGAGCCCTCCAGCTGCAGCTCGGCGCCGATCCCCGCCTGATCCAGCATCACCGCCACGTCGCCTGCGGTCGCCACCGACTCGGGCGACTCCGAGGCCGTGGTCACCACCAGCCGCGGCCCGTCCCCTGCGAAGAGGTCGACGCCGAGCTCCCCGCCGAGCTCGAACAGGGCACCCTTGGTCCTCTCGACGTCGAACGTGAACCGGGCCCACGGGTCGCTGCTGAGCCCGGGACGGTACAGCGCCAGCACGGACGACAAGGGCACTGTGTCGTTCGAGTCGGCGAGTTCCTCACGATCCACGGCATGCGCGACTGCTTCTCGGAACGCGAAGTACCTGTTCAGGCTCTCCTCGTTGCGGTTCCCCGGGCCGAACTGGAAGTTGAGGTGCAGCCACGAAGGCCCCGGAGCGGTCTTCACCACCGCGCCCTCCCGCTCCAGTTCGGCGTAGGCATCGGCCTCGATCCGTGCCTGCGGGATCAGCACCACGTCGAGCACGCGCGTCTCGAACGCCCGCAGCAGGCGCGGATCGACCCCCAGATCGCCCCGGTAGAAGCGAAACACCACCCGCTCCACCGGCTCTCTCGCGTCGGCCGAGTCGCCGCCGGTCCACCGCTCGTTCCGGATCAGCTCCAGGTACTGGCCGGGCTGATAGGACGCGAAGACGAACGGCCCGGACCCGGCCCACATCGTCTCGTTCCACGCACCGGTGAAATCGGTGCCCTCCACCTGGTGCTTCGGGACGATGACGTCGAACAGCAGCTCGACGTCCATGGACGCCTGCATCCTGAAGCGCAGCTCTCTGCCGTCGGCGACGACCGAGCCGGGGAGGATGCCCTCGTACCTGCGCCGTACGTCGCTGCGGATCGGGAGGACCGGATCGGTCGCCAGCCGGTAGGTGAACTCGAGGTCGTCGGCGGTGACGGCCACCCCGTCGGACCACTCGGCGCCCTCGACGACCCGCACGGTCACGTCGAGCGTGCCGTCCGGACGGAGGACCACCAGGCCGTTGTCCGTGGACGGGATCTGCTCGAGCAGGACCGGGACGGGGTCCATCGTCGTCCCGTCGATGCGGTACCCGCGGGCCTGCACCGCCGGGGAGACCACGTCGAGCACCGCCGTGTCCGGCCCGTCGAGCAGCGGGTTGAGCGTCCGGGGAGGCCCGGCGGTGCCGATGCCCACCACCACCGTGCCCGAGTCCTCCGGAGCCACCGGCAGCTCGGTGTCGCCCGGCACCGTCGTCGCCGGGCCGGCGTCGCCCGACGGGGCGATGCCCGGATCGGGCGCGCATCCGGCAATCAGGACGGCGGCCAGCACCAAGCCCCTCAGCAGGGCGCCTTCGAGCTTCATCTCCCCCTCACATCGGCACGCTCCCGGGCCGATGGAGGGATTCCCCTATCCGCTGAACCTCTTACGCCCAGTAGCGCACGATCGAGGCGAACGAATCGGGATCGAGCGACGCTCCCCCCACTAGGGCTCCGTCGATGTCGCGCTTGGCCATCAACCCGGCGATGTTGCCGGCGTTCACCGACCCTCCGTAGAGGATGCGCACCGACTCGGCGGCGCCGCCGCCCCACTCGGAGGCGACCCGGCCCCGCAGGAACGCGATCGCGTCCGCGGCCTGCTCGTCGCTCGCCGTGCGGCCGGTTCCGATCGCCCACACCGGCTCGTACGCCACCACGAGCCCGCCGACCGTCTCCGCGTCGAGCCCCCGCAGTCCGGCCTGCAGCTGGCCCCCGATGACGTCCTCGGTGCTCCCGGCCTCGCGTTGCTCGAGCGTCTCCCCGACCGCCAGGATCGGGGTCATCTCCGCCCCGAGCACCGCCTTGACCTTCTTGGAGATCATCGCATCGTCCTCGCCGAACACGTGCCGCCGCTCGGAGTGGCCGACCACGACGAACCGCACCCCCAGCTTGGCCAGCATCCCGGTGCTGATCTCGCCGGTGAAGGCTCCCTTCTCCTCGAAATGGCAGTTCTGGGCGCCCAACTGGATCCGCAGGTAGTCGCTCTCGATGACCGTCTGGACAGACCGCAACGCCGTGAACGGAGGGCACACCACCACGTCGACGCGCTCGTAGTCGCTCTCGTCGAGCCGGTACCCCAGCTTCTGCACCATCTGGATCGCCTCCAGATGGGTGGCATGCATCTTCCAGTTCCCGGCGATCAGATCCTTACGAGCCATGAGTCCACCTCTCCAGCGCTTCGAGGCCGGGGAGCGTCCCCGACTCCAGCAGTTCCAACCCGGCACCACCCCCGGTCGACAGGTGCGACACCGCATCCTCGAGGCCGAAGCTCCGCAGCGCCGCCACGCTGTCGCCCCCGCCGGCCACCGTGTACCCGTCGCAGGCGGCGACGGCCTCGGCCATCGCCCGCGTCCCGGCTGCGAACGCCTCCCACTCGAACACACCCATGGGCCCGTTCCAGAACAACGTGTCGCACCCCGCCACGATCCGGGCGAAGCGGTCCTGTGTCTCGGGCCCGACGTCGAGGCCCATCGTGCCCTCCGGGATGTCCGTGGCGGGCGTGATCCGGTGGGGGGCGTCCTCGGCGAAGCGCTCGGCGACCACCACGTCCACCGGGAGGCTCACCCGCCCCCCGTATTCGCCCTCGAGCACGTCGCCGACCTCGCCGAGCATCTCCTCCTCCACCCGGCTGTCGGCCACGTCGTACCCCTCGGCGGCGAGCAGCGTGAAGCACATCGCACCGCCCACCAGCATCACGTCCACCTTCGGCAGCAGCGCCCTCATCACCCCGAGCTTGTCGGACACCTTCGCGCCGCCGAGCACGACGACGTACGGACGATCCGGCTCGTGCAGGAGGCGATGGAACGCTTCGACCTCCGCGGTGAGCAGAGGCCCCGCGGCGCTGCGGATCCTTTCGGCCACACCGACCGTCGTGGCATGCGCCCGGTGCGCCGTCCCGAAGGCGTCCAGCACGAACAGGTCGGCCAGGCCGGCGAGCGCGTCCGCCAACGCCGGATCGTTCTTCGTCTCTCCCGGCTCGAAGCGGGTGTTCTCCAGGAGGACCACCTCGCCGGGCCCCGCCGATGCGATCGCCTCCCGGGCCCCCGGCCCGGCGACGTCGGCGGCCACGCGCACTGTGAAGCCGCCCAGTTCACCGAGCCGCTCGGCCACCGGCGCCATCGACAGCGACCGGTCGTGCCCCTTGGGACGTCCGAGATGGCTGCACACCACCACCCGCGCCCCTTCCTCTCTGAGGCGGGCGATGGTCGGCAGGCTCGACCTGATGCGGAAATCGTCCGACACCACCCCACCGGCGAGGGGGACGTTGAGATCCGCACGCACCAGCACCGTCGCGCCGGCCACGTCCAGGTCGTCGATCGTCAGGAACCCGGTCACTGCACCTCCGTTCGCGCCGCGGGTCACGCTAGCCGCCGGAGCACGCCTCCCAGCCGGACGGGGTGATGACACGGCCAGGCGGCCGCCGGGTCGGCCAGGTCCGCCGCCTCGACCCGCACCCCGAGGGCGGCCAGACCCTCCCGGTCCGGGCGAATCGGCTCCACCGGCGGCGGCACGTCGACCATCCCGTCGTGGAGCACCACGGCGTCGGGGAGCCGCATCCCGGCATGTTCGGCGAACGCCCGCACGTGGGCAACGGCGTCGAGCCCGAGCGTCTCCCCATCCTGGGTGGCCAGGTTGCAGACGTACGCCAGCGACGCCGGCGATGCGTTCACCGCCTCGACGATCCCGGGGACCTTCAGCACGGCGATGAGCGAAGTGAACAGGCTTCCGGGCCCGATGACGATCTGATCTGCCGCGGCGATGGCCCGCAGCGCCCCCGGAGACGCAGCGGCATCCGCAGGCACGATCCGCAACTCTTCGATCCGGCCCCGCGACCGGGCGATCGCCACCTGGCCGGCCACCTCGGCGCCGTCCACCGTGGCCTCGAGCCCGAGCGGCTGCGGCGACGCGGGCAACACGTCCCCGCGCGCCCCCAGATGCCGTCCCACGGTGGCGAGCGCCTCCTCGAAGTCGCCCAGGAGGTCGGTCAGCGCGGCGATGATCAGGTTGCCGAGGGAATGTCCCTGGATGTCGGCGGCCTCGAATCGATAGGCGATCAGGTCCCGCCACAGCGACGGCTCCGGGCTCAGCGCCGTCAGGGCCATACGCAGGTCCCCGGGCGGTGGGATTCCGAGCCCCGGAGCGAGGCGCCCCGACGACCCGCCGTCGTCGGCCACGCTCACCACCGCGGTGATCACGTCGGCGTAGTCCTGCACCGCCAGGAGCGCCTGGGCCAGCCCGTGCCCGCCCCCGATCGCCGCCACCCGCAGACCCTCGTAGTCGAGATCGAGCTCGTCGAGCAGCGGGTCGGCCAACAGTCCGTGGTTCGTCATACTCCCGCGTCCCTGTGACGCACGGTCACGTCGACATCCTGCTCCGCCAGCCACGCGCCGAGCGCCTCGGCGATCGCCACCGAACGATGCCGTCCCCCGGTGCACCCGATCGCGATCGTGAGATACGACTTGCGCTCTGCCTCGTACCTGGGAAGCAGGAACTCGAGGAGCGCCTCGCTGCGGCACAGGAACTCCCCGGTGTCGGGGGGCGACAGCACGAACTTGCGCACCGGTTCGTCGAGGCCGGTGAGCGGCTGCAGCTCCGGCTCCCAGTGCGGGTTCGGCAGGAACCTCACGTCGAACACCAGGTCGGCAACGCGCGGCATCCCGTGCTTGAACCCGAACGACGTGACCGCAACCCGCAGCGGCCGCCTCGGGGTCTCGCCGGCGAAGACGTCGTGGATCTCGTCCCGCAACTCGTGCACCGTCCGGTCGGTGGTGTCGATGAGGACATCCGCCTGCTCCCGGAGCTCTTCGAGGGCGGCTCGCTCCAAGGCGATCGACTCGGCAACGGTCGGCGCCTCCACCGGGTGGGGACGGCGCGACTCCTCGTACCTGGTCATGAGCACCTCGTCGTCGGCGTCGAGGAACACGAGGGTCGCCTGAATCCCGTCTCGCACCAGCGCCAGCAGCACCTGCTCGAGCTCGTCGAACGACAGCCCGCCCCGGGCGTCGACAACCAGGGCGAGGCGCCGCCGATGGCTCTCCGGAAGATCGGCCTGTTCGACGACCTGGGAGATGAGCCCGGCGGGAAGATTGTCGATCACATAGAAGCCGAGGTCCTCGAGAGCGTTCGACGCGAGTGTCTTCCCGGCCCCGGACATCCCGGTGATCACCACCAGCTGCGGGCGCTCCGTCACCTGGGATCTCCAGGACGCGGCTCCGGCTCCCGCAGCGCCGCATACAGCCGGGCGGCGACGCCGGCGGGCACCACCTCGCTCAACTCGTCCACCTCCGCCTCCCGGATCCGCTTCAGGGACCCAAACCTCCGCACGAGCGCCTGCTTCCTCACCGGGCCGACGCCGGGGACGGCGTCGAGCGCAGAGTCCACCATACGGCGTCCGCGCAAGGTCCTGTGGTAACTCACCGCGAACCGGTGAGCCTCATCCCTGATCCGCTGCAACAGGTACAGCGCCTCCTCGCCCCGAGGTATCCGCACCGGCTCGGGCAGTCCGGGCAGGTAGACCTCCTCCATGCGCTTCGCCAGGCCGGCCACCGGGATGTCCAGCCCGAGCTCCTCGACGACCTTCACCGCCCGGGACACCTGCCCCGCTCCGCCGTCTACGAGCAGCAGCGACGGGGGGTAGGCGAACTTGCCTCGCTCCTCGACGGGCTGCTCCCGCTCCCGCAGGTATGCGGTGAGGCGACGCCGTAGCACCTCCTCCATCGCCGCGAAGTCGTCCTGCCCGGCGACGCCCCGCACCCGGAAGCGCTTGTAGTCCGAGCCGCGGGGTATCCCGTCCTCCATCACCACCATCGACCCCACGGTGTCGGTCCCCTGGATGGTCGAGATGTCGTAGCACTCAATCCGCAGCGGCGGCTCCGGGAGCCCGAGCGTCTCCTGCAGGCTGCGCAAGGCGCGCGCCCTGGCGTTGTGGTCGTTGTGCCGCCGCAACCGATGCCTGGCGAACACCTCTCTCGCGTTGGCGGCCGCCGTGTCCATGAGCCGGCGCTTGGCCCCCCGCTTCGGCACCCGCAGCGAGACCCGGCCCTCCCTCCGGGCCACCAGCCACGCCTCCCAGAGCACCGGGTCCTCGGGGAGTTCCTGCACGAGCACCTCGGGCGGCGGACGCTCGCCGCCGTACAGCTGGCTGAGCGTCCGAGAAATCAACCCGGCGGCGGTCGTGTCCTCGACGACGTCCAGCACCGTCGCTATGCGCCCGGTCACGCGGCCGCTGCGCACGCGAAGCACCACAACGGCCGCCTCCAGGTCGTCGGACTCGACAGCGACCAGGTCGAAGTCCTCCCTGCGGGGCGTGGCGACCTCCTGGCGCGCCATGGCCTTCTCGACGGATGCCACTTGATCGCGCAATCGGGCGGCCCGCTCGAACTCGAGAGCCCCGGCCGCCTCCTCCATCTCGGATCGCAACCGCGCCACGATCGCGTCGCTGCCGCCGGTCAGGAACTCACTGAGCCCTTCGACGTGCTCGCGATAGGCGCCCGGGGTCACCTCGTCCACGCAGGGGCCGGAGCACCGTTCGATGTGGAACAGCAGGCACGGCCGCCCCTGGGCGGCATGCCTGCGGAACTTGGCGTTCGAGCAAGTGCGCACCGGGAAGGTGCGCAGCAGAAGGTCGAGGGTCTGACGGATCGCGTAGGCATGCCCGTACGGGCCGAAGTAGCGGGTGCCCGGCCGCCGTGCCCCCCGCATCACCGTAGCCCGGGGCCACTCCTCCCCCACGGTGATCGCCAGGTACGGGTACGACTTGTCGTCCCGAAAGCGGATGTTGAAGCGCGGCTGGTGCCGCTGGATGAGGCTGTACTCGACCATCAGCGCTTCGACCTCGTTCTCGGTGACGATCCACTCCACGGCGTCGGAGGCCTCCACCATGGTCCTGGTGCGCACCGGAAGGTCCTTCGTGAAGTACGAGGACACCCGCTTGCGGAGCGACTTGGCCTTCCCGACGTAGAGCACCGCGCCGTGCTCGTCCCGGAACAGGTAGGCACCCGGGCGGTCGGGGATCTCGGCGGCCGGGGGACGTCGTCGCATCGGGTGATCGAGTGTACGTGCTCGCCGGCGTCACGCCCGGCGGCTCAGCGGGCGGGGCCCTCCCTGATGAACTCCCGCATGTCCTCCACCGGCCAGGGGCCGCGCGGATCACACTCCCAGCGCCACGGTGCGACGTCCTCCAGCCACCACGTCACCCCCGCCTCGGCATATGGGCCGACCCGAGCCCGTCTCCGGTCGAGGTCGAGATCCGGGTCACCGTGGACGTGGGTCACGTCGAAGGGAGCATCCGGGTCGGGGCGCCACGGCTCCATGAACGCCAGCGCGTCCCGATACACATCGGGAGGGGTGTCGAACGGGCCCGGCTCCGCCAGCATCGCCACCACTCCGTCGTAGCGCGCCGCCCTGCGGAAGGGCCGGGGATGGGGCCACGCACCCGCCACCCAGATCGGGATGCGGGGTCGCTGCACCGGCGTCGGGGTGAACGTACCCGCGGCCCGGAAATGCCGCCCCCGGTGGTCGATTGCGTCGCCCGACCAGAGCGCGGTCAGCAGGTCGAGCGCCTCGTCGAGGCGGTCGCCTCGCTCGGCCAGCTCGGCTCCCTCCCCGAATGCCTCGAACTCGTGCTCGTTCTGGCCGAGGCCGACACCCACGACGAGGCGCCCCCCGGACAGGCGGTCCAATGTGGCGGTCTCGCGAGCCACCTTCTGGGGACGGCGGCGCGCCAGTGGCGTCACGAGGGCACCGAAGCGCACCCGCTCCGTGGCCGCTGCGACGGCGGCGAGCGCCACCGTGACGTCGACCACCGGGGCCTGCGCGTCGAACCACATGGCGATGTGGTCCCACGTGAATGCCCCGTCCCAGCCGGAGCGCTCGGCATCTGCGGCGAGCGCGGCCAGCAACGCGGCATCGGCGAATTCCCCGAACACCGGGAGATAGACGGCGTGCTGCACCTATCGGGCAGTCTCGCGAACCCAGCGTGCCGCCAGCAAGCGCGGGACGTGGCGCTGGGCTTCGAGCAGAGCGTCCCGCGCCGCCTGCGGATCGGCGACGCCCTCCTCCACGATCAGTTCCAGGCACCACCGCGAGGCTGCAGCCGCGCTGAGGAGACGCCCCATCGGCCGGTGGTGGAAGCGCACCGAACCCTCCCCCGCCGGCACGTCGCTGAACCCTTCGTCGAGGTACGTGCCCCAGCGCCACAGGATCTCACCGTCGGTGGGATCCAGCACCGGGGCGGACCCGGGGGCGGTGTAGGCAGGATGGTTGACGACCACGGCGAGCACGCCCCCGGGGCGCACCACCCGTGCCGCCGCCTCCAGCGTCTCGCGGAACTCGGCCACGTGCTCGAGGACCAGCACCGCGTAGGCCCCGTCGAACGAGCCGTCGGCCGCCCACCCCAGGTCCGGCAGACGTCCGACGACGACCGGCCCGACCGAAGCCGCCCGCGCCGCGAGGCTCGGAGAGGCATCGCAGCCGTAGACCCGGCCTCCCGCCGAGGCCACGGCCCTCATCACCTGTCCCTCCCCGCAGCCCAGGTCGAGGTACCGCGCCCCGGGGCGCGGATCGAGCACCTCGAGTGCCAGAGGCACGACGACCTCGGCGTAGGCAGGGTCGCCCGCCACCTCGCCGACCCACCAAGCGGCCAGGCGCTCGTCCCAGCTCACGACGGGAGGATGTCCCTCAGGAACTTGCCCGTGTACGACTCGGGCACCGCGGCCACGGCCTCCGGCGGGCCCTGGGCGACGATCCGGCCCCCCTCGTCGCCACCTTCGGGGCCGAGGTCGATGATCCAGTCCGCCGACTTGACCACGTCGAGGTTGTGCTCGATCACGAGCACGGTGTTGCCGGCATCGACGAGCCGTTGCAGCACCCCGAGCAGCTTGCGGACGTCCTCGAAGTGCAGTCCGGTGGTCGGCTCGTCCAGGATGTAGAAGGTCCGGCCGGTGGACCGCTTGCCGAGCTCGGACGCCAGCTTGACGCGCTGCGCCTCGCCGCCCGACAGGGTCGGCGCCGGCTGGCCGAGCCTGATGTAGCCGAGGCCCACGTCGTGCAGGGTGCCCAGTACCCGTACGATCGGCGGCTGATTGGCGAAGAACTCCAGCGCCTCGGTCACCGACATGTCGAGCACGTCTGCGATCGAGTGCCCCTTCCAGAGGATTTCCAGGGTCTCCCGGTTGTAGCGCCTCCCCTTGCACTGCTCGCAGGGGATGTACACGTCGGGCAGGAAGTGCATCTCGATCTTGATCGTCCCGTCCCCCTTGCACGCCTCGCAGCGGCCCCCCTTGACGTTGAAGGAGAACCGGCCCGGCTGGTAGCCGCGCGCCTTGGCCTCGGGCACCGAGGCGAACAGGCTCCGGATGCGATCGAACACCTTCGTGTAGGTCGCCGGGTTGGAGCGCGGGGTGCGCCCGATCGGCGACTGGTCGATGTCGATCGCCTTGTCGATGTTCCCGATCCCCTCGACCCGCCGGTGCCGGCCGGGGAGCTCGCGGGAGTGGTACAGCTCGAAGCGCAGCGCCCGGGACAGGATGTCCTCGACCAGCGTGCTCTTGCCGCTTCCCGAGACCCCGGTGACGGCGACGAGCATGCCGAGCGGGATCTCGACGTCTATGTCCTTCAGGTTGTGTTCCGACGCCCCTTTGATCCACAGCGATGCGCCGTTGCGGTCCCGCCGTCCAGCGGGGGCCGGGATGGCCCGGCGGCCCGCCAGGTAGTCTCCCGTGATCGAGGTCGGCTCTGCGACGATTTCTGCCAGCGGCCCCTCCGCCACGATCCGGCCTCCGTGCTCCCCCGCCCCGGGCCCGATGTCCACGATGTGGTCGGCGGTGCGGATGGTCTCCTCGTCGTGCTCCACGACGATTACGGTGTTCCCCAGGTCGCGCAGGCGGACGAGCGTCTCGATGAGGCGGCGGTTGTCGCGCTGGTGCAAGCCGATCGACGGCTCGTCGAGGATGTAGAGCACGCCCACGAGCCCC
>Ga0180431_10007628_pt1 | contig 12562 bp, 9 predicted proteins | sample SS_ome_11_FD_132459 | JGI IMG/M metagenome (GOLD analysis project Ga0180431, IMG submission 132459) | Hypersaline lake sediment archaeal communities from the Salton Sea, California, USA - SS_1_MS_1 metaG | ecosystem: Environmental > Aquatic > Non-marine Saline and Alkaline > Hypersaline >... | reverse complement strand
TTACTTTTCAAGCTGGTTGACAAGAACGAAAAATCTCAGGAATTAGGTTTTGACCTGACGAATGTTATTTGCGAGCGGATAGACTAATACCAATCATGCATATTAAGCACGTTTGTTTGTGTCATTTCGAGCGCAGCAAAGTGGAGCCGAGAAATCTGGCTTCTATCGTAACATGCTTTACGTTCTGAACCGGATTTCTCCACGTCGCCCGCCTTCTGCGGGCTCTGGTCGAAATGACAAAGGGACAATCTCACAAATCAAGATGTATGGACAACGATGTACTAATTGCTTCGCTTCTCGACTCTTAATATTTTGACGCTCGGCAGGTCGTCTTCGATAAACGCGCGATGGTAACATTCGATCTTGCCGTCCTCACCGCCCAGGAACAGATCCAGCCGGCCATCCCCGTCCAGGTCGATCACTTCCGGCGTCGTGCTGTGCTCGCTGCTGATCGGGACGTCCTTCTTTATCAGCTCACCTCGCCATTGAAAAATAGCATGTCCGTCGCCCCCCATGTTCGCATACCACCCCGCGTTGGTCACCTTTTTCAGCAGAGCATCCGTTTGGCCGAATAAGTGATGCGCGTTGTAGATGATATCCAGATGGCCGTTGCCGTCCCAATCCGCAATGCAAACCCTCGCCCGCCCGCCCTGGCCGCCGGCCATTTCGGACAGGCGTATGACCTCGCCGTTTTCCGTTTTGAAAACGCGCCGTCCCGGTTTCGCCCATTTCTCGCCGTTCCTCAGAAAGCCCTCGAAGCAGGCCAGATACCCTTCATGGTCCACCGCGACATAATCCGTAAGGCCGTCATCATTCCAATCCACGACCGCCGGCTGGCAACGCCACGGTGTCACCAACTGTGACGGACCGGGCTCCCACCAGATCCAGCCCGGCTTCGGCGGCTCGCCCGGCCAGTCCACTAACAACGACCTGCCCGCCGCCAATCCTGGATTCGTTCTGCTGCCGACGTTTTCGTAAAAGGTGTGTTCCCCTTTAACATCCGACAGCAATAAATCGTGGATGCCGTCCTCGTCCCAGTCCCCCACTTGCGGCATCGTATAGCCATACTTCGCCTCGTCCGGCCCCTGAATCGAGCCGGCGTTGCCCGCCAGCACGCGCAGGTCCTTCCCGTCCGCACGAAGCCTTTTACCCGGGGCGTACGAAAATCCTTCCGTTTTTCCGCTTATGTTCTCGAAATACTCAACAAAGCCCGTAGAGTTTCCAATGAGAAGATCGACATCGCCGTCATGATCCCAATCGCACGCCACAGGCACCGATAAGCAGCCCACGTCGATCACGGCGTCTCGCTGCAGGAGAGATCGTTCCTCGCTCAAGGTCCCCCCGGCCAAATGCTCGAACCACGTCGGACGCCCGTCCTCGTTGCCCATCAGAATATCCAGGTCTCCGTCGTCATCCATGTCCGCTAAATACGGGCGAACGTAAATACTGAACGGTGACTCACCCTTTGCCGTTGCTAAAGGAATACCCTGCGCCAGCCCGGCTTTCTTCCTCTCAAAATACAGCAGTTGAAAAGAATTGCCTGCCATCAAATCCACATCGCCATCGTCGTCCCAATCCCCGGCGGTCAGATGAAGAGTGCCGTACGTTTCGATAGGGGCACCATCGGCTTCGACTGGAACCGCCGGCGCATAGGCCGGGGCTTTCGCCGTGCCGATGTTCTTATGAAAGACGATGCGATTCCGGGAATTTTCTCCCAACCAGACGCCGAGAGGTGAGTAGGGCGGACGTGTCCGATCCCAAACCGACGTTGATGGATAATACTCTCGCGAGAGTCGGCGAACGGTCAATAAATCTCTCAGACCGTCGCCGTCCCAATCGATATATATCCCATCGGCCCGGCCATACTTCGGGAGTTCTCCGGCATCCTTCAATTGGAGGCTTCCGTTTTCCCACGTTAAGTCATAAATTTTGTTTCCTATTAATAATTCAGTGCGCCCGCCCCCATCCCAGTCGATAGGTTGGAATTCCTTTTTCTGTGGATAAATCCTTTGGCCCGAACGAAAAAGTAAACCGTTTTTATTTTGGATATTCTCGAAGTAAAAAATGCCGCCCTTTTCCGGTGTTCCCGAATACGCTGCGAACACATCCTGATCGCCGTCCAGATCGACATCCGCCGCGGCGACGATCTCGTTATATCCCCCGCTAAAAGGTCCGACGACATCGCGCCGCCCGAACGAAAGAAAATCGCCGTTTCCGACGACGGGTATTTCGTCCATCACCTGTGTGGGACCGCCCTCTTTCCCGGAGAAATAGACCGCAAAAGTACTTATCTTTCGGATGTCCGTTCGCCAGCCAATCCGCCATCGGCCGGGACGATCATTCCCGCTGAACCGATGGGGAATGTAAAATTGCTCCTCTCCTTTTTTCTGCGGGTTGTGAATCCGTGCGTGTCCCTCTGCATTATAAGCGACGACGCGAATGCTATCAGTGTTGAAATCAGCGGAGGCTAAGTTGATCTCTTTTCCAATCCGTTCCAGGTCCATCTCCACGTCCACCGGCGTCGTCTTCCATAATGACCGCCCGGGCGCAATCGAGACGATCATGCGATACGAGTTGGAACCGATCCAGGCCGATTCCCCGGCAACGACGCCCACAAGTGACAGGACAACAAGGCAAGTAAGTACGATCAATTTTTCACTGGCTCTAAACATACACCCCTCATTTTGGCGACGGATTGCAGATGACACGATTTCTATTGGCTGTCAATTCTCCGCCAGACCTCGATTCCCGAAAAGTTCGCTGCTCCGCCGGTGCTGGTGATTGTGATCGAACCGTTTGTCACCGTCGTGATCCACGGCCCGAGCCGATGCCACTCGCCTTCGACGCCGCTGTAATGATTGCGGGCCACGAGGCGCCCCTGCAGAGAAATGCTAAACTGCTCGGGATGATTATCCTCCCAGACATATGCATAAACGGCATACGTGCCGCGCGGCGCATGAGTTATCGTGATCTTCGGACGTGAATTCCATCGAAACGAGTGGATCATCCGCGCGCGGGCGCTATCTGTCGGCGGTCGCAGATCGATCTGGGGGCTGTTAATCGCACGATCTTCACATAGGAAATTTGGTGCCTTGTTCCCCTCCCATTTGTTGCCGTCAATCTCGATGGGCGGGCCGTTTAGGTTAATCCCTCGGTAAAAGGCCCACTTTCCGGTTTCCTTCGGGGGTCCGCCAAGTTTAGTGATCGGCGTCCGCAGATAAACCGGGTCGGCCCCGGCATCGGGCGGCGCTTCCCTGGGTTCGCCGCTGACTTTGAGGATAACGCGGCGATAAGCCGTCAAAGGCGGCGCGCCGTCGTCCGTGACTTCGAGAATCACATGGATCGTCCTGCCCGAAGCGGCCTTCGGAACAGTGATTGTGGCTTCAGCGGCATCGTCTCCTTCTATGGGGGCATCGGCCCAATAGCCTCCGGCATCTTGATATACCCACCAGCGATAGGATAACTCGTCCCGATCCGGATCGAACGAACCGGCGGCACTGAGCTTAATTTTCTTGCCGGGATCGGTAGATAATTCGAGCACTTTTTGTGCCCGATCCTGATTGCAAACAGCAATGGGATTGTGATTGCATTTGGCATAAGGTTTCACACACCAGTCGGCCCTGGCCGCCCAGTCGTTCTGAAACGCCTCGGCCCAGCGAAGGATCGACTTATATCGGTCGCGGTCATCCGGCGCCGAGCGCCATCGGTTATCCGCCCGCATGAACCGCCCGCCCCAACCCCCGTAAGTCGGATGCTCGATACTGCCGAGCCCCAATGCGAGCAGGTGCATAAACGCGGGCGAATCGCCCTCGGATCGAAAACGCCCGTCACTGTGCGCCTCGTACATAGAACATAGCGGACCGTGGTCGGACAGGATGTTTTTCTTCATCCAGCGGGCATCGAACAATTCTTGCTGTTCCGACGTCATGATATTTTGCCAGCCATACGCAATGGCGCCGAAAGCGCTGCTTTGGATCAGAAACACATCCGGCCACTTTTTCAGAATGTACTCGTCACACGTCTGGTCCTGGTTGGCGATCAAAAATAACTTCGCTTTCTTCGATACCTCCGTCATTCGCTCCGGGTGCTTTTCCTCAATGGTTTTCAGCGCCCGGGCAATCGTATTGGCGCCGCCCCAGGCCTGGAGCCAGACGGGGGATGGATTGGGATCCAGTAGCACCTCGACGATCCGTTTGGAGCCGGGGGTCGGTTTTTCCATATCCCCGACGTAGCCAATGTTGCCGACGAAGACTTGGCTCCTGAGATAATCCGGCGTCGGGTAATCGGGATCGTTCTGCTTGAGCCGGGGATACACCTTCGCATACGTATCAAGCTGCTCGTCCAGCCAGGAGACCGGGTGCCAGTTTTTCCGCGTGTGTTTTTCATTGCCTTTCCAATGGTACTTGGAGCTGGAATGGATCAATCCACGGATGTCCCATTCGTTGGCGTACATGAGAAATCGGATCATGGAACAGCGGTCGTCAATTTCACCGTCCGTCGTGGCGATGACAATGGGTTTGCGGATTTCGTTTCCCTTTGCCCTAACCTCCTGTGCGGTCAAACTAAGAACGCCACTCATGACTACAATGCCCAATAGCCGGACTGCAAGTTTTCTTTTGTGTGTAGGTGTCTTCATTTCTATCATTATCTTTTCTTCCTTACAGATCAGGATCGTTCAAAGAAGGCGTCAATGGCCCGTTTGGCCTTGCGGCAGGCGTCGTACGGATCGGGAATCTCCCACGTGTCGATATTAATCCAGCCCCGGAAGCCGCCTTTCCACAATGTCTCGAATGAAGCCGTTACATCAATGTGTCCGTCGCCGCAGGCCAGATGCTTCGATGTCCCCTTGTCCCGGCGGGTGCCGTCGGTGTCGGTAAAGTGAATGTAACCGATGTTGCCGACGCCGATTCGTTGGAGCAGTTCGTGCGGTTTCCCGGTCGAGCCGTTCATCAGGTCGAAATGGCTGGGATCGTAAATGGTCTTCACTGCCGGGTGATTCGCTTGTTCCAGAATCCGCTGGAGATGCTCTTCGGTGTTAAAGATGAACACCGGCTCGATCTCGAAGGCGAACGTCAGGCCCAGATCATGGACGATCTTTGCCGCTTCGCGGAACGACCGAGCGAGGTGTTCGATGGCCTGCTTGAGCGTCTGGCCCCGCCGCCCGCCGCCGGGCCAGGTGCCGATGCAATCGCAACCGACGGCCCTGGCGAATCGAGACTGATCGCGAAATTCACTGAGCCAGCGTTTTCTTACAGCGGCATCCGGAGAAAACGCGCCGCCGGCTCCCGTTTGAATCGAGAATATCCGCAATCCGTAGGCGTCATAGAGACGCCGCAACGCCCTGATGCTTTCGGATTCGTCCGGGTTCGGATAGGCGCCCATCGGCCACGAGGCGTGCAGCTCGATTCCGTCGAAATCCGTCCGCGCGGCGAAATCAAGAACCTCCCAGATAGGAAATGTCTTTTCGTATTTCCTCGACGCGGAGGCAAAGCCGTTCAGGCCGAAGGCCGTTTTCCAAACGCGTCGTTTCGGTTCGTCGGCGAAAGCCGAAGATACGACCGGTGTGAGAAAAGCCGCTCCCAGAGTTTTCAAGGCATCGCGTCGTTGCATCATGAAGTCTCCTAAAGATCATCCGTGGCGAGGGCGTCTCGGCCTCGCCATAACATAATGAACTAACGGTACTAAGACGATTGACGATTGTCAATGGTCAATACGCGGGCGAGACGCCCTCGGTACGAACGTAACGCTTGACGGTAAAACCCTTATTCGCTATCATCGCAAAACATGGATGAGGGCCGGTTTCCACATGTCCAGTCGGCGACATGTGGCAATGTAATCCGGCCCGTAGAAACAAGTGGCCAGGGAGTTGAGCCTATGGGGAAAGCCGGGAAGAAACGGGTAAAGAAGAAAACCAAAACCGTCAAGAAAAAGACAACAGCTAAGAAGAAACGCCCCTCGACCAGGAAAAGCAAACCGGAGGCGAAAAAACCGGAGAAGGTCGTCGAAGAGATTGCATCCAGAGAGCTGAAAATTCACGCGACGGCCGAGGATATGGCCCGGCGGCAGCGTGAGATCTCGGTTGCGGAATTCTTCACGAAGAACCGGCACCTTCTCGGTTTCGACAATCCCCGCAAAGCCCTTTTGACGACGATCAAAGAAGGCGTGGATAATTCGCTGGACGCGTGTGAAGAAGGGGGAATACCGCCGGATGTGAAGGTGGTCATCACCCCCAGCGAGGACGAGGATCGATTTCGAGTCACTATCGAAGACAACGGGCCAGGTGTTCTAAAAAAGCAGATTCCGAAGATATTCGCCAAGTTGCTTTACGGGTCCAAGTTTCACCGGCTCAAGATGTCGCGCGGCCAGCAGGGGATCGGGATTTCCGCCGCCGGTATGTACGGCCAGCTCACGACGGGAAAGCCCATTGCGATCACCTCGAAGATTTCGCGGAACAAGCCCGCGCACTATTACGAGCTCGAGATCGACACGAAGCGAAACGAGCCGCGGATCATCGTGGATGAGCAGATCGACTGGCCCGTCCGGCGCGGGACGAAGGTCGAGATCGAACTGGAGGCCCGGTTTCAAAAGGGCCGCCAGTCCGTGGAGGAATACCTCGAACAGACGGCCATCGCCAACCCTCACGTCTCCCTCGAGTTCGTGACGCCGGACGGTGAGACGAAGCTGTACGAGCGCGCGTCGAAAGAGCTTCCCGTCGAGACCAAAGAGATTAAGCCGCACCCCTACGGCGTGGAGCTGGGCGTGCTGATTAAGATGCTGCACGATACCAAGGCGCGCACGCTCCAATCGTTTCTCCACTCCGACTTCTCACGGATCAGCAGCCGGGTGGCGAAGATGATCTGCGAGCAGGCGAAGGTATCCGAGCGGTCCCGGCCGTCGCGCATTGCCCGACAGGAGGCCAACAACCTCTTCAAAGCGATCAATAACACGAAGATCATGAATCCGCCCACGGATTGTCTGAGTCCCATCGGGGAAGAGTTAATCCGGGCCGGTCTGAAGAAGCAGATCGAGGCCGACTTCTACACGTCCGTCACCCGGCCGCCCAGTGTTTATCGCGGCAATCCATTTCAAATCGAGGCGGGCCTGGCCTATGGCGGCTCCCTGCCCGGCGATAAGCTTGCGCGCGTGCTGCGTTACGCCAACCGCGTCCCCTTGCTCTATCAACAATCGGCCTGTGCGATTACGCGCTCGGTGCTCACCACGGGATGGCGCAACTACGCCCTTCAACAATCGGCCGGCGCTCTGCCCACCGGGCCTTTAATTATCATGGTCCATATGGCGTCCGTCTGGGTGCCCTTCACGTCGGAGAGCAAAGAAGCGGTGGCCCACTATCCGGAGATTGTCAAAGAGGTCCGCCTGGCGCTGCAAGAGTGCGGGCGGCATTTGGCCGTGTTTATTCGTCGACGGCGTAAGGCCGCCGAATCCGAACGCAAGAAAGCTTACATCCACAAATACATCCCGCATATCGCCATCGCACTGCGGGAGATGCTGGAGCTTTCCGACAGACAGGAAAAAACCATCGTGACGCAATTGACGGACGTTCTCGAAAGGAGCCGAACGTGAGCAAATTAGCCACACGGATCAAAGAGACCGCCACCTCGGTTCGATCCCGAATACAGCGCAAAGGCAAACCCACGTTATCGTTCCCTCTGCGGTCCTTGAGTAACGTCAAGTACCATCCGAAAAAGGGTTTCTTCGAACTCAAGGGTAAAAAAAAGACCCGCACGCTCACCGTCGCCACGGTCAAGACATTCGCCCAGACGCTTCGGATGATGTCCCAGGCCAAGACGCTCGTCGAAGACGACGAAATCATGACCAAGCGAGAGGCCTACTACGTCTCCAAGAACTGGGACGAGGCGCGCTTCGATGAGCAGCCGGAATCGGATACCGTCATCGACGATATCGAGGCTCTGTTCCAGGTCAATCGCGAGCAGCTCGGATTCATCCCCGAAGAAAAGGGCGGCGAGATCGCCGGCAAGCTCATCGTGATCGACCGCGAGCCGGACAGCGGCAAACCCTTGCGTATCGACTGTACCAAATTCGGTTCGGGAGCGTACTCCATCCCGATCTCTGTCGAGCACTTGAAATTCGAGACCAAGGCTAAATTCATTTTGGCCGTAGAGACCGCGGGCATGTTTCAGCGTCTCGTCAAGCACGGCTACTGGCGCACGGCCAATTGCATTCTTGTTTCGATGGGGGGCGTGCCCACGCGGGCCTGTCGGCGTTTTATCCGGCGACTCGCCGACGAGCTCAAGCTTCCCGTCTATGCATTCGTGGACTGCGATCCGTACGGCATGTTCAACATCTACCGCACACTCAAGGTCGGCTCGGGCAACGCCGCTCACATCAACCGTTATTTCTGTGTGCCCACCGCTACGTTCCTCGGCGTGACCCCGCAGGACATCGTGGACTACAAGCTGCCCACGCATCCGCTCAAAGAGATCGACATCAAACGGGCTACAGACGCCTTGAAGAACGATCCCTTCGTGCAGCATTATCAGCCGTGGCGGGATGCGATCAAGCAATTGCTGGACATGGGCGTCAGGGCCGAGCAACAGGCGTTCGCCGTGCATAATCTCAACTATGTGATCGAACATTATCTGCCGGAAAAGCTTGCGGCCTCGAAGAAGTTCCTTCCGTAGCCGAGATGAAGGAATCCGCAGAAAGTGCGGAATGACCGGTTCCCTTATAAAGGTTAACTCTTAAAGGGTGTGTGAGAAGCCGCTATTTCGTGGCATGGGCATCTTGCCCATGTATCGCAAGACCTTCCGGGCCTCACAAACTGCCTTTTACCTTGGGGCAGGACGCCCACGAAACACACGGGCAGGATGCCCGTGCCACTTCTCACACCGGCTTTAGGCAATTTTACCGTTGCCAGAGAGGTGGTCCGAGATTACAGCGGTTCTGTTTGAGGCCATTTCGTAAAAAAAGCCAATTCTATAGTCTGATAGCTCTAACAGACTACGATTAAGAAAAAAAATATGAATTTTATTATTTTTTGTTGCATTATAGTGCATATTATGACATATTACTACATATAGATGAGGATTATGTAATATGCAATTACTTTCGATAGAAGATTTGGCGGCTTATTTGGGCGATTCGAAGCGGACGATCTACAAGTACATCGCCAGCGGGGATTGCCCGCCGTATATCCGGATCAGCGCTAAGAATATCAAGTTCGACCGGGCCGACGTGGACGCCTGGCTGGAATCGAAAAAGGTCTATCCTGTTTCAGGAGGTCAAAAAATGAGTCATCTAAATGTGGTTCATAACGCTAAAGACATCATCAAAAATGCCGTTGAAGTCGGCAAATTACCCTGGACGCCGCGAGCACAGGCCGTGCTGAAGTACGCGGAAAAACAGGCACGCAAGGATGGATTCGACCTCGTTGGGACCGAACATCTGATCTTTGGGATGCTCTCAATCAAGGAATGTCTCGGCGCTAAGGTTCTCAATAATATGGGCGTAACGGAACCGGAGTATGTTCGGCACTACGAGCCGTTACGGCCGGCCTCTCCGCAACAGAATGCGAATGATACGAAATTCTCTGAGGATATCGATAAGGTTATTCAAAGCGCTATTGAGCAATCTATTCAATGGGGTCACACGTACATCGGCGTCGAGCATTTACTCATCGGAATTCTCAGGACACGTCCCGGCCAGGGCTTTCAAATCCTAAGCAAGCTCGGTGTTACCGTGGAGAAGGCGCGTGACGAGACGGCTAAGTTGATTGTCTGTCATAGCGCACAAACTGAAAGGAAAGAGAAATGATTGATTTTGCTGTGTTATTAGGACAAGTGGGAGAAAACGCTTCGTCTGCCCCGCCTCAACCAGACCATGGGCTGCTCATCACCCAGTGGCTAGTGCCGCTCATCGGGTTGTGTTTCTTATGCCTCTTCATTATTTGCATCTACCGAGCCGCGAAATTCTTCGGTAGCGCCGGAAGAGAACAAAAGCTGTTGCGTATCGAAATGGGAAAATTAGCGGAAGAAGTCCATCTCATGCGACAGGAAATCAAGGACGACACAGCAAATAAATCAACTTGATGTTCTCTTGGCAATGACAATGCGATCGTTATCATGGACATCTTTTTCGATTGTAATTTCGGCGAATGCCTCGGTTTGTTCGAGCAGTTCCTTGACGGCGGGGCCTTGGGCATAACCGATTTCCAGCATCAACACGGCTTCAGGTTTTAAGAACTGATCGGCCTTCTCAATAATCCTGCGATAAACATCCAGGCCGTCGTCACCTGCAAACAACGCGATTTTCGGCTCATACTCCTTGACGTTTTTATCGAGCATCTCGTATTCAGCGGCGCTCACGTATGGCGGATTGCACACGATCAAATCGAACTGCTCCACATCCAACGGCTTGACAAGCGGCTCGAACAAATCGCCCTGCAAAAGGGTGATTCGTTCCACCAACCGGTGCTTGTCAACGTTACGGGCGGCGACCTCGAGCGCGGCGGCGGAAATATCCGTTGCGATGACACGGGCCTCCGGGACATTCTTAGCGATGGCCACGGCCACGCATCCAGAGCCGGTACATAGATCGCAGACGAATTGTGTGCCGTGACGCGTTCGCAGAAATTCAATTGCGCGCTGGACGAGCAGCTCCGTTTCCGGCCGGGGGATCAGGCAATCGTTGCTGATGTCCAGTTCCAGCGAATAGAACTCTGTCTTGCCGATCAGGTACGCCACCGGCTCATGCCCGCCGGCGCGTTTGACCAGGCCTCGCAGTTCGTCCAGTTTCGGCTTAGCGACGGGCTGGTCGAATTGGGTATAAAGCTCGATGCGCTTCATGCCCAGCACGTGTGAGAGCAGAAGTTCGGCGCTAAGGCGGGGCGCATCGACGCCTTTGCCCGTAAAGTACTCGGTCACCCAATTGAGAAGCTTCTGTATGGTCCAGGTATCCATAGCGGGAACAGTATCACCTTAACGTTCGTAAAAAGGAAAAAGCTCGAGCAACTCCGCCTGGGTAGGTTGCCGGCCGTATTCGCAGACCTCGAACGCCTCGGCGTATCGTATCTTCCTGCCTTTTGCAGGTCCGTATAGTTCGATGAGTTTCTGGCGGTACTGGTCGGCGGTCGCCGCAAACCGCCCACGGAAGCTTTCGCGAACCCTTTGGTGAGCGGCGGCACGCTCGGTCTCGTTCTTCGGGATCATGGACTCGTTTCCCGTCACGCACCCTTCGACAAACTGCGATTCGAGGGCCACGAGGGCTTCACATTTCTGGTCGATCACGCTATCAATAGCGACGACTATATCCGGCTCGAACGGGTTGGGTTTCTGGAAGCGGTCCCAGAAATATAAGAAGACCGGATTGCTCGTCAGGTGCGGCACCTCCGGGCAAAAGAACGGGCAGATCACCATGAACGCCGCGTCCTGTACGAGAATCCCCGTGTAACGATGGTCGGGGTGATAGTCGTTCGGGCGGTGCGTCATGACGATGTCGGCTTTAGCCTGGCGAATGAGCCGGACCAGGGTCTTGCGATTTTCGAGCGTCGGCATGAGTTCGCCGTCGTGGTTGTCCAGCACCTGCGTTTCGGTACCCAGGATTTTCGCGGCTTTTTCAACTTCCGCTTTCCGGCGTTGGGCCAGCGGGCCGCCGGCCATTTTCCAGTGGCCGATATCGCCGTTCGTGGTCGAGACGAAATGGACGTTATGTCCCTTTGAAGACCACATCGCCGCGACGCCTCCGGCCCGGATTTCGCAATCGTCCGGATGGGCGCCGAAGGCGATGACGTTCAGCTTACCCAGGCGACCCGGCCGGGCCACGCTGACCCGTTCGCTGGTCAGAGGGGAAGTGGACAAGTCCCGCTTACCCGCCGGCGTCGAATACGCACGGATACCGGCCAACAATCCCAAAACGATCAGCGTGAGAGTCACGGGATATACGATGGTCTTTTTCATGGTAAGTCTCCCAAAAAGGAATAGTTACGATGTCGTGCTCCCGGCTCACATGAGACGGAACGAAAACACTCAAATCAATTCAGCTATTGCTCTACAGCAAACGAATCCATGTGTCAATATTTTTGTCATTCGTATCCGCGCGGGGCTGGCAAATTGGCTTTGTTTTTTAAATGAGCCACTAAGACACGAAGTCACAAAGGGACGGATATACTCATGTCATTGTGAGGCCCGAAGGGCCGTGGCAATCTCAGATTTCGCGAGCCAAACGTCCAGTTGTGTTCGGAATTGGCTTTGTTTTGCAAAATCATGTCCTCGTTTAGTGTTTAGGATTTAGTGCTTAGTGCTTCCGGCCGAAGGCCGGCAATTGGGTTTGTTTTTTCAGTTTCAATCGCGGATGAACGCTGATAAACGCTTTTTTTTTTGTTTTTTTGGCACGTATCTGAGGAATTTATGTAAGTTTTTGTGAAAATATGTGAATTTTTGTGCATTTTTAGCCACAGATTACACTGGTTTACACGGTTTTGAGCCACGAAGACTCGAAGACACAAATTGGGTTTGTTGCGCAAATCTGTTTTCGCACTACGCATCACGCAATACACAATACAAATGAAATTGGCTTTGTTTTTTCA
>Ga0180431_10007626_pt1 | contig 12563 bp, 13 predicted proteins | sample SS_ome_11_FD_132459 | JGI IMG/M metagenome (GOLD analysis project Ga0180431, IMG submission 132459) | Hypersaline lake sediment archaeal communities from the Salton Sea, California, USA - SS_1_MS_1 metaG | ecosystem: Environmental > Aquatic > Non-marine Saline and Alkaline > Hypersaline >... | reverse complement strand
GAAACCTATTCCACTGGAGACTCCAAAGGAAAAACCAAAAAGTGACCCCCACGAGAGACGGGTTAGAGAATGGATGGAAGGCCTTGGAGGGGGATGGAAAGAGGCCGGCGACGCAGGCGACCTTCCCTTCTTCGAGGAAGATGAAGTGAAAAAGGGAAAGGTCTTAGCAGGGGCTGGAGCACTTAAGCTAAAGGAGGCAAAGGGTGTGTCGTTCCTCGATTCAAAGTTGGAGCAAACCATGGCTATTTTGGCAAAGGGCCTAAAGTGTAAGGGACGTGCATGTTCGATGGAGACTTGGGTCAGGGAGTTGGATGCCATGAAGGTATGGAATTTGGATGGAGAGTCAGTTGTCATTTTGTTTGGGGGGTTGCCAAAGGAGATTTCAAGCGAATTCAAAAAAGCCCATGCAACTCCAATACCATCCGAAGGTGTCATGGGATTCCGCGAAGGATCCCGCCTTGTATACCTCCTCGCCCATGTTCCTCTCCTTCAAGCAAAGCTTCGCGCGGCCGTGCTTTTGAGCGAGTCGGCCATGAATATCAGCGTCTTAAGGCAACAGGCCGAAACCATTTTGGAATTTGTCGCCTCTTTCTATTCCCAAGAGGTCCAAATTCGAGAACTCATGTCGGTCTTTAAGACGTTTGTGCGTCGTGAGATTCAGAGGGCACGGGCCCGAAACTTGGGACGGGAAATCGTCATGTGGACTAAGCCTCCCTTTGAAGTCCTGACAAAGGAACTCTATAAGAAAAAGTTCCGCCATAAGTCCATTCCCACCTACCTCACTTACCTCGCCTACATTCTTAAGCACTCTGCACCTTCAACCCTTCACATCTGTGACGCCCTGAAAAACATCAAGACGATTGAACGCTACCTTCCGCCCAGTGAGTTCTTAAAGGCCTTAAAGGTCATGAGTGTTGGCCTCCAAGGAATTCGTGACCTCTTTAGCTCGATTGAGGATGAGGCCACGGTGGCTCAGCTAAAGGAACGGTTGGAAAGGACTAAAGATGCACTTGAGAAAACTCAGGCCATTGTCGAAAGGGCCCTCAAAGAATTCCACAAGGTTTATAACTGGTTTGTTGGAAAGAAGCCTGAGGATGATGACTTTGTGTCGTTCTTTTCTGAGCTGATCACCCTTTGCTCACGCCTCCGCGTTGCGGAGAAGAAAATTGTGGACCTTCCACCCCCTGCGTCTCTCAAGGGTGTTGATCCACCTTCAACCCCTTCACCAAAACCACCTTCAGTCCCTACACTAAGACCACCAGTGAGACCATCAATGGGGGGAATGGCGGCCGTGTTTGCACAAATTAAGAAACGTTAAATTTTATTACCTTTGTTACCTCATTCCATTCAAATAAATTATACCGTGAATCATAAAAGAATGTCACTTCGACCTGGACCTAAAACTTCATGCTTAACATCCTCAGGTATTTGTGAGACTCGGTTTGCCGTTGTTGGTCGGGCCAACTGTAAGATGCAACCAAAGCCTGCGTCGGCCTACACTCAGCTCGGGTTTTCCTTTTCCTCTCGATCCACTGGGCGCCACACGGGCACCAACGGCGTCCTTGAAACCTCTTCAAAGTACTGCACGGCCATGAAGAGGGAGGAGATGGACGGTCGGGTTCAACTTGGGGAGTACGGCATCTACCCTGAAGGGCCAAAGCCCCCCGTGTGGGTTCTCACCGGAGAGACGGCAGCCAACCGCCCCGTGAAGGTCTTCATGAAGCTCAATAAGATCGAATCGATCGACGAGGATGACCTCCCCTTAACGGCCGCTCAGAGGGCCTCGGTGGATGCCTATGGCCTCTTTGTGGGAACGGGTGAATGTGGATTGGGACGCCAAGCTTGCTATCAAAAGTGCCGCGTGAAGGGTGGGCCATGCACAACAAAGTCTGGATCGGGTAAGCAATGCTCCGGATGCAAACCATGTTGTTGCTCAACCTCGAGCGGTGGCGAACCCGTCTCCGAAGGATGCTCGTTTTCCTACACAAAGACATGTGCATGGGAGGGCCTTCACCTCGTGACTCTTGATAACAACCTGAAGTCGACCATCCGAACCCTCGTCACCTCAGCCATTGAGGGCGTCAACCGGGGATGGGTCGCCGTGAATGTGGATCCCGCCATCCTTGACCCTGTCGACTTTAACCCTGGAAACCTTCTTGGCATGCTCCAGTGGAACTCGGACACGACGGGAGCCCGCGTCGCTTCGGCCATCACCGGCACGGGGTGCACCATCAACATTGCCGGCGACGCAAAGCCAAAGGTGCGGGCCATCTCCAATGCCTTGAAGGGTGATGTGGCCTTAGGCCCTGAGTACTCGGTGGACACTCAGTTTTTCCAGACTTCTCTTCCTGTGGCCATCCAGATCGGACCCGGCACCGACACCTTTGTCCTCGCAAAGATGCTCTTGTATGTGCCAAAGTTGTCGATTGGCATCCGCACCCTGTCCGCTCCCGATGCAGGTGAGGCCATGTGTTGCCTCTTTAACGACGAAGACAACACCGATCCTCCCGGCTCCTGTGAGGCCACCGTGTCCTCCTACACCATGTGTTATAGCAATGCTCCAGATTTGGGAATTTCTTGGGATGTTGCTGCCTACTCCGGAGCAGACGAAGTAAAATTTGTTGTCTATTCAACCATCCCATCAGGAGCCGTCTCCACCGGCACAGCATTTGTTGCACAACTTGGCAACCTACTTTTTCAGGTGACTCCTTACTCAGTGACCAACATTCCGGGGGTGACGATTGCCCGCTATGTGAATGGGTCCCCCTCCACCACGGCGGCCATTTCTCTTGGCGAGGGCTCAGAAGCTCCCCTCCCCCTGACCACCTCTCAAGCATCGACCTACGGCAACCTCTCTGTGCGATTGGCCATTCAAGACACAGGTGTAACAGCGTTTATTTTCACAATCTTTCGAAGGGACGGTCTTTCTTCTTGGACTATTCCCACCGCTCCTTTCAACAGTGACGTTGCTTTACAAGACACTTTTGACTCCATCAACGTCGTCAACCAATCCACCCAATCCGCCGTGTCGTTTTCCTCTGGTCCGCTTTTGTTTGCGCCCGACACTGCGGAGTCCAGTACTTATGGCATGCTCCAGTACGTCATGTCGGCGGCAGGAATGCTTCTCTCCGACACGGTCTCGGTGTGGTTCAATGTCCCTCTTGGTGGGGTGACCTACAAGTTTGCCCTTTCGCCCTCGACAACCTATAAGGGATCTCCTCTCCTCTTCTCAATCACAAACACGGGCACAAAGGTTGCCGAGACTTACACGACTGGAGTGTCCACCTTAACGGCCTCGGACGGATCCACCCTGAAGATTACCCAGCTCATCCAGAATGAAAAATGGGTCGTGCAGATTGTGCGTTTGGAGGATGGTGCGTGTGATTTGGCGTAAAAACGGAAGAGCAAAATAAAATGAAGATTGTAAGCATCTATGTTGGGAAAGAATCAACCCTTTATAATTCTACTGAAAGTCAATCTGTCCAAACGGGTATTGATAAAAAGGAACTATCCTCCGTCTGCGTATCTGAATATGGATGTGAAGGAGATGAGAATGTTTTCGAAGTTCACGGGGGACCTGATCGGGCCATTCTTGGTTATTCTGCAGATGATTATGAAAAAGCTCGCAAAGAATTTCCTGGCACAAAGTTTCCTCATCCTTCTTTTGGAGAAAATTTGTTGGTGGATGGAATCAATGAACACACCGTCACCCTTGGAGAGGTTTGGAGGATTGGATCACAGGTCCGCCTTCAGGTGACAATGCCCCGCAAAGCATGTTTTAAGCTGGATTGGCGTCACTGCAGTGGCGTGAAGGACTGGACCAATGGTAAAGGAAAAGGTGGATGGTTCTTTCGGTGCCTCACTCCTGGAATCATAAATAAAGGGGATCTCGTGGAGATTGAAGAAAGGCCTTTCCCGTCCATCAGTGTTGCAACGTTAAGGAATCCTTTAAGTCTTTCACCATCCACCATTGAGGGATTAGTCAGCGATGAGTCTCCTCTTGGCGAAGAATGGAAAACGTTTTTAAGAAGCTCCAGACCCAAAAACCAAAGGACGTGGACTCCTCCGTTTTTGTCCGTTCTCCTCTGTGTGTTGGTTGGCATTGCCACCTTCCTATTCACTTAAATAAATATGGAAGAATATACTCCCGAACTCTTCACCCTTGAAGAACAAAAACGAATCGATGAAATTGAGGCGAGAAAGGAAGAAATGTTTCGTGAAAGGCGAAACCTTGATAAAGAACTTGAGAAAATTCAAGCAAAAAGAGATCGACGGTCCTTTCTTCCAACCTTAAAGGTCGGTCTGAAAGATCTGAGAGATGGAAAACAAAAAGTATTTATTTTGCCGTTCGGATGGAAGACAGTTCTCGAGAAGGACGACCTTGAAGGTTTCAAAGTCGAATCAAAGGTCTTGACAATGCTCGACGCTGAATACTCCTTCTCTTCAGACGATGAATGGAGGTATGACGAATTTGAGCTTCACTCAATGGGTGAGTTTCAAATAAAAGATGAGATGGATCAGGTCTTAGTGGATCAAGCAAAAGAAAATGAACTTGAGCCTTGGGACCTTGATGTCGAACCTGAATTGGCCACTGTCTATGACCCCTGTGGAACATGTAAGGTCTATGTTCAATTCGATTATATCACAAGTGAGTTTGACTCATAAACAAATGGGCCAATGCAGGTCAATTCCCCACCAAGCGGAACGCATGTCTTTTGCAGGAACCTACAAAGCACGAGTCACTCACATTGTCGATGGAGACACCCTTCACATCATCATGAAGTTTCGAGGGACATACGACACCCACACCCTGCGACTCCTTGGCATTGACACTCCAGAGACCCACCAATGCTCCGAAAGGGAAAAGGCCATTGGTGAAAAAGTTGGCGCGTGGTTGACACCCTTAGTTGGCCAAAAGGTAAAAGTCGTCATTTCAAAACGAAAGGGACCCTTTGACCGACGCCTTGCCCGCGTCATACTTCCAAGAGGTGAAGACCTGACCGAGCACATGCTCGAACTTGGGTTGGGAAAGCCCTATGATGGGCAGCGAGCACGTGTGCCGTTTACTCCTCAAGAGTTGACCGAGGTGGACCGAGCCGTTCGTCAAGCTCCACCACTTGTGATAAGGAGATGGTGCACTTTGTTCACTTAAAAATAAAAATGAAGGAACCTACCTACATCCCCTCCGTCTGTGATGGGGAACGGGAGTATAAGATTGTGCATGTGCCCATGAAGGCATCCGTCTATGGGCGCTTATCTGTTCTTTTAAAGACGATTGAAAACCACGACGGAACCCATGCAGACCGATACAAAGAAGTTGCTTGGCATACTTACCTTCATTTGACTCGTGGATGGAAACTTTGCACCCACCACCGGATTTTTGGCTCTCACCAATTGACCTTTTGTCGAAACCTTGGAGGAATGAAATAGAATGATTTTTTATTTTGATGGATGGGTAGGAGGGGATGGAAGAAGGGGATGAGGTAAAGAAGATGAACGATCCACAATGCGGTGACGATCATCGATGAGGGGAACGGGGGCGGCATCCACCATGGGAACCCCAACTTGGTCGGCCGACAGACGGGCATGCCGCATCTGGAATTCACGGATGAGATCCACTTCCTTCTGCACTTGCGCCGTCTGATGCTTCACTTCCTCAAGGGACTTTCGGATGGGAGTCTCCTCATCACGTTTCTTTGCAATCTCTCTAAGGATTTCCTTATTCATGGCAATGGCACGTGAATAATCCACACAAACCTTCACGCCCTCCATGTTGACGTGGGGGAAGAGCTGAGTAAAGGACGTCCCGGCGGGGGTCTTTAGTTTTTCCACCATGGTCACTAAGGCATGAAAGGTTTGGATGATGTCGTCGTCTTTGGCGTCAGGAGATGCAATGGTGCGGGCCCGTTCATTCATTTCTTGAACGACGCTCAACATGTGGACCCGTAAGTCATTCAACTTTGACCGAATAAAGTTCAGATTGTTGTCATACTTTGCCTCAATGTGTTTGGTGGCCAACACGGTTTGGTCGTAGGCCTTTTGAAGGTCCTCGCGTTCCTTATGGAGGGTGGCTAAGCGGGTGTCACAAGCCTCAAGTTTTCCCATCAGGCCGGCATTCATCTGTTGGGTCTGAAGAGAGTCAGGCTTATCCTTTCCAAAAATGGCCATGACCTTATTCACTCCTGAACCTAACCAAGAGGTGATGCCTGTGTTGTTGGTTTCATCGTGCTCTGTGGGTGTAAGAGCAAAAGCATCCTGGGTCGTTGTGAGATCTGTTGTATCCATTGTTTTTTATTGGAAGGGTGTATTTTCTCCAGGCCATCTTGACCTACAATATTTAAAAGCGTTAAGTGAGAATATTTTAGCAGGTAAAAGTTCACATTATAAAAGTAAGTGATGGGAAAGGGCAGTAAAAAACCCAACACCAAGCCCGGTTCCATTGTTAATGCAAATCTCCAACGCCCTCCACTCACCAAGGTGCCCGTTTTCCAATTCCCTCCAACCATCAGCTTGCCTATTAATTTACGCTCCCCGCTGATACTTGACACTCAAGAATCCAAAGATCGGTTTACAAGGCTTTCCTTGGTACAGTGGGAATTATCTGAGCCCTAGCAATTTCAACCCTAATTTAGCCACCAGGAAAGCTTTTCTTTATTCAAATAAATGACAAAGGTTGTATTTAGCCACCTCCAGAAATGTGGAGGAACCACCATTCGAAGGGACTTTCGAAAGAAGTATGGAAAGAGGTTCATCTACACGAACCACCGGCCCTTTCTGGGGGCAAAGGCAGGGAAGGTCATTTATGGAAACATTCGTAACCCCTATGCGGCCTATGTGTCCCTTTGGTCTTTTGGGTGTGAAGGCAACGGAATGTTGAGGAGAAGGGTTGGCAAAGCAACACCGCAACTTCTTAAGTTTTATTCCAAAAAGACTCCAGAAAACTTTCGCGGATGGTTGAGGGCCTTACTGGGAGGACGGTTTCCCCTTCGAGGAGGAACAGTGGGACACAATGGCTTAATGAAACACCATAAGATTGGTCTCCTCACCCAGCGCTTCTTTCGCCTCTATAATAAGTCAAGGTATGGTCTGTTGAACTCCCCAAAGGTGAACCCCTTAGTGGATAAATTTATCAGGTTGGAAAATCTCCCCAAAGGAAGACCCATTGGCAAAAAGACAAACCATAAACCGACAGCACATTATTACAATCAAGCCACTGCAGACTTAGTGTGGCAAAGAGACCAATACCTTTTCAAAAAGTTTGGCTACCCTAAACTCGTCTTTCGCTAAAACTCTCGTGCTCCTGCGTTTTTATACAAAACTCCTTAGTTAGGCCACCAACAATCTTTTTTGCCATTCTTTCAAGAGTGGTCTCATCAAACACCTTCAGCTCTCTGTAGGGCCTCTGACCTTTTTGGCCATATTTTTTGTTGAGGTCCATGAGGTAAGATGCAATGGGCGACGTCTTAAATTTTCTTGATGAAATTCCACCAAGAGCAGGTGCCAAAAGTTGGCGAATAAATCGAGTTGTATGAATTGCATTTGCAACAATATTCAACGGCGTCGCTTCCTTTGCCGACCCATAATCAATAATCTTCACGGAAGATCCCTTATACATGACGTTTTCACAGTGGGTGTCGTTGTGCACGATGCCCTTTTTCACGAGGAAAACCCACTTACAAATGCCAATCCGCGCAATCTTTGTCTGAAGGGGAGTTGGTGCCTCGGTAGCTTGAGAAGACCAGTAGGAGCAGAGGGTCTTATAGCCCTTTAGAAACTCCATAGCTAAGACCTTTGAATTTTTTGACGGCTTCACCTTTGGTCCAACCCCGAGACGCCCGGCGAGACGGCCATAGGCAATTTCAGTTTTTTTCAGAGGAGTTCGGCGATTGACCTTATATAGGGTATTCGTTTTTGGATCGAGGTAGACGATTCCTGCCTGGCCCTTTCCAATTTCAATCATCTTGGAGAAATTGGGTCTTTTTGGTGACCCCATTTATTAAGGTGGGTTATAATTCCATAAGAGATCCAGTAATTACTCCACACCCAAGGAGTCCAATTAGGCCAATCAACCAAAGGTTTGAAGAGTGAGCCGTCTTTGCTTCCTCCCATCCCTTATCCTTCACTGTGGTGTATGCGGGATAGGCGCCGAGGGAGTAGGCCGCAATGTAGAAAAAGGCTCCCGTTGTCGTTAGGGTAATCCCCCAAGAGGGGTAAGCATCGTAGGTATCGGTGGAAGATGATTCAACCAAGAGATGGGCCAAAGCCGGATGAAGGACCTCGGAGAGGTTAAAGATTGAGGTTTGAAGGGCTAAGAGAGTCGCACCAAGGAGCGGCTGAAGAGATGCCACTTCTCCATAGAAATGAAACTCGGACATTTCATAGAGGAAGAAGAGAGTATCTTGGATCCGCATAAAAACTCCGTAGATGTAGCCCGTGGTGGAAGGATCGATGTAACCCTGACCCATGGACAAATAAAGTTGGATGAGGCCGAGGGAGACAAAGACCTGGACGACATAAAACTTGGTAAAGGACCTCAAGGTGGTTCCCATCCGATTGTCCAGGTAGATGAGGAGGAGAAGGGTAGGAAGGAACACGAGGCCGTCCGTCACTGCTGCGGACTCGGTCACGACGGATCCACCAACCTGGGCAAAACGACATCGCAAAACCTCGAGGTGGAAGTAGCAAGCGGGGGGAATCAGTTGATGGAGGATCCACCAAAACATGTTTGCCCGATGAGTAAAGAAGCGAAGGACCTGAGTAGGAATCTGGGTAAGAAACGGAGGAGAACGAGAGTTTTGGGAAAGCTTGATCGACTTTTCATCTTCAGTGATGGTTGACTTGATGGGCCCACTCAAGAAGGTCATGATGAAGAGACCAAAGGTTGCCACTCCAATCCACCAAATCAAATCCGAGAGGTTCATCCCCACCTCGTGGTGCAAAAGAACAAAGGTGGTGTTACCCAAGAAGCGACCACACATAATGCCCACAACTTGAGCGAGGGCGCGATGGCGAGGGGCCGCATGGAGGGCGTAGACATCCACAATCACATCGGCAACGGCAATGGCAACCCCAAGAATGGCGAGGTAGAAGATGACCTTTCCAAATTCATCGTTCGAATTAAACTCCCGTGATCCTCCGTTTAAACCAAAAGACAAATCGATCGACCCATAGAGAAGAAAAAGGGGAATGCAACCAGCGAGTTGAGAGGCAGAGAGGAGGAGGGTCAGGGATGAAGTGCCTGCATGATCGACCAAGGGTGCAATGAAAAACTTCAAGGCTAAAGGAAGCTTGACAAGTGCGAGGGTTGAGGAAAGGGCAAGTGACCCAGACGCCTTGGCAGACATGGGAGGAAGGGTCTCATCGACAAGTCCCAAGAAGATTCCTTGAAGGGTATAGCACACCAAGGTTGAAATGAGTGGGAGGGATGGAAGCATGGTGGAAAGAAATTTTTGTGTGTGATCATTTTCGCTTTGAAATATAAATGTCAGGCCCACCTCCTCCGATTAGAGCATCAGGCCCACCTCCTCCGCTGAAGCTTACCGTTTCTTCGTCCCCTGGATCTTTAACGGATGCTTCGTCTGTAGGTGCTTCGTCTGCGGGGAGTGGAAGGAGTGGGAGCATTGGTGATTGTTCGCCGCGCCCCACACATGATCTTTTTAGTGGTCACGCGGACGAGAGAGCAACCTTTAACCCACCAACCTGCCATCCTTTGTCAGGTGGAAAAACGATTGATCACTACTTCCCATGTTCCCGCCACGTTGCTGCGGGAGCCTTTGGGACGGTGGATAAGCGCCGGGTGTCAGATGCAGGGTGGGACCTCATTCAACGTTCAGGATTAACGCGCCCAGAGTTTGTTGCAGTGAAGCAAATGCAACCTGCAAGTGGAGTTCCATTAGAAGAAACCATTAAGGAAACCGTAGGCGAAGTTTCCATCCTGCGCCAAGTTGGCGCCAAAGGCCTCAATGTGATACCCCAGTACTTTGGATGCCTTGTTGGAAACACCGTCTATGTGGTCATGGAATGGATTGAAGGTAGTGACCTTATTGATCTAATGGCACGGTACGGAGAGACTGGTGAGTATGATGAAAAAATGCCAGGCCTTTTAAAATCGGTTATTTGTCAAGGGGCAATCGCCATTCATAAGCTCCATGAAGCCGGAATTGTCCACGGAGACATTCGAGCCGAAAACATTCGCATTCAGGCGAGAACGGGAAGACTTTATTTGATTGATTTGGGAGCTTCTTGTTTTTCAAAAGAAAGCCCAAGATGCGATAGTCCACTTCGTAGGCAGCCTGATTATCTCTACCTTTCCCCAGCACTCTACCTGAAGCGAAAGGCGGGAACGGCCACTTTTGATGATTGGATGCTTGGAGATTGGTGGGCGTTTAGTCTCGTTCTTTATTTTATTTTTGAGGGGAACCACCCCTACTCAACCCTCGAGTATTATGCCACAAGAGGCACTGAAGACTCTGAAGGAAGAAACTATCTTAAAATCTTCTTTGGCGGAGAGGATGTCAAAGCAAAGGGAAGAGAGCCATACCCATTGAATGAACTCCTCTTTGAAAAATTGGTAGGGGCAAAACCAGGAGACATTGATGGGGATTTACCAAAAGAGGAGAGAGAGAAACAGGAGAGATTTAGAAAACTTATCAATGCTATTGCACAGTTCCTCATGTTTCCTCCGGCAAAAAAAGACTTGAGAAAATTGGTGCCTTTTTGCACAAAATAATAATATCACAATCATTCACCATGCCTTTTGATTTCATGTGGTCTCGTCATTCACCCCCAAGCGATTTGATGACTTACACAAAAGGGGAAGGCTCTCCCTCCACTTATGGAGATGGAAAAGATAAGACAAATGTCAGAGACCCAAAGGTTCGCTCCTCAACTCGATGGGAAACCTTAGCTTGGCCGGCCGATGAGCACTTTTTCACAAAGGTGAATTGTTTTTTGAGGAGTGTCGGAGTGAATCCAGGATACCGGTGTGCCAACGAAGAGCTCCTTTGCTATAAGGAGGGAGACCATTTCGTCACTCATGCAGATGCTCCTCATTCACCTTTAAGTGGTAAATCCCACCTTGGAACCCTCCTTTACATTTTACCTTGTGAGGAGGGTGGAAGGTTGAGGGTGTATGATGGATCTTGGGGGAAAGATGGACGGGAAGCAGGATCGATTGAGCCTCGATTGGTATGGATGAAACTCGGGGTGAGACATGAAGTGACTCCGGTGATTAAGGGAGAGCGATGGGTTTTGAAGGCGTCCATCTTTGGATCTTTTAAGGAACCCGTTCCCGTCTATAGGCCAGTATATCACTTTGTCGGCCCTGCAGACAACTTTTCGACTCTTAAGCATGAGTATTCACCCTCGTCTTCAGGGTCATCAACTCCTGAGCTTTGCGATAATTGGACTGGCATGGATTCGGACGACGATTGGTGAGATTCTTATTCATTAATCATTATTTCAAATCGTTTTTTTGCAAAAACATAACCCTTCCCTCCTGAAGTTCCAAGGCTATCAGGACCACAACCAGGAGGACAATAAAACCGTTCTCGAAAGCCATAGAGAAACCGTCGAAAGTAGAGGGAAAGAAGTGCAATGGTTGGAAAGCGTCCGACGTGGAAAAGGCGAATGGGGTGATCCTTTTGAAGGCCTCGAATAGGCATTCCACCAAAGGGAATCAACCATCGAGCGACGTCTAGGTGACCATTCGAACAAGCCCACCTAAATGCAAAGTCTTTTACGGCGTGAATGTCAACAGGTGATTCGATGGACGTTGCACAGTCGACTAACCATTGAGCGACTTCAAGGTGACCATTCGAACAAGCCGACCTAAATGCATCGTCTTCTTTGGCATGAATGTCAACGGGTGATTCGATGGACGTTGCGTAGTCGACCAACCATCGAGCGACTTCAATGTGACCATAAAAACAAGCCGACCTAAATGCAAGGTCTTCTTTGGCGTGAATGTCAACAGGTGATTCGATGGACGTTGCATAGTCGACTAACCATCGAGCGACGTCAAAGTGGCCATGCAAACAAGCCAACCTAAATGCCTCGTCTTCTTCGGTGTGAATGTCAAGATCTGGATTTTCTTGAGCAATCCTTTTGGCTTGGTCTAATTGACCTTTCTCGCATGCCTCTATAAAGTCGCTCATGGCAATTGTGACCATTTTTCAAAATCTTTCTTTGCTGCCTCATACCCTTTACCACCTGGACAGTAAAACCGTTCTCGAAAGCCATAGAGAAACCGTCGAAAGTAGAGGGAAAGAAGTGCAATGGTTGGAAAGCGTCCGACGTGGAAAAGGTAAATGGGGTGATCCTTTTTAAGGCCTTGGATTGGCATACCACCAAAGGGAATCAACCATCGAGCGATGTCAAGGTGGCCATTCCCACAAGCCCACCTAAATGCAAAGTCTTTTACGGCGTGAATGTCAACAGGTGATTCGATGGACGTTGCATAGTCGACCAACCATCGAGCGACGTCAAGGTGGCCATACCCACAAGCCCACCTAAATGCATAGTCTTTTACGGCGTGAATGTCAACAGGCGATTCGATGGACGTT
>Ga0180431_10007625_pt1 | contig 12565 bp, 8 predicted proteins | sample SS_ome_11_FD_132459 | JGI IMG/M metagenome (GOLD analysis project Ga0180431, IMG submission 132459) | Hypersaline lake sediment archaeal communities from the Salton Sea, California, USA - SS_1_MS_1 metaG | ecosystem: Environmental > Aquatic > Non-marine Saline and Alkaline > Hypersaline >... | reverse complement strand
TCCTAGACGTGGATGCAGGACTCGAAGTTCGCTTGGAATCCATCCGAGTCCAGGGAAATCGATTCACGAAGGATAATGTTATCCTGCGGGAAGCAAGACTGAAGACCGGGACCCTGTATCATCACAAAAACGTGCTTTCGGTTCGGGAGAGATTGCAGAGATTGGGCTACTTTCAAGAAGTGGCCGAGCCGGAAGTCACTTTTTCCCAGGACAGAGCAGCCGTGACTCTCCGAGTCACAGAGGGCAACTCGACGACCATTGACGGTGTGGTGGGATACCATCCTTCGACGAATGACCGCGAATCGGGTTACTTCACGGGTCGTCTCGAATGTACGTTTCGGAATCTGTTGGGAACGGGACGGTTTTTAGAAGCCTACTGGGAGAAGAAGGATGCGTATTCTCAGGCCATGCGGTTTGGGTACGAGGAACCCTGGTTGGCGGGCTGGCCTGTCCATCTTGGAATACAGTTCGAACAGGAAATACGGGATACCACCTATATCGAGCGGGAGTGGGATTTTTCAGTAAGGTATGCTCCGTGGGCCACCTTATCGTTGAGCCTGAAGGGCGGGCTCCGCGATGTACACCCCGATTCCTCGGTCATCATGGTCTATGATGTGGCCAGGACCCGCTCCTGGCTTGTCTCGGCTGCTATCGACTACAACACCCTAGACGAACCGCTGAATCCTTCCCGGGGAGTGCGGTATCAGACCACGGTGACTCTGGGGCGTAAGCGTAACTATACACAGTCCACGGTGTTAGATCCGGAAGACTGGAAGAGCGTGGTCAATACACGATTGCTCCAGGCCGATGCGGAGGCTGTGTTGCCGACTTTTCGACGCCAGGGGTTCTATCTGGGGCTTCATGTCTTGGAGGTACGCACGGGAGACCGTTTTGTTCCCCTGAGCGATCAGATTCGGTTTGGCGGAGCACGCACTTTGCGCGGCTATGCCGAGGATGCCTTTCGCGGAACCCTAGTTTCCTGGATGAACGCCGAATACCGTTTCCGGATGGGCCGGTTCTCACGTTTTTTCGTGTTTTTTGATTGTGGGGTGTACCAGCGACGGGATGCGATATCGGGGCTAATCAAAGGGACAAAAGCGGGATACGGCATCGGACTACGATTGGAGACAAGACTGGGCCTGATGGGGATCGATTACGGCCTGGGGGAGGGCGACAGTCCGATGAGGGGTAAGATTCATGTGGGATTGACGGGTCGATTTTGACGGACATCCATAGAGGAATAGAAAAGCCCCGAAGATGTGCATGATCTTCGGGGCTTTGTCTTATCTTAACAGGATGAGGGTACTCTATCGAACTTTCAGACTCTTGATGCCTTCTGCGTTTTCGAGGGGTATCGACAGCTGATTCTCGCCTCGGGATATTCCGGCACCAGAGCGTGGTGCGAAATTTACTCTTCCATCTAGCCACATACCTTGGGGTTGACCTGCTAAGGCTGCCGGCGAACTTGATTGAACGACATAGACCTGAATCGCCCAGTCCCGGCTCCCGTAGGCCGTCCACCAGAAAGATCCACCGACTTCGTACAATCGATAACTTCTCCAATCGGGATCGCTGGTATCCTCGTAGACCCTGGGATAATTGGATGTTTGGAGTTGGAAGTATCCGATGAAAAAGCGTTCTGCACCGAACAACCAGTCTACATCCCATACATTCCAGCCATCATTCGGGTCTATGGTACTTGTCTCGGCTTCGGGTTCCTGGTAGATAACATCGTTGGGCCACCAGCGTTCCTGACTGTACCGACTGTCCATGCCCAGAAGCCGGATATCATCAGAACCGTTGGTATTGAATTTTATTCGAACCTTCGTCACTCTCAAGGTTTGCCAGCCGGTGGGACGGTCGAAGAGAACCATGAAGAAATAATCCGTGGGTTGTGCGTCCCAGTAGCTCTCGTAGTTCTCGTCGTCGTATTTGATCCACTGGCCAACTCCGCCACCGTCGGTTACCTCCATCTGAACGTTGATGGTGGCATTGCCGCCGTTGGACGTGATGGCGATCTGGGCCGTGTAGGTTCCCTCGGTGAGTCCCGTTCGATCGACAGTCGCCGTTACCTGGTCTGTTTCCGTGGACGTGGTACCGTTGGTGGGATTGACGGTCAGCCATCCCGCATCGTCGACGATCGACCAGTTCAATGTACCGCTTCCGGTATTGGTGATGTTAAAGGTTAATGAAGTTGTTGTCGTCCCATAATCGAGAAAGGTCCGCGAGACGTTTAGAGCTGGCGGGTCAACGGTCATCTGAACATTCACAGTGCTATTGCCATAATCCGATGTAACAGAAATTACGGCTGTGTAGACTCCCTGTGCGAGGCCGGTTCTGTTGACTGAGGCCGTGATTTGATCCGTTTCCGTGGTTGTTGTGCCGCTTGTGGGATTAACGGTCAGCCATCCCGCGTTGTCGGTGATCGACCAGGTTAACGTACCGCCGCCCGTGTTTTGGATGTTAAAATTCAGGGATGTGGTATTGGATCCGAAATCCAGCGACGCTGGCGATACTTGAAGTGACGGCGGAAGCGGAACAGTCATATTCACAGCCACGGTCATTTCGCCAAAACCCGCGGCCAGTGCTTTTGTCAGGCTTTCGTTGGTGGGTACGACCCTGATTTGTGCGGTGTATGTTCCAGGGGCCTGGCCTGTGCGGTCTACGGTGACTGTCACCTGGGTCTGGGTCGTGGTGGAACCATCGTCGGGATCAACGGCCAGCCAGTTGGGAAAGGTGGACGTGTCGATTTCCCATGTTAAGGCTCCCGTACCCGTGTTGATGACGTTGAACGTCAATGAGGTGGTTTCTGTCCCGAAATTCAGAATGTCTTCATCCACGTCCATCACGGGGTGCGCGGTTACGTGAAGGGTAGTGGATTGTCGGGAAATGTTCTCCCCGTCATCGACTTCCACGGTAATATCACAATCTGCCGTACTCATGGGTGCTTGCCAGGTGATAGTGTCATTGTCCGTGGGTGTGGTAAACGAACCCACTGTGCATTCCCAGTCATAACCGAGGGACTCGCCTTCAGGGTCGTTTGCGACGACGATGAGTTGGCTTGTATCGCCCCAGTCGAGGTTCGCCGGATTCGCCGTTAAGCTGGTGATCCTCGGCGGATCGTCGTCAGATTTGGTCACTTTGTCCTTACAGCTCCACCAAATCATGGACAAGCATAAGATAATGATGATTGTAACGATGGTTTTTTGCATCACTCCTCCTTTCCTGATTACAAGCCCTACGATTGTGTAATGGTTATGATAGTCATCAAGGATAAGTAAATCTTAATCTTAGATGAGAAAAATTGAGTCCGTTTTAGATCAATAGTGGTTTGAATATAACATGAAAATCTATAAAGGTCAAGCGATTATTTAAATAATGTGATGGGAAATAGAGCGCATTTTAGTACGTGTTGATGTCGAGTTGGACATGTTTGAGGTATCGTGTATGGAAAAGACCAGAAATCAGTATGTATTTTGTATAGTTCTGTCTGGCGAGGCGTAGAAATTTCATTCACAATTTGTCCGAGAACCTGCGGCAAGAATGCGGAAAGGGGCCGCAGATTTTCAGACTCCCCGCTTTGGCCTGGTCGGCTATCTCATTGCGGACGTGCTTGGCCTGTGGCTGGTGATCGCGATTCTGAGCTCGGGGAGGTTGTAATAAAAACTACTTATGACGTTTTACTTCATATCGATCAATCCTGTTTCTCAAGTCTGATTAGCCCAAAAACTTTTTAGAAACGTTCCCAAATCATTTTTGTCATGGGCAATAAATTTCAAAAGATTCTCTTGATTTATACCTTTTTTATACCTATATTCAAACATGAACCTGACAGAGAAACAGCAGGCTGTGTACCGGTACCTGCGAAAATACATCGAGGCCAGGGGCGTTTCGCCCACGTACGACGAGATCCGGAGGCACTTCGGGTTTCGGTCGTTCCAGTCGGTGCAGAAGCATCTGGCGCAGCTGGAGCGCAAGGGATACATCCGGATTCCGGAGCGGAACCGGAGCCGGATGATCACGCTGGTGGAACACGGCGGTCGATCCCTCGTCCTGCAAATGGCGGGGCTGGTGGCAGCCGGCAGTCCCATCGAGGCCATCGAGCAGTACGAGACCGTGGATGTGCCCGAGGAGATGCTGGGGTCGGGCGAGTATTTTGCCCTCAAAGTGCGGGGGAACTCGATGATCGACGAGGGCATCGTGGACGGGGACACCATCATCGTCCAGAAGCAGCAGTCGGCCCGCAACGGCCAGACGGTGGTGGCCATGGTGGAGGGGGAAGCCACGGTGAAGAAGTTCTTCCGCCGCAAGGACGGCGTGGAGCTCCGGCCGGCCAACGCATCGATGTCCCCCATCTTCGTCCGCGAGGGGGAGTTTGTCGTCCAGGGCGTGGTGGTGGGTCTTCTGCGGCGGTACCGGTGATCCCGCTCACCTTGGGGGCACGGAAGAACACGGATCGATGAAAAATTCAAACTTCGAAGCTTGCTCCTGTGTCCGTCCGCGCTGATCTGTGTTCGCTTGGCATGATTCAATGAGCCGTAACATCTTACATCTTCGCGTCGATGGATTTCCCGTGGCCGTCGAGAGGCTGCGGGATTCGTCGCTTCGGGGAAAGCCCGTGGTGATCTGTGCCCGGCATACGCCCCGGTCGCTCATCTTTTCGGCCTCCCGGGAGGCCCGGGCCGAAGGCATCTGGGAGGGCCTTCCCCTGACCAGGGCGCTCCGGCGGTGCCGGCATCTCATGGTGCTTCCCCCGGACGAGAGGCTGTACCGGAAAGCGGCAGACGAGGTTTCCCGGGTGCTGGGCACGTATTCGCCCCTGGTAGAGTCGGGCCTGTGGGGACGGTTTTACGTGGATATGACGGGAACGACCCGTCTGTTCGGGGATACGCAGGATTCGGCCTTCCGCATCCGGGGTCGTGTTCAGGATTCGGTGGGCCTGGCCGGCACGCTGGGCATCGGGTCCAACAAGCTGGTGAGCGGCGTGGCTGCCCGGGTGGTGGAGACCCACGGCGACCTCTACGCGGTGCCCTCGGGCAGCGAGGCGTCCTTTCTGGCGCCCCTCCGGGTTCGGATGCTTCCCGCCCTGCGGGACCGTAAGGTCAGGACGCTCGTGGAGGAGCTCAACATCCGGATGATCCGGGAACTGGCGGCCCTCTCCATCCTTCAGCTCAACGCGGTTTTCGGAAAGCGGGGTGTGGTTCTTCACAGGCAGGCGTTGGGCATCGATGACAGGCCGGTGCGCCCTCCGGAGTCCAAGCCCTTCGTCCTGGAAGAGCAGACTTTGGACGAAGATACCAACGACGACGGCGTGCTTTTGGGAATGCTGTTCGGGATGATGGAGAGGGCGTGCCGGCGGATGCGGGCCATGGGTGTCCTGCCCCGTACGGTCTGGTTCCACCTTCGCCACACCGATGGGGTGGACGTGACCCGGCGGCTCAGTCTGCACACACCCACGACCACGGATTGGCTCCTGTTCCGGGAACTGGAGCCCGTTTACCTGAAAGCCAGTGAGCGGCGCCAGCGGATTCGTTACATGAGCCTGACGTTCACCGATCTGATTTTCCCGACACCCCAGATGACACTGTTCGAGTCCCTCACGCATTCCTCCAAGGAAGAATCCCTGGTTGCGGCTCTGGATCGCATTCGAGAGAGGCATGGAGAGAAGGCCGTTCGATGGGGGCGGGAGGCGGCGGCATAGGGTATACGAAACCGGTAAAATTGATTTCGGTGGTGGTGAACGTTTAAACAGTCCGCCGTTTGAATCGTAGGCTGCGGGATAGAACAGGCATGCCGATAAACCGTTTCGACGGTCTCCCAGTAGGAGACGAGAATATGGCCCGTTCGTTGAGCAAAATTTGGGTTCACGCCATTTGGAGTACCGCGGATGGGCGGCCGTTGCTCCGGGATACCGTTCGACCGATGATCATCGACCGTTTGTACCGTGCTTTTCAGGAACACGACTGCCGGGTCCGTATTGTGAATGGGCCGGATGATCACCTTCATGCCTTGTTTCAGTTGTGTCCCCGTATTTCGCTTGCCGGGGTGGTGGAGATGGTGAAGGGAGAATCGGCCCAGTGGATCAATGAACAAGGATTTTTCAGGATGGGGTTTGCCTGGCAGACGGGGTACGGCGGGTTTTCGGTGAGCGCGTCGATGGTGCGGCGGGTTGAAGAGTACATACGGCATCAGGAAGAACGTCATCGAAAGATGTCCTTCCAGGAGGAGTTCGACGGGTTTCTTAAAAAATACGGCATCCTGGGAAACCGATGAATGGGATTTGCGAACAGATCCATACGGTGGTTTCGCCATGGGAATCGCTGGTCGGCGATGGCAATCGTGGGCTGGTCGGTATTTCTCCATAACCCTACGCCCGAATCGTGGGTCGAATAAATCGATGACGATGAAAGCGTTATCATGAATTTTGTCCATCTGCATGTGCATTCTCAGTATTCTTTGATGCGGGGGACGGCCGGTCTGGAGGCGCTGTGCCGTCGGGTGCGGGAGCTGGGCATGGACACCGTGGCGCTGACGGATACCAACGGACTCTACGGCCTCGTCTTTTTCCTCCAGATCGCTGAAGAGACGGGCGTGCGTCCCATAATCGGGGCCGAGGTCGTGACCGACGATGAGCGGGCCGTGCTCCTGGTGAAGTCCCCGGAGGGATACGCCAACCTCTGCCGTGTGCTGACCCGGCGGCACTGCGGGGAGGGATTTGTCCTTTCCGACGAACTGACAGAGAGGGGAGAGGGCCTGGCCGTTCTGAGCGATACCATTCCTCTGCTGAAAAAGCTGAAGGGGATGGACGATCTGTACGTCGAGCTCATGGGTGGACGGCCCAACCGATCGCTTCTGGAGTTCGCACGCCGGGAAGGAATCCCCCCGGTAGCCACGGGAGGTGTGTTTTTTCTCCAGCCGCAGGAGTATCATCTTCACGCACTCTTGAGGGCCATCGATTTGAATACCAAGCTTTCCCGGTTGCCGCTGGAGGAAGTGGCCCCGCCTTCGGCCTGGCTTCAATCTCCGGCGGACATGGCCGCCCGGTTTCCCCACGTTCCCGAGGCATTGGAGAACACGCGGGCCGTTGCCGAGAAGTGCAGGTTTCGCGGAGATTTTGGCCCGGTGATTTCGCCCAACTATGAGGAGCTCGATCACGAGGGTGTGATGAACAGGCTTCGCCGGAAGTGTGAACAGGGCGCGCGGAGGCGATACGGAACCGTCGTACCGGAGGTTCGAAGACGGCTCGACTACGAACTGGGGATCATCGGCCGGAAGGGGTTCGGGGCCGTCTTCCTGGTCGTGGAAGACATCGTCCGTCAGGCGCCCCGTACGTGCGGCCGGGGGTCGGCAGCGGCCAGCATCGTATCCTACTGCCTGGGCATCACCCACGTCGATCCCCTGAAGTACAACCTCTACTTCGAGCGTTTCCTCAACCCGGGACGCCAGGACCCGCCGGATATCGACGTGGATTTTCCGTGGGACGAACGGGACGATATTCTGGATTACGTTTTCGAAAAGGTCGGACCGGAACGGTCGGCCATGGTGGCCAATCATGTGGGGTTTCGTCCGAGGGCCGCTGTCCGGGAGATTGCCAAGGTGTACGGAATCCCCGATGCTGAGATCAAACAGGTAACAGACCGCCTGGCCCATCTGTGGCACTGGACCGACCAGTCGATCCAGGAGGCGGTGGACCATCATCCCATCTTCCGGGGATTGGCTCTCGACCCCCCATGGCCGGAGATCCTGGCATGGTCTTCCTGTCTGGAAGGCATGGTGCGGCACCTTTCGGTTCACTGCGGGGGTGTGGTGGTCGTTCCCGATGAACTGTCCAAATACGTGCCCACCGAGGAGGCGCCCAAGGGTGTGCGCATCGTCCAGTGGGAGAAGGACCAGACCGAGGATTCGGGCCTGGTCAAGATCGATGTTCTGGGCAACCGGTCCCTGGCCGTGATCCGGGACGCCCTGGGTGCCGTGCGGAGGAATACTGGTAGGGTCATTGCCTACGAGGATTTTAACCCGCTGGATGATCCCGAAACCCAGGCCATCATCGCCCGGGGGGATACCCTGGGCGTATTTTACATCGAATCCCCGGCCATGCGCCAGCTCCAGAAGAAGACGCAGCGGGGCGACTTCGAGCACATCGTCATCCACAGCTCCATCATTCGCCCGGCGGCCAACGATTTCATCAACGAATACGCTCGCCGTCTTGGGGGTGAGCCCTACCAGCCGCTCCATCCCATTCTCCAGCGCGTTCTCTCCGAAACCTACGGCATCATGGTGTACCAGGAGGATGTGACCAAGATCGCCGTGGAGATGGCGGGCTTCTCGCCGGAGGACGGGGACGGCCTGCGCAAAACCCTGTCGAAGAAGCGGAACCACCGCAAGCTGTCCGCCTACCGGGAACAGTTCATCCGGGGTGCCCGGAGCCGGGGCATCGGGAGGGATGTCATCGACCGGGTGTGGGGCATGATCCTCAGCTTCGGGGGATACAGCTTCTGCAAGCCCCACAGCGCGTCGTACGCCCTGGTTTCCTTCAAGTCGGCGTATTTGCGGGCTCACTATCCGGCGGAATTCATGGCGGCCGTCATCAGCAATCAGGGCGGGTACTACACGGCCTTTGCCTACATCAGCGAAGCCCGGCGCATGGGCCTTACCGTCCTGCCGCCCGACATCAATGCCTCGGATCGGCCGTATTCGGGTAAAGGGCGGGAAATCCGCCTGGGCCTGATGCAGCTCAAGGGGCTGAAGGAGAAGGCCCTGGACAGGGTTCTGGAAGAACGGGAACGGGGAGGGACGTACCGTTCCTTCGAGGATTTCATGCGTCGCGCCCGTCTCGATCCCTCCGACGTGCGCATCCTCGTCAAGGCCGGCTGTTTGGATTCCATCGCCGCGGGCCGCAGCCGGGCTGAACTGTTGTGGCAGACCGAGGCAGGCCGGCATCATCGTCCCACATCCCCTCAAGCGTCTCTGAGCCTGTTCGAGGAGGAGACAATAAGCATTCCCCGTCTCGGAGACTATGACTTCCGTACGTCACTCCTCCACGAGGTGGAGATCCTGGGATTTCCGTTGATGGTCCATCCCCTGGACCTGTATGAGGATGTCCTGGAGACGATGCAGTACATTCGTGCCCGCGATATGGTTCGGCATGTAGGGAAGCGTGTGACGATGATCGGCTGGTGGGTGACGAATAAGATGGTGTACACCAAGCAGGAGGAGCCGATGGCCTTCATCAGCTTCGAGGATCGGACGGCGATGTACGAGACGATCTTTTTCCCGGATGCCTTCCGGAAGTACGCTTCCCGGTTCACGCCGGTGCGGCCGTATGTCCTCAGAGGCGTCGTGGAGGACGACCTGGGGGCCATCAGCCTGCACGTGGAGGAGATGGGGTTTTTGGGGAGGGGAGAAGTCAGGCGCGGGAAGAGCAACCTTCCCAACAGCAGGACGCAAATTCCGGCGTCTTCTGTGATGGGATGACCATCGTGTGAACGGATAAAGACAGTACTGTCCATTCGTAGAAAACGAGATGTCTGTACAACGGGATCTGAAGATGGGTATCACACTTCATGTCCGGTTGGAGTGATGTGATAAAAGCCGGAAGCGTAAAACTTATAGGAGTCATTCTCCCAAGAAAAATGTAGCACTCAGTCTGGGGATTCTCCAGGCTGGATGATCTTTTTCAGGTCTGGGAAACGTTCGACCAGCGTGGCCGGGGCTTTGATATCCTCTTCACCCAGTGCGTTTTTCAACTGTATTGCGTTGGCCACGGCCTGACCCCAGGGATGGTTGTTCTGGATGACGAAGGTCGATTGGCTCTCTTCGGCCACTTTTTGAACATTCACGGCGATCTCCCGGATTTCTTTTTCCGAATAGAGGTAATCGTACCGCGCTGCGGGGGATGTTTTGGCTGTTTTATCGTTTTTTTTCGCAAACCACGCTTTGTAATTCCTTCCGTGCATTCTCACGTAGCCGAGATTCCCGGTTCGGATGGGCTTGAACGGTATGGACTTACCGATGACGGGCTGATCGATGGTTGCGAGACCGACATCGTGTTTATCTAGGAATTCATAGGTGTCGGGCACATCCCAACTGGCATGACGGAGTTCGACAACCAGAGGATAATCCTTGAAGGTCGTGAATAAATGAGTCAGCCATTGATGACTGGTGTCATCATTTTTAAAGCTCCAGGGGAACTGGCAGAGGACAGCACCCAGCCGGTCGGCCTGGGCGAGAGGATCGATTCCTTGGATGTACTGATTTACCTCATCGGAACCGAAGGGCTTGCGGTCATGGGTGAAGCGCTGCCAGAGCTTGGCCGTGAATTTGAAGTTAGGATTATGCGAGACTTTACGAACCCAGGCAGTACCCATGAAGGTGTTGGCCGGGCGATAAAACGTGGAGTTGATTTCCAGCGTATCGAAAAAACCGGACAGGAAGTCGAGTTCCTTGAAATTCTTGTCAGGCTTATCCGGGTAGACGATGCCGTACCAGTCTTTGTAACTCCAGCCCGCCGTCCCTATCCTTATGGTTTGCGCCGAAGCTGTCAACTGTAAAAATTCCTCGTTAAGTCATCCAAAACTTACAAACGGGTAAGCGATCCGTCACCCATCGATTTACCCAGGAGCGAAATCCTTTAAAAAACGCAACGTATTCTTCTTGTTGCCGAAATGATCGATGAGCAGCATGGCGGCGCGTACGGCTCTGGTATCCGAGGATTTGTCGTCGGGTTTATCCATGTAGGCTAAAAGGACGATGCGGTCGCGTAGATTCTGCAATCGCCGTCTCGTCGTCTTTTCCTCTTCATCCATGTCCATGGACCACATGCTTTTCCAGACCGTATTCAGGGCGAACACATAGGTTTCCAGGGTTGGAAAAGACGCTGAAATCAGGAAGGCATCTTTCCACATCCGGTTTTCGAGGGTTTTATGCATCCGATTCAGCAGAGCGTTGCTCACGAAGTCGTAGAACAGCGCCAGTCCCACAGGAACCTTCTTTTTCCCGACTTTCATGTCGAAGAATTTGGATTTAAAGACGATGGGATAGCCTATGCCGGCGATGAGGGCTCTCGTGATCGATGTAGGGCTGAATAAGGATGGACTGAATACAGACGGTATGACGGCGTAGATCAGCAGCGCCAGCCCAATGTTGAATCCAGTATACATGAAAAAAGCGAAACCGCATACGTTCACGATATTTATATCCGGGAATTTGATGCGTATTTCAGTCCATGCGATGATGCACGCCAGGATGATCGTTATCCATACCAAGGTTCAGTCCTTTGTCCGTTTTTTCTGGACGAAATCTGGCATACGGAAGCGTTTTGATCTGGATGAATCCGTTTCGTCATCCAGCGATGATTTTTCTTCTGTATCTAATTTTACGAACAGGGGGTGGTAGGGTTTTTTTCTGGCGTCGCCCACCAGGCCCAAGCCCGTCGCAATGATGGTGACGATCACTTTATGTCGGACGGATGGATCGATGATTCCACCGAAGAGGATGTTGGCCTCGGAGCTGGCGGTATCATAAGCAACCAGAATCCCATCGTTCATGTCATCCAGCGTCATGTCGAGTCCGCCCGTGACGTTGATCATCAACGAAGAGGCATTCTTTATCGTATTTATGTCGATGAGATGTCGATGAACCGCCTCTATCGCTGCTTTTCTGCCTCTGCCCTCTCCGGAAGCCGTGCCGAAACCCACTCGACCCTCTCCCATGCGGCTTATGGCATCGCGAACCTCATCGAAATCAAGGTTCACGAGCCCGGGCGCATTCAACAAATCCGATATGCATCTGACAGTGCGAGACATGATCTCATCGACGGTTGTGAAGTCATGGGTAAAGTATTTCTGTCCGTTCTTCTGGGTCAACAGCCGGTCGCAGGGAATGACGAACAGAGTATCCACACGCTGTCTCAAATCGACGATGCACCGATCCGCTATTTTCGTGCGTTGGGATTCTTCGGACCTCAAGGGTCTCGTCACGACACATACGGTGAGTATATCCAAGTCTCTCGCGATTTTTGCTAGAATGGGCGCCGCACCGCTGGCCGTGCCGCCTCCTGCTCCGCATACGATAAAGAGCATGTCCGTTTCCCCAACGGCCTTCTCCACGTCGTCCAGATTCTCCGATATCGCTTGCCTTCCCGCATCGGGATTCCCCAGCGTGGTCTGTCCCTTTGCAACCTGTTCTCCGATCTGAATCCGACGCGCTACTTTACACTGGAACAGGTCATGCAAGTCTGTATCAAGCGCGATATATTCGACGCCGACCAATTTCTGGCTGATCATCCTGTTGACGGCCCTTCCTCCGGCTCCGCCAACACCCGCGATTCGGATCTTTACGAGTGGATCGGTTTGTATTTCTGTGGGGGATTGAACAGCCATTGCTTACGATGAATCCATACGTGAAAATCGAGTTATCATTTGACGAACGCCACACCGGCTTTGAAGATATGAATGCCGTCCTGCGACCCGAGCCATGGATAGATGGCCCGTTCGGGATGGGGCATTAGACCCAGGATTCGGCCCGTGGTATCACAGAGCCCGGCCCGGCCGCCCGGTGATCCGTT
>Ga0180431_10007623_pt1 | contig 12567 bp, 10 predicted proteins | sample SS_ome_11_FD_132459 | JGI IMG/M metagenome (GOLD analysis project Ga0180431, IMG submission 132459) | Hypersaline lake sediment archaeal communities from the Salton Sea, California, USA - SS_1_MS_1 metaG | ecosystem: Environmental > Aquatic > Non-marine Saline and Alkaline > Hypersaline >... | reverse complement strand
GACGGTTATTCGGAATTACCAAGAACTGCCGGAACCTGAGAGAATCATCTTCAGAGTGGGTCGCCGGGGTGGGGCATATGGCTCAATCGATGATTTGCAGCGAGACCCTGCCACGTACCAAAAAATCAAAAATCTGACGCAAGACATCATGACCAAAGAAGGCAGCAAAGGTGTGGAAAAATTCATAACGGACATGGTGGACAGATACATCTAGCCGGAATCCAGTCTTTTCCAGCAAGTAAGGAGGAACTGAACTCCGCTTTTTACCGGAGTGACGACTTTTGATCAGGCCATCAATATCGAAACTCCAAACAGTGGCCATGCCCTCAATCCGATGATCGGAATAGACCATCAGATAGATTTGCTACTATTTTCAAGAAGAAGTTGCCAATGAAATACTATCCAGTTCTTTTACAGCTCGAGGGAAAAACCGTTCTCGTTGTGGGGGGTGGCGTCGTTGCCGAGAGAAAGGTTGAAAACCTGTTAGAACTTGCTGCACGGATCCATATCGTCAGTATAGAGTTAACCGAAAAACTTCATAAACTGATTGAATCCAAGGAAATCAAATACTTGGGCAGTGAGTTCAAGGAAGAACAACTGGAAGGCGTATTTTTCGTGATTGCCGCTACCGACGATAAACTCCTGAACCGCCGAATCAGTGAGGAGGCCCGGAAGCGTCGACTGTTGGTGAATGCGGTTGATCAGCCCGAAGATTGTGATTTCATTTTTCCTTCCATCATAAAGCGGGGCGAATTACTGATTGCAATATCTACTTCAGGCAAGAGCCCGGCGCTGGCCAAGCGGCTGAGACAAGAACTTGAGGCTCAATTCGGCAGTGAGTATGGAGTATTTCTGGATTTAATGGGGCGGTTACGCAAGGAAATTCTGTCAAAGGGGTTTTCTCAGAAACAAAATAGCCTCATTTTTCACGAGATTGTTGACTCCGACATCCTTAAATGCCTTGCACAGGGTGATTGGGAAAGAGTCAAATCCCTCCTCAAACGCATTCTTCCGAGTAATTTCACCGTGGCGGAGATCATAGAGGACCTACAACCGCCTGGATGAGGATTTTATGTCGCTTCCATCGTCGTATACGAACCTAATATCTGTGTAAAGAATAGGAATTGAATATGAATATCAATAAGATGATTAAATCTCTTCAAAACGGACCTGAGTATTCCAAAATGGGAATGATCGCAAGTCATCTGGGGGTGGTGCGAGGAACATCGCTGAATGGGAAACGTGTGACAGGCATTGAGGTCCAAGTGGAACCAAGGACCATTCAGAAAATCATTGATGAAACAAAGAAAATGCCTGGTATTTTCGGTGTTTTAGTCGAAACATCTGAAGGAAGACTGAATATTGGAGATGAAATCATGGCTGTTGCGGTGGGGGGAGACACCCGGGAGCATGTGTTTCCGGCCTTGGTTATGGCTGTCGATCGCATCAAAGCGGAGGCCACAAAAAAAAAGGAACTCCTCCAAACATGATAGTCTCGTAAAAAGTCGGAAATCACCTTTTTCCCTCATTCCGGTGTAGACCGGAATCCTGTTTTTTCAATTACTTAAGGAGGCGCTGGACCTCCCTTCGAAGATCCCGCATTCATCGGGATTTTCAGCGGGGTGACGACTTTTACGATTTCATCAACATTGCGTTGCCTCCATTTCGGGGGCTTCCTCACATCGCCGTTTCACTCGGTGATGGCTGATTTTGGGAGGGTGACCTATGGGTATGGTGGATGTTACTGAAAAGCCTGTCGTCAAACGCCAGGCAGAGGCAGAGGGCACAATCTATTTTTCTCCGGATACCATTCAAAAGATCGAGAAGCACCAGATTAAGAAAGGCGATCCCTTCCTGACGGCGGAGATTGCCGCAATGAATGCGGCGAAGCAGACCCATCTTCTGATTCCCCATTGTCATCAGATCGCCCTGGATACGGTCAGCGTAACTTTTGACATTTCCGGAGATTCAGTTTTGGCGAGGTGTGTGGTAAGCGCTCAGGCGAGGACCGGTGTTGAGATGGAGGCGCTTGTGGGGCTTGCCGCCGCATTGAACACGCTCTGGGATATGGTAAAATACTTGGAAAAGGACGATGCGGGTCAATATCCGATAACGAGAATCACCGACATTCGGGTCACTAAAAAGGTGAAAGGTTTTTAGTGCTCGATAAAAATGGACGGCTAACGGTATCTGCTTCCAGAAGGCTGTTTCCCGGAACAGACGGCGTCACCTGCCTGAAACTATTTGACATTTCTTCGTTCGCGGATATATTCGTTGTTCAGCTTGTACATTTTTTCACAAAACACGAATAATAATATCAAACCGGAACATGGGCCTTTTCAGATCAGAAAAGAGGTCTCATCGGATTTTCCAATCTAAAAGATCCTTGTGAGGTGGTACGGAACAATCGGCATATCAATTGATTTTCCTATCCAGATGTGTCGAAAATGAGGTGAACAAAGGGGCAAAAGAACACGAATCGATTTTACCACTGCACTGGGATTTGGGTGTGGATTGAGAGGATCAACTCATGATTGAGATACGGTTTCACGGGCGAGGCGGTCAGGGCACAGTGGTCGCCTCCAAGATATTGGCCAACGCGATCTTTCTGGACGGAAAGTATTCCCAGTCGTTTCCAGCCTTTGGTGTGGAACGTCGAGGCGCCCCGGTCACCGCTTTCTTGAGAGTCGATGAGAGTCCCATCAGGCTGAGAACCGAGATCTACGAACCAGACCATCTGGTCGTGCTTGATTCTTTGCTCGTGGAACAGGTGTCGGTAGATCGAGGACTCAAGCCGAGGGGAATTATCCTTATTAACAGCAACAAGCCGCCCGAGGCTTACCGGGAGACCTTCAAAGGCTTCAGCGTGGCGACGGTACCCGCCGGCAAGATTGCCTTTCAACATCGCCTGGGAAGTTCCCAGTCGCCCATCGTCAACACGGCAATTTTGGGTGCTGTAGCCAAAGTGCTGGGTATCGTCAGCCTGGAAAATTTGGTCAAGGCGATCAAAGCTGATGTGCCCTCCAAGGCTGAAAACAATGCTCAGGCCGCCGAAGCGGCTTATAAAAAAGTAAGCGATGTGGCCTGTTTTCAATAAATATTCCGAGGAACCGATGAAATACACGAATCTCGAAGTTCAAGCGCCTATTTGTTGTATCTCCACAACATCAAGCCTGGTGAATAAGACCGGCAGTTGGCGGTTTTCGATGCCGGTTTTTGTTGACAGGATTTCTCCCTGCAATGAGCAATGCCCCGCCGGTGAAGATATTGCAGGATTTATGTACCTCGCAGGCCAAAAGCGATTTGAGGATGCTTGGCGACTTATCATGAAGGAGAATCCGTTTCCGGCGATCATGGGTCGTGTGTGTTATCACGCCTGTGAAAGAAGATGTAATCGAAACGATCACGATGAGCCGGTATCTATTCACAGCGTGGAACGCTTCCTGGGTGATTATGGGCTGGAGCATCACCTGAGCGTAAAACCGGACCGACCTGAAACCGGCAAAGGCGTGGCGATTGTGGGCGCCGGGCCTGCCGGCCTCGCTGCGGCCTATCATCTTCGTCTGATGGGTTATGGCGTGACCGTTTTTGATTCCAGCGGGCTTCCGGGTGGTCTGATGCGATTCGGGATCCCCGCTTACCGCCTGCCGAAGGAGATTGTCGATGGAGAAATCAATCGGCTTTCGGAAATGCGCATTGAATTTAAGATGGACGTCAACGTGGGTAAGGATTTTCCTTGGGAAAGAATTGATCATGATTTTGATGCCGTCTTCGTTGCCATTGGTGCATACCGGGAAAGGCAAATCGAGATGGAAGGCCTGGGTCGAAAAGGTGTCTTTAATGCATTGGAATTCCTACGAGAAATCAACCTTGGAAACCGGCCCGGCATCGGTGAAAAGGTCGCTGTAATTGGAGGAGGAAATAGTGCGCTCGATTGTGCCCGGGTCTCACGTCGTTTTGGGGCACACGTCACCATCGTCTACAGGCGGAGCGAAATGGAAATGCCTGCGCATCCGGAAGAGGTTCAGATGGCCCGAGAAGAGGGGGTTGAGTTCATTTTTCTATCCAGCCCGACAGAAATCCATGGACAGAGACATCTCGAGGGGATCACGCTTGCCGAAATGAAATTGGGTGACCCGGATAGCTCCGGACGGCGAAGACCGTTACCGACAGGCAAAACCGATGACCTGGCATGTGATACAGTGATCCTTGCCATTGGAGAAAGCTGTAAAATAAGGGATCTGCCGCCGATCCTGCGTCACGACGAAAAAACGGTCAACACTGATGAGTTGGGCCGTACGGGCACGTTTAAGTATTTTGCGGGCGGAGACATGATTGATATCCCGCACACGGTTACCCATGCCATCGGATCGGGTAAGCGAGCTGCCGTGGCCATTGATGGATTTCTCAAAGGCACGGGCTTTGAAAAGCAAACTTTTGAATCAAACAGATGGGGCGAAACGGGAAACCTGTGTGTTGCCGGATTCAGCAACCCATCCTTTTTTGTCCGCCGAAATCCGGATGGGGAGGTGACAGCATTTAATGATTTAAACCCGTTCTATTTCGACCATCGATCCAGGACGAAGCCCCGTATTCTTCCCGCAGAAAAACGGATCGATGGGTTTGATGAAGTTGTTGCGTCTCCGTCCGCTGGAGAGGCTGTTTATGAGGCGGAGCGCTGTTTCAACTGCGGGTCCTGCACGGAATGCGGGAACTGTTATCTCTTCTGTCCGGAGTGTTCTATAAAAAAGGATCCGACCGGGTATGGATATGTCGTGGATCTGGATTACTGTAAGGGCTGTGGAATTTGTGTTCAGGAATGCCCCCGCGGGGCCATGAAAATGGAATTTATGGAGTAACAGGATGAGAAAAGTGTTGACCGGCAACCAGGCTGTCGCCTACGGAGCGATGCTTTCAGACATTCAGGTGGTGGCTGCCTACCCGATAACGCCTCAGACGACCATCATAGAAACGCTGGCGGATATGCAGGCCGAGGGTCTGGGGGATTTTGAGTACATCCGCGTCGAATCGGAGCACTCGGCAATGGCTGCCTGTATCGGGGCTTCAATGGGAGGTGTGAGAACCTTCACCGCCACGTGCGGGCAGGGACTTTTTCTCATGCATGAGATGTTGCACTATGCAGCGGGTGCTCGGACGCCTGTAGTGCTGGCCAACGTTAACCGAGCTCCGGCTGCCCCCTGGAATATCTGGAGCGACCAGACCGACTCCCTTTCCCAGCGGGAAACCGGTTGGATTCAACTTTACTGCGAGGGCAATCAGGAGGTCCTCGATACGACCATCATGGCTTTCAAGATCGCCGAAGCGGTGAAACTCCCGACCATGGTTATTTTGGATGCCTTTTTCCTTTCACACACCTCCGAACCGGTGGATATACCCGACAAAGCGTCGGTGAAAGCGTTTCTTCCGCCCTTTCAACCAAAAGATGTCGTGCTTGATCCGGACGATCCGCATACCTTCAATGCCATTGCCATGAGCGATGTGTATATGGAGTTTCGATGGCAAATCCAGAGGGATATGGAGAAATCAAAAGGGGTGATCACAGAAGCTCAAGCAACCTTTGGGAAGTATTTTGGAAGACGGTATCACCAGGTAGAGGAATATTTGGGATCCGATGCCGACGTGCTGATGGTTTGCACCGGCACCGTCGCTTCCACCGGCCGGGTGGCCGTGGAATTTCTTCGCGGGGAAGGCGAAAGGGCCGGAATGTTGAAGATAAAGACGCTTCGGCCCTTCCCGCGGGAGAAAGTCGTCGATGCCCTGAAGGGAAAGAAAAAAGTAGCGGTGATCGATCGCAACTTCTCTCCCGGTGCACAGGGCATATGGGCGCAGGAGATCCGGAGCGTGCTTTGCGAGCTTCCGGACAGTGAAAGACCCATGGTCTACGGCTATATTGCCGGACTCGGCGGCCGGGACATCAGTGTGGAGACCCTTAAAGAGATTTACTACAAAACCAGAGACAGTGAAAGACCGGAAGATATCGATATGTGGATAGGAGTTAAATATGTACAGCCTGAATCAGCGATTCGACAATCGGCAAATCCCTGAAGATGAGCTTATGACCTCCGGGCATGTGGCGTGTGCCGGCTGCGGAGCGTCTCTGACAATGCGTCTGGCTCTCAAGGGGTTGGGGAAGCCGACAGTGCTGGTTGTTCCGGCGTGTTGCTGGACGATTATCGCGGGCGCTTGGCCGCAGACCGCCATGAAGGTGCCGTTCTACAACGTCGCATTTGAAACCACCGGCGCATCCATCTCAGGGCTCAAGGCCGCCTACAGGCGGAGAGGCATGGACGATGTCTGTGTGGTGGGTTGGGCAGGCGACGGGGGGACGTATGATATCGGGATTCAGGCGCTTTCAGGAGCTGCAGAGAGAAATGAGGACGTGATTTATGTGTGTTATGATAATGAAGCGTATATGAACACGGGCATCCAGCGCTCTGGAGGAACGCCGTTCGGTGCATGGACTTCAACCACGCCGGTGAAGAAACCCAAATCAGAACCCAAGAAGGATTTGGATGAGATTATGATAGCGCACAGAATCCCATATCTTGCAACAGCCACAGCAGCCTTTCCGCACGATATGATCGCGAAATTTAAGAAGGCACGCTCAATCAAGGGCATGCGATATCTCCATGTTCTCGCTGCATGTCCGGCCGGGTGGAGGACGCCCGAAAACATGTCTGTCCAACTCATGCGGCTGGCAGTGCTTTCCAATATTTTCCCCCTTTACGAAGTGGAAAACAGCGAGGTGTTCAGGCAGACTGTTATCCCGGATAAGGTTGAACCGGTTGACGAGTACTTGCGTTCTCAAGGAAGATTCAAACATCTCACGGAAAAAGATATCAAAGTTTACCAAAGCCAGATCATGGAAAAATTTGAGCGCCTGAAAGTGCGGTTTGACAAAACCCCGGCGGTTCCCGACCGTAATGAGCGCTCGGCCCGTGACGATGTGAGTTCTTAGAGGCCCCACCAACGGCGCAGGCGTCTCGGAACATGATCTGAATTTGATCCTTTAGAATACAAACGAAATGCCGAAGCGGATTTTGCCTTTACAACATGCTCTCCGGTATCCTTCCTGGAACCGTTCGGTCTGCATGGTTTTTGGGATAAACTGGAGATAAAAACGTCCTATTCCTGTCCCGACGTTTTGACATTATGAATGGAATGTGGTAGGTGAAAAAAGTCCTTTTTTTGATACCGAATTTCGACAGCACCCTATGGGTTCGGCCGAATTTGTGGTGACATCGAAGCGCCCACGGGAAATAGCGAATACGGATCCGTCAATTTTGTTGAAATGGGACAACCGGCATGAAATTGAACCCGGAAAGCGTTTTTCAGTGGAAGTGTTGAACGCCAAAACGAGGAAACGGAACAAATGAAAACAGTTGGGTTTATCGTAATGCTCATTTTGGGCTCGTTGTTGTTGAGTGAATCAAGTTGGGCGACCCGGGCCTACGTCACGGATTCCTTCGAGATCACACTGCGCACGGGACCCAGCAGTCAGAACAAAGTCATTGCAATGCCCGCTTCCGGTGAGGCCGTAGAAATCTTGAATACCCAAGACGACTGGAGCAATGTACGCCTCCTGGGTCGTCAGGGAGGCGCTGTGGAAGGCTGGGTTTTGAGTCGCTATTTGATAAGCCGTTTACCCTGGGAAATACAGGCCAGGACTTTTAAGGACGAAAACACGCGAATAAAGGAAAAACTTGAACAAATCGAGAGAGATCAGAAAGACAGCACAAGCCGGGAACAGGAGCTCGCCGGAGAACTCAAAAAAAATGTGGACGCCTTGAAAAAGCTGAAAGAGGAATATGATTCGCTTAAACGGGGGGCTGCCAACTATCTGAAACTAAAAAAGGATTATGACGCCGCGGTAACAAAGCTGGAAACCAGCGAAAAGACGGCTCAATCGCTGACAAAGGAAAATGAGCGTCTCAGGTATTCGCAAAGGAACAAATGGTTTGCCACGGGGGCCTTGGTTTTGCTCGTTGGCCTGATTATCGGCCTTGTGCTGGGTCGAAAAGAGAAAAAACGTAAGTCCTTGTACTACTGAACACGAATCCCACTGTACCATTTCATGAGGGAACAGTCGGAATAGAAAACAAATTACCAATAATCGGCACCTGTTTTCCTATTGTTTGTGGTTTTTCTGCCGGACCCGCATGTCCCGCTCATGTGAATCAAATATTAACGAGTGTCTGAACACCCTCCTCCTTTCCCAAAGGGGCCAGGAAATTTCATTAACATATCCAATTTTAACCGAATCCCCCTAAATACCTTTCACAAAAGGAGGACTTGAAGCGTATTTTATTGCTTTTCGTTCAAGCACCGGATATTCGGATTAAATCATCATGCAATTACAATTCCTAACTTTGCATGAATTTTGCAGAGATTTGACAAACAGCGTGTACTCTAGCAGATGGATAGCGTCTGAATGGATGACAAAAATAAGACGAAAGATCAGCTCATAAGGGAGCTCGCTGAGCTTCGCCGGTGTTTGTCCGGGTTGAATTCCGGGGCGACGAATCAAAAAGCGGAAGCGCCTTCTGTGGCAGAAAAACGGGAAACGGAGCAAGTTGGTCTCGAGGGGGCCTTGCGGAAAGGACAAAGGCAAGCGCGGCTTCTGGCCCAATTTCTGGAAAGCTGTCCACAGGCACTTGTTGTGGTGTATACTGACGGGCGGATACTAACCTGCAATACCGCCGTTTACCATCTGACCGGTTACAGCAAGGAAGACATGTATCCGGGGAGATCTCTAAATAATTTTGCGCCCCATGCTTTGCAATCGATCATAAAAGAGGCGGTGAGAGAAATTCGACAAACAAGAAGACCGCAGCGGTTTGAGGGCGAAATTGTCCGAAAAGACGGCAAGCGCGTATTCGTTGAAACAACCGCCCACCCGCTTTATGACAGCGCCGGCAAGATGCAACATATTTCTTGCTTTCTTCGTGATGTGAATGATCGAAAGCATTTGGAGAAGCGCCTGGTCGAAAGTGAACTGCGTTTACGTGCGGCCGTTGAGAGCAATCCCATTGAAACCGCGATCGTGGATCATGAAGGGAAAGTGGTTTTTACCAATTTGTCAAAGATTAGGCCGGGCGAGCACGTTCAAAATACCGGCGCTCTGATGTTTAAACATCCCACTGGAGAAGTTGAAGTGAAAATGCACCGGGAGTTGATGCGGTGCATTAAATCGGGTGTAGCAAAGGAGTTTCCTGAATGGAAATATGATGACAGATTCCTCCATATAAGGATATCGCCGTTTTCAGGCGGCGCCGTCATAACCTCGGTCGATGTGACAAAGCTAAGGTCGATGGCGTCAGCGTTAAAGGAGAAAGATGAACGATTTCGAGTGGTTGCGGATCTTGCGAACGATTGGGAGTTTTGGATTGGAAAAGACGGTGAACATGTTTACGTTTCTCCATCCTGTGAGCGGATTACCGGCTGCCGTCCGGAAGAATTCCAAAGAAACCCGAACCTGTTCAAAGAGATCATTCACCCCGACGACCGGGAAGGGATGGGCGTGCATCTGGGTGATGACTTTGAATCACCGGATCCGAAGCGTCTTGATTTTCGTATTCTGAAACGAGGCGGCGAGGAACGATGGATACTTCATTTGTGCCGACCGGTATATGGTGCGGACGGACGCTTTCTTGGGAGACGGGCGAGCAATCGGGATTATACCGACTCAAAGGAAATCGAAAATCATTTACAGTCGCGAACGTCCGAACTTAAGCAGGCAACCAATGAACTTTCCGAGTATGGGAACGTGTTTTCAAGCGACCTTCGAGAGCCCCTGCGGGCGATACGGAACTACACGGATTTTTTGCGCGAAGAACTGGGAGAAAGGGTGGGCGACGCTGAGAAATCATACCTGGATGGCCTCGCACAAGCGACCATCGAGGCAGGAGATATGCTTGAGGATCTCTTTGAGTTCTCGCAGATCAAAAGCCGGGACGAAACCCCTGAAACGGTCCAGGTGGGGGCTTTCTTGCACGAACTGATTGCAACGCTTCACGTTCCATCCGAGGCAAAGCTCGTCCTTCCAGATGAATGGCCAACCATTGAGGTCCAGCCGAAATTACTTGAACATATTTTTCGTAACCTCATTGATAATGCGCTCAAATTCAATAATTCTTCTCGGAAACTTGTGGAAATGGGTTGGCGAAAAACTGAAGATGAACGCTATGAATTTCATGTGCGTGACAACGGCATAGGTATCCGACCGCGCCATGCTGATCAGGTTTTCGGTGTATTTGAACGGTTGCACACCCTGAAAGAATATGAAGGAAACGGAATGGGACTGGCCATTGTGAAAAAGGCGACCGTCAAATTGGGCGGCTCGGTGCGATTCATATCAAAGCCGGGTGAGGGGAGCACGTTCCTTGTAACCCTTCCTCGAAACCCAAAACAAAAATTCTCACAAAAGTAAAACATGGCAGTGGAACAAAATGGACAATTCGGTCCCGACCCGACTTGTGAAATGCTTCAATACGAGGTGTGAACATTTTTAGATCAGCGGAAATATCCAGACCCCTTCAGATATTGCTGGTGGAAGGAAGTGAGCATGATTTTTTGGCGGTCCGGCGGGCCTTACGGAAAAGCCCGGTGGAAAGCGTGCTCACCCGGTATGTGCGGGCGGAAGAAGCCCTGGAAAGGCTTGCAGCCGACGTTGCTTCTTTTGATCTTGTGGTTACCGAGTACAAGCTGCCCGGGATATCCGGCCTGGAGTTCTGCAGGGAGTTAATTGAGCGTAACGTCTCATTGCCCGTGGTGCTGATGAGTGGTGCGAAGCGTGAGCGTCTTCAGGTTCAGGCGCTGAAGACGGGGTTTGATGATATTCTGATCAAAGACCCCAACCAGGGATATCTCGGTCTTCTACCCCTGTTTCTTTGGAATGTGGTGAAAAAATACCGCTATCGTCAAATAATCAAATGGGAATCGGAAAGGAGTAAGCATGAGGCGCCCGATGCGGGCATCGCCGAAGACATGCATGAAATGGTGTGTCGCTTTTTACCCGACCGAACCCTCACTTACGTCAACGATGCATTCTGCCGCCGGTTCACTTTACACCGCGAACAGCTTATTGGCGGGAGTTTTATGGCACTCGTCGACGATGAGGATAAAGAAAAGGTCAACCAGCATCTGGACGCGTTGTGCCGGGAAGACCCAGTGGCAAAAATTCGATTTCGCGCTGCACTGCCTTCACAGGATGTTCGCTGGCTACATTGGAGCAACCGAGCCGTATTCGATGACACGGGTTCACTCCTGGAGTTCCAGTCGGTGGGGTGGGATATCACGGAACAAAAGGAAGTCGAAAACAGACTGAATGAGAGCGAGGCGCGGTACCGTTTTCTTGTGGAGAGCGTTTTTGAGGGGTTTTTTGTATGCGAGATGGAATCCGGAAACTTTTTGCTCATTAACAAGAAGGCGTGTGACTTGTTTGGATACCCGATGCCGGAGGCATGTCAACGCGCTATATGGGATGTAATTGCTCCAAGAGAACAGGAGGAATTCCGTGAGAGGATTGGAGCAAACCTCAAGCAAAAAACCTTGACCCCGTATCAGGGTATTTACACGTTTTTGCGCAAAGACGGTTCGGAATTCAGAGCCGAAGTGTGCGCGTCCGCAGTACCGTTTAAGGGCGAGCAGACGATTCAAGTCGTCTGTAGGGATTCGGCAAGGCGGGGGGGTCCCGGACCGCAGTCGGAAAGGACCGGCAGACTGGAGTGCCTTGCGATACTTTCCACCGCAATCGCTCACCATTTCAACAACGCCCTGGCGGAGATTACCGGGAACATCGGACGACTTGAATCCGATTTTCCGCAAAATGAGGATATGAGCAAATACGTAGAGCCGATCTACGATGCAACGGGACGAATGTCGCGCTTGAACTCACATCTACTTTCCGCCGCTGATGGCGATTCCCATCGAACCGAGGACATATCCCTCAATGATACTGTGAAAGAAATCATGAGCTTGGTTCGACATATTATCGATCCTGCCATCCGGCTTGAAACCGTGCCGACCCGAGAGGTGTGCAGTGTGACCGCAGACGCGTCTCAGATACAGCTGAAGCTTTCGGCGTTGCTGATTCATCTTTCGGAGGCAATTGACGGCACCGGTCGGATTCGAGTGATCACAAATAAGGAAGACCTGGTGGGCAGGGACGCATTTAAAATCCACCCTGGATTGAAACCCGCGCAATATGCCTGCCTGACTGTGGAGCTTCATGGAAAAGGTATTGATAAACCAACAAGAGACAGAATACTCCATCGTCTTTTAACCAACGGGTGTGACGGAGAAGGGTGGGAAATGACCATCGGAGACATAATCTCCCAAGAACATGTCGGCCGGCCGGTTGTGATCTCTGACCTCGAAACGGGTTTCAAGATTTCCATCTATTTTCCAGTCGCCGAGTCGGAGAAGATCCGGCCGCCGGAGCCGGCAGATAAAACGGTAGCTGGAAAGGGGTTCATATTGGTTGTCGAAGATGACGATACGGGGGCCGGCATCACGCGCGCGATGTTGGAGAAACTTGGATTTCAT
>Ga0180431_10007621_pt1 | contig 12570 bp, 30 predicted proteins | sample SS_ome_11_FD_132459 | JGI IMG/M metagenome (GOLD analysis project Ga0180431, IMG submission 132459) | Hypersaline lake sediment archaeal communities from the Salton Sea, California, USA - SS_1_MS_1 metaG | ecosystem: Environmental > Aquatic > Non-marine Saline and Alkaline > Hypersaline >... | reverse complement strand
TCCGTTCTGGACAGTAACAAATAAATAAATTAGGGTCTTTATGTGATTTGAATTCTCTGCACTGCGATTGAGTACCACAAAAGATGATTCGCATATTCATTGGATTGACTACACCCCAACTATCTGGCCATAATATTTTTTCTATTTCATCCATCATTTTCTCAATTGTAAATTTATTGTGAATAGGATCGGCTTGCTGTTCATCAAAGTCCCAATTAAATTTGATATTTTCTGCGTTAAGATAGAACGCCGCCAAATATGGATACTTCTCTGTATTATCCATTCTCTCTATCCTCCTTTCCTTTCACTCCGTATTAAAATTAATTCAATATCAGTTTTGCTCGGAAGCCATTCTTTACAGGGTTTATCGTCTACGATTGGATCAAATGAGGATTCCCTATATTTGCATATATACCTATCAGTTAAATTTCTGATTAATTTTGCCTTTCTGCACGTCATGCAACTTATTTTAATTGTGCTTATCATTCTCTCTGTCCTCCTCTATCACCAAATCTTTTAACAATTCTGCATGAGCCATAGCAATAAATTGGCATATTATATCACCATTCTGCCGTTCCACCGTACAAATCCATTCATGGATGTATATTTTTACCCCGTTCTCTCCAATCCATATTGCTGGATCATTCATATCCGGATACAACCTCGATCCGGGAGTAGGGTATTGTTCCCCTATGATTATAGGAAATGCTTCCACAACAGCAAAGGCATAGCATTTTTCCCCATACGATAACCAATACCACGGAAATCCGTCTGTCCTATTCTTCAATATCTCAATAGCGGTATTCAAATCCATCTCTCTGTCCTCCTTTCAACTATCCGGGGATTCCGGAAAGTTGCTCCGTTCTTCCCGTGTTATATACTCATCCAATTCTTTTCTTAAGGTACGCATAAAATAAAGACATTCGTGCCCCTCAAGTTGTGCAATAAATTGCTTTGCCGCCTTTTCATAATTCTGATAAGTTTCCGTTACCCATCGGTCAATATCATAAATCCATGTATCTTCAAAGTAACAATCTGTTCTCGTAAAAATATGAAGCACGGCAATTGCATGTGGGCTTAACATAATGGGTTCACGTATAACCTTCTCTTCTTTTTTCTTCATTTTTCTTTCCCTCCCCTTAACTCCCGGACGGCCCGGCTGTTCATCTCGCATCCCAGTCATGGTTGAATTGCGAACCGGGCCATCCGTCAGGTTCCCCTCACGACCCCCCGGTAGGTTATTGGGGAACCATTATCATCCATCCATACTGTTTTGATTTTATCCATTCAGAATATATTCTTTGACCTTTATTCCCATATCGAAACGCCGCCACAGCAGGAATCTTTAATCCGGATTTAATACCTTTCATCACCAAAGATAATTCATGTGTTATATTGGGATTCGGTTTTAGACTGAAAACATTCCCTTCGTTATCCTCATAAGCCACATGGAAAAATAATGATTCTGCCGGAATATCATTCCCGTTTATATCTCGATAATCGTGATTCCAAGTGATTTCGAGTGAATCGCCTTTTAAGTAATATATCGTATATCCATTTTCTTGTTTAATGCTGTCTATATACGATTCGTTGATATGCACAGTATCAATTGGCATCGGAACATCAGACAGAATAACTTCGACTTGCATGGTATCTTGCCAATTAATTACTTTCAGGTAAACCGTATCGCCGGGCGACGGCCATGGATCCGGTATTTGCTGTATTGATTGATTAATTAAATTCCTGCAAATCCCAACGGTTTTTTCATCTTCCTGCATCATCACCGATATACTAAGTTGATAATAAGATAGAATGGTATCTTCTATCGCCTGTTTCATTTTTATCATATCAGTATCAATGAAATTGTAAAAACCGCTGAATTCTGCCGCAATCACTGAATCAATCCTTTGGATGGTGAACAATTCCAAATCGTTGATTTTTTTATCGATCTCTGCCCGGGTGTAAAAATCACTCCCTGCTTCTTGATCACATACAAAAAACATTGTTCCTGATAAAATAACGATGAACACTGTGAGCCAATAAAATCCCTTTTTCACAATACACCTCCTTTTTCAATAACGTGTCTTGCGGATTTATTCAACAGATTCAAAAACAACATGCTTCCCGATCTCGAGTTCTAACCGGGAAACCAATCGTTCCCAACCTTCATCAGATGGTAAACATCCAGGCCCTTCTCCGGCTTCAATATTATCAACATCAATAACTGCAACTTCAACCTTTCCTTCTGAAATCACTTCTGCCATCCCCCCCCTTACAACTACTAAAACGTGTGGATTGTGCATCTTGATTCCCTCCTTCCATTGATGTTAAGTGATACGCTTGGCAGATTGGACAGAAATAATATCGTATTTCACGTCTTTTCCATTTTTGAGACCTTCGTGCTTCTGCCAATGCGAGCATGGCTCCAATTTTATCGAATTTCTTTTTTCTGCATTTCTTCACGATGAAACTCCATGATGTGCCGCTCTGCTCTGTACTCTGCATATTTTTCAGGATCATTTAATCTGTGTCCATAATCATCCATTACAAAATGACCACAGACATTCCCCGTCTCAAAACTGAATCCACAAATCCGGCAAGTATACCGATAATTCAAATAGAATGGATCTTCATTCATCTCTTTGTCTACGTCTTCTATTTCAAAAACCTGCCTGATTGTCCATGATTTAATACCGGCTTCCATAGGTTGCCTCCCTGTCTAAATGCCGTACATTATCACCAACTGACTGCAATGTTCTCCTAACGCCGGAGAGCCTTTTTCTTTCTAAGGCGATCGCATCGGTCAACAATACAGTTGCTTCTAACCGTTCAGCGAATTCAGTGTTCCTCTCCGTAGCATACGCTTTTCGATCGGTAACATTTGGATATACTTGCTTCCCGTCTATATCTATTTTTTGCCGGGCATTTGATATTAATTTTGCTTCATTCAAATCATGCCATCTTTCCATCACGGCATTTAAAATTTCAATGTTCATTTCAATTCGGTTCAATTCTCTGCGGATTTTTTCTGTCTCGAGCAGTTTCCGGTTGATTGTTCGTATCTCTATCAATCCATCATCATCTACTTCGGGGATTTCCGGGATTTCGATTTTATCCAAATCTTTTAATAATGCTTTATATTCAAGATCCCACTGTTCTACTGTCTTCGGTCTTTTGATAGTAAACATGATTTTTCCCCTATCATAAATTTTGTATTTTTACAATAAATGCTATTACTCCAATCATGCCCACAAAAATCATTCCTAATCCTACTAAAATTTCCCATATATTGAAACTCACAACTATATTTTTTGAGATTGTAGCAACACCCAAAACTCCCAGCATAGCAAAAATAAAACCACCCATCCCAAACACTGAATGTTTCAACATATCCTTAAATTTTACCTTTTCCATCTTATCCACCTATTCTGCATCGTGTTCAGTCGTATAGAATCCTTCAGGTGTTCCCAAGAATCCATATTTTTTGATTGTTTCAACACCGGTTTTATCTGGAAAATATTTTTCTGTTTCATTTAAAAATTGTTTCAAGGAAATTCGTTTAATTCCCATTTTCCCTATTTCTTGTTTGTAGATTTTATATTCAAAAATCGATTTCTTCGTCAGGCTCTTGATCGCTGACAGAAAGATCCTCGGGTTCATTTTTTTTCCCTTCATGTTGCCTTTGTTTTCGGATAGGTTCTTCAATCAATAAATCATGTAAACCAAATACCGGGTGTCTGGCTCCTGCCTTTGTTTCTACACCGTCTTGTTTTTCTTTTTCAATGGCACACCTGTTTAATGTCATATAAAATTCATGCTTTGCTTTTATTGCACTTTCCGTATTCCAGTTATCACTTGATGAATTTTGTGATTTAACCGGTTTCATTTTTTCAAAAATCCAAGCTCTCCATGTTGACGGTTCTGGGAATTTAACAGTATCATTTTCATAAAATACATAGTCCTCTAAAACAGATTTTACGTTTTCTATTTTGAATTCTTTCAATGCCGCAAAGTAAACTGCTTTGACTTTTTGCCACCGGCTTTCTGAATATTTGATTAATGCAACTTTTTCAAAGGTCAGATCAAATTCTTCTTTCGTCATATCCATGACTCCCAGTCTTTACTTTTCTTTTCTTCCTTCGCTGAACGGAGAACATATTCCCATTTTTTTAAATTTCCCTTTTTGTCATAATCCCGTAATGTTTTCGGACGTTGAATATTTACAAACCAATTAAATCGCCCTCTCGGTTTTTCCAGATACCATTGTATCAATAATATTTCATCTTTTGTTAATTTATCGAGAACCCTCATATCCCTGATGGTTTTTGCAAATTTTTCTAAATCTATTTTGACAGTTCTAAAATTTTTCTTCGCTCTTGGAATCCAGAATTCTTTCGCTTGTTGATAATCCCATTCCGAAACATCGGTTTTTTTACCCCTTCTTTTATTTTCTTTTCTTTTCTTTTCTTTTATGGTCGGAATTTGAGAATTTACCCGTTTATTGTCAACATTAATCCCGATAAATGTAACATTAACCCCGTTTATTGTTGACATAAGGGCTGTTTTTGTTACAGGGGTGAAATTGGGGTCTAAAATTATACCCCCCCTTCGTTTCGCAACTTCCAAATATGTATACAAAATTCGCTTCGATGTTAATATGCCATGCTCCTGATATTTTTTCAAATCGAATAGGTTTTCTTCAAAACAGGTTTTAAGGATTTCTTTAAATTTATCAACAGTAAGCGGTGTTTCTGGATCGATTTTTTTACCATTCACGAAAAGGATAATATCTTTCTCTTTGAACGTGCAGTAATATCCGCCTTCTTTGTAAATTCTTTCAAGCAATTGATTATAAACACTGTACCCAATTAATCCATGAACAGCTTGTAGGTAGGCGACCTTCGGATCTGCGGTCATGTCAACATCGTGAGGGAAATAAGATAAGCCTTGTCGGATAGGTCTTGCCATTTTTAAGCTCCCGTAAATTAATCTCCTATGTTTGCTCCCATAAAAAAGCAAGGCCCGACTGATTTTCCCGGCATGGATATTTCAGTCGAGCCTTACTTACGGGAGCCATGAAATTTGTTATTGTTGTTTCCATGCCGGTCTCTACAAACGTGTAATTAAATATAATAATTTCGGATGAGAAAATCAAATTATTTTTCTCTGATTTTGATTTGGTCTTTATATTGCGGATATTTTTCAATAAACATCCGGCCGTATAAAGCCGTATAAGTATTATCAATTGTTAAATTTCTATATTCTCTTAATACTTCAACCGTTCTTTTAACGGATATATTTTTTTTACCATTCAACAGGCTTCGTAGAATTTGATCCCGGATCATTACCCATTTATAGGGATAGGCAAGGTGATATTCTTTGAACCGCCTCTCCATTCGTTCACGTTTTTTTATCCGCCTCATTTTATTATGATAACGACCTTTATGCTGTGGATTTTTATATCGTGCGTTTTTGTGCATCCCCTCTAACGATTCCCCACACCCACATCTGCAAAACCGGATTGATTTATCATTGTAGTTTATCATATTTGCCGCCTAATTGCGTGTTTAAACGGTTTTATTTGATTTTTAATGATAATATATGGTTAATCAATCAAAACGCTTGTATAAGCTCTATATCGCTTAAAATTCGATTTTCCCTTGCGAACCGCTTTCGATCATTTTACGTTCATCCAATTGACGGATTTTTGCTTCTGTCAATACTCCGAGCAACCTTCGATTCGGCTCTGACATTTCTTTGATCTTTTGAAGATTTTCCAGATTGATATTGCAGGTTAAACTGACAACCGGATATTTCCGGCTTTGACCGGGTTTTTGAGTAGTTACCATTTCAACAGACAGATCGAAAGGAACACTCGCCACAGTCCCGGCCAACTCCAAGACATTCCTGAATGAACTGACAATGCCGGGAATTGTACTTTCGGATCCCTTTGTGGAAAATTCCCAAATTCCAAGAATACCCTGAATCTTCGGGATAAAGAATCGGAGCGTTAAACGTTCCTGCCATTTCCCGTTGATCTTTTTTTCAACCCTCTCCATCAATGTACCATCTTCATCAATGAATAATTTATAATTCCCCAATGATCCATCAGGGTTTTTCATTCCTTTATCCCACAGATAAAATTCTTTGCCGTCTCCGTATCCCCACAACCGGCTTCCGTCCCTGATTTCATATCTCCAATAACAGACCTGAAACGGATCATCCGATGGGAAAATTATTTCAATGCTGTCTGGTTTATCACCGAAAGATTTATCAAAATACCCGGCGTATTTTCCGGATGCTTTGAAATAATTGATACTGTGAGGAATCTCAATTTCTTTACCGTTCCGCTGTATCTTTTTCTTTTCCCCGATTTTGATCTTTCCGATGATTCGGAGTCTTTGCTGATTCTCCTGTCTTTCCAGTATCCAAGGCTCCATTTTTTTCTCCTTTTAAAAACATTGCTTCCCCAAGATCGGGTGTGTAAATCAAATCATCAGGATCCGTTTCAACATCAATTTCACCGTGAGCAATTTCTGGTTTCAATTCAGGCGGTTTGAATTCTTCGATAAATAATTCAAGGTAATGTTTCCACCGGTTTGATGTTTCCAGTTCTTTAAATCTGTAAGGTGTTACAGTTTTCCCAACAGGCAACCGGAACCCTTTCGGTGAATAATGATAAATCGAATCAATCGGCTTTGATGGATAGTTGACTTCCCACAATTCCTTATAAGCAGTCAATTGTATAGCATGATCAGAATGCACACCGGAACGGCCAGATTTCCAATCAATAATTACATTGATTCTTTTTTTGCCGTCATGAATTGATCCAACAAAATCAATAAATCCGCCATATTTCCCTGTGGGATGGATGAGCGGAATTTCAACAGCATACGGTTCGGGTTGAAATTTTCTGTACCAATATAAAAATCCGATTAAATCTTGCCGGATGTTGGAAACCCAATCACCGATAACTTTTAATGAAATATCAGCATCATTGTCTGATAAAAAAGTCGCTATCATGAAACGCAAGGATTCCTCGGATATATCAATCTTATTTTTAAGCATCAAATCAGATATCAGGATATGAAAAAAGGTTCCATATAAACCGGCTGTTTGAAAAATCTCTTTTGCGGCTGATGAATCACCCTTATCTACACCTGTTTCGATCATCCATTGAATAAGATGATAATCAAGCTTTTCATATTTTCCGATGATTGTAGTCACACTGGGGAAATATAAAGGTTTATTATTTTTTTGAATCAGGTAAAAACGATCTCCGTGAATCGGTACTCGCCAAATTGTATAATCAGGTTCAGGTACCATTTCTGATTGAAAAATTGCCTGAACACATTCCACTCCCAAGTCCGGTTTAATCGGTTCCATGACCACCCCTTTCAGTTATTTTTATTTGTTTTTGCCGTTAACCGCTCCTTCAATTAATTCAAGTACAGCCGCAGAAAATGATTTCCTTTTATCTTTTTTCTTGATTTGTTCCATGAACTTTTTTACAGTCGGAACATCATCTTTCGGGATATACAATGTTTTATTCGTGTATCTCATGCGAAGCTCCTTTCAAATAAATCAAACTGTCCAACAAATCAAGTTGACCGGATTCGTTATAAAAATTCCTCTCAACAGCATACAGTCGTTCCTGTGTCGCCTTGATAACGGCTTTCAAGGTTGCGCAATATCTGTCAAGCTCTGCTCCTGTACGGATTATATATCTTCCGAATGGAGCATTACGACTTGCGCCGATAGGTACGCCGTATTCACGGATTAATGTTTCAACCGCCCTGCTGACTTGCCTGATCCTTATTCCTGTTCGTTTTACTATTTCACGATCAGTGATTGGATTGGTTGCGGTATGAGATCTTAATATAGAATAGACCATAGCAACTGTATCTGCATTCATAACTAATCCCTTCAATATAATAAAATATAATATATTTTTACGAAAAAATCAACCGATTTTTACACCTTCATGGCCGTCAAAACAGGTGGCCGTTATTTTGGTTTTTTCCTCTGTTACTTTTTCAAATTTGATTTCGCAATCCCTTTTGGAGGTCATATAAAAATCAATCTCAAAACCTTTGAGCGGTTTTAACCCTACCTGTATGTCCTCTGAACCTATTCCGAATATTCCCACTCTTATTTCAGCATCCCATCCGTACCGCTCTTTCAGTTCTTCGAGTCCGGCAACAGCCATCGTGGTTGGAATCTTCCACGTTGTTATATGAGTCAATGGTTGGGGATGCAATATTTCTCCCCATATATAAACAAAACGAAGATCATCACCAAAGATCTCAATAAATGCCCTTTCATACCGGATCCGATGCCAACGGTATTTCAGGTAGCCCCCAAATATAACGGCTACATTTTTTATCAGCTTTAAAAAAACCTCCCAAAATTGGGTAGTATTATTTCCCCGTCCGAACAGTACAGTTTCGATCCAAAACTCTCCGAATCTGATAAGTTTGTCTTCTTTCATGGCTTCACTCCTTTTTCTTTGAATATCCGCATCTTTGATCCCTCAATTAAGTAATTCTTCCTGCCCTATTTTTTTGACATCCACAAGTTCAATTCCACGTTTCTCGATTCTCTCGAGTTCTTCTTCAGTTTCATCTCCCCGGATAACATACTCAATTCGCTGTGGCATGAATACAGTGAATATTCCGGGTTGACCTTCAAGGCTTTCTTCGTCATAAACTGCCCGTAAGTGCGCTAAAAGAACCCATGTCTCACCGATTTTGAAATCCCGTGGAACGAATTTAATCCTACGGCTGAATCCCATTCGCAACGCTTCTTTCATATAAACGTCGGTCGTTTTATAATGAGATTCCCCGATCCATATCAATCCGGCTCTGCCTTCACCGTTCTTTAGGATACACCGGTCAGAACATTTATCACCTTTGGCACATTTTTTCATTTCCCGGATTTTCTCTAACTGTACCCACGTCCACGCTCTGGAAAATTTAAACCCTTGTCCACAGCACGGGCAAACAGTTAAAGGGATCGGAATTTTACCGCATTCAATCCAACTACCACCGGACATTAAATAAAGTCCACCTTTTTTCCTATATCCGCAACCCCTCGGCCCCTCCTCAACGGTTCGGATCCTCGGCATCTTGTTTCACCTCCTTCGTATTAAACGATCAGTTCTGAATTGATCGTTCTTAAATAATACTACCCAACGTTCAAATACCGGATCTGCGGATTCTCTTTTAATCAACAATTCGGCTTCACCTTCCAATTCTTTTTCTGTTAATGGATCATAATAGATTTTAACAATATCGCCGGGCTTCACAATCCCTCCTTTCTTTGGCTTCTCATCAGTACCCGATCACCACATCGAGCAGACTGCCCCGAAGGGCAGTTTCGATTTTTTCAATCCAGACGGCCGTCAGCGTAAGCATTGATCCCGTATTTTCTCAGGACTTCAGCAAACGCTTCAGCGTGTGCCATCTTCCTTTCATAGCTCTGGTTATACTGTCTAATCCAATGACAGACACCACCATAATAATGAGGCTTCGATTCACACCTGCGTTTCATGAATCTGGCGAATCGACTATTGCCGGGTTTTACAATCACCCACGCAAAACCGCATACGCCTTCCGGGACATGATATACTTTGCTACCCGGAACAGGATTTCCAGAAAGGTCAGCTTCTTGGACATTCATCGGCGTAGGGATTTTATTGGATCCTGCATCTATCCCGGCACAATAAGCGTCATACCAGATTTGTTCCATTTCTTTTTCGGTAAATTTTCTCATCATTGCACCACCTTTCAATCTGGATATACAAGATCATCAATGTTCTGTGCGATCTCGTATAAATCATTATTCAGGCGACCGAGTTTTGCATCATTCACATAATCGAATTGCCCGTCTTTCTCTTGCTGATCCCGGATCATCCCCTCAATGTTCCTCAATGATTCGATTGCTTCCCCCATCTCCCGATAAAGGATTGATTTCGGATCAAGCGTATATTCATCATCCAGTTCATCCTTGCCGGGGTCTGTACTTCTAATGTCTTTCCAATTCATGGCTTCCTCCCGTTTTTTTATTGTGTTTTGTTTTCTCTATTAATATAATATATTATATTGTAATAATCAAACGTTTTTTTGTGTCTCCGAAGATTTTTTTGAAACGATTGATTTCCGTATGATTTCCAAATATCGCTCCTGTTGATTGGCAATCCGGCCGCAATAACAGCAGATGACACGTTTACTGTCAATAAGGTGTGGTGTGTCATATCCGCATTTTGGACAAAACCTTTTTTCGGTTTTCATTTTGGCTCACCTCTTTCTTCGATGTAATCAAGTAATTCTTCGATCATCATTTGATTGTCCGGCTCTGCAATAACGGCCAGACATAAATCCGCAAGATCTTCATCTCTTAAACAGATTGCTCTCTGCAGGAGACTATTAACATGGCTCTGGAATTGTTCTTTCTCAAACGATGGTATTTCCGATATACCGCAATATCGGATCTCGTCAATAAAATCTTTTATGCTCATTTCCAAGCTCCCTGTAAATTCAAACGTTTGTCTGTTGGTAATTCCATTGCTGTAAAGATCGAACGTCGTAAATCACCATTCCACAACCATAATAATTTTCGGTGATAAAACGTATCAATCAAAAGATCTATCGCATCCATCATTTCAATTTCATGCTTTTTCCAGTACACGAACCGGATAGGGAAAACACCATATCGGAATGTTAATTCAACGTCAAAGAAGGTTGTAAAAAATATAACCGGGTTCTTTTCTGACAGGTATTTTTCTGTAATGATTTTCAGCCCGGAAACTGTATCGTGTCCGATACCGAACAGGTATGATATTTTGGATCTGTGAGTCAAAAGATATTTTATGCAGTCAAAATTCCGATCTGTGATTTCCTCCGCAAATTGATGTTTCATTATAAAATTTCCTTTTCATAGAATGAAAAATATTCATCATCAGATACGATTACATGATCGATCACAGAGATTCCAAGAATTTTCCCTGCGTCTCTCATATTGGATGTAATGCTTTTATCTTCTGTGGAAGGTGTCGCACATCCAGACAGATGATTGTGTACCAATACAATTCCTGCGACAGCCCTTGCAATCGCCATACGAAATACCTCTCTCGGATGAACAACTGAAGCATTCAACGTTCCCATACTGACCAGATCGATATATTTTATAATGTTCGCACCGGACAATCCGATCACGTAAAAATGCTCTTTATCTTGATCGTGCTTCTGCTCTCGCTTGAGCATCGATCGGATTATTTTCGCAACGGATTGTGGATCATTAACAATATTTTTTCCTTCCATTGAAATTAACATGATTTCACCTCCCTTCAGCTGTTGGCATGGATGTATAATAATACGCCCACGCTGTTCTTAAATAACCGTTAACTTCCAACGCTTTTAAAGCGGTTCCCTTTTCAAAGAATCCGTTTCCTTCGGTGTGTTCCAAGAACTCATTCTCTGTAATCTCTCGGACGGTTTTCTCGCCAACGTACTGTTTGTATATCTTCATGACCCCTCCCTTTCAGCTTCTTGGATCGCCCTAAAATTGGCGATTGTTATAAGTTGGATGATCTGCACATCAACGGGTTCCATTTTCTTGACAAAATCTTCGCCAAATGTTTCAGCCGCCATGTCGCAAATTTCCATCGTGGTTGGTGGTCGCCTCAGCCCTTCATCGTTTAATAAAAGAGCGAGATTCTCTGCGATTCGTTCTGTCTGCCATGCTTGCATTTTATTCACCTCCTTCATTGGTTCGCCTTCTAATTTCAGCGAGACAATAATGAATTTCATCCATATAATAACCTGCATTGGGATTTTCAGGGTATGCTTCAATTGCGGCTCTTGCATCAGCAACCGTATATTTGAGTTCCTCGTAACTTAACTTTTTTACTCTCTCTTGATAATCAGCGTGATTCATTTTCTTAATGACTGACATGATTTGCTCCTATTACTTGGAATTCCTGAGAGCATTCTCCCAAAATTCAAGTATAGATTCATCTTTAGATTTGAGCATCCATCCAGTGAATTCAAACGCCGTCCGTGAAGACCATAATCCACGCCTCACCGCTTCTTCAGCAAAATTGAATAATCGTTCTCCAAATTCTGTTTCCCTGCCGGGATCCGTGCTTCTGATGTCTTTGAAATTCATTGTCTTCTCCTCCGTTTTTTAAAACACAAATAAAAGTGCATTGATCCCTTCACCGGGATTATACAAATACACTTTTTTGACGTTAGGAAAGTGTGACTGAATGTGCGTGTGAATGGCAATAAAACCGTTTGCCTCTGCACAGACCTCACCTGTCTCCCTGTTACACAGATGAAATTCCGTATAATTATAATACGGGATCACATCCATCTCAACGACTTGCTGATTCTCAGATTCACAAGTTCTTACTTTGAATTCATCATTCTTATTCATGACTTCCTCCGTTTTTTGTTTTTCAGATTTTCCCTGATTTTTGGATCAAGTTTAAAATGAACATTTACGTTTAATGGTGTCATTTTTGGCTCCCATTTTTTATCTTCATTTAGAGTATAATATATTATATTG
>Ga0180431_10007620_pt1 | contig 12570 bp, 17 predicted proteins | sample SS_ome_11_FD_132459 | JGI IMG/M metagenome (GOLD analysis project Ga0180431, IMG submission 132459) | Hypersaline lake sediment archaeal communities from the Salton Sea, California, USA - SS_1_MS_1 metaG | ecosystem: Environmental > Aquatic > Non-marine Saline and Alkaline > Hypersaline >... | reverse complement strand
TATGAATTCAAGATGCACATCATCATTGTCATCCAAACTAGCGCTGAAACGATTTCCTGGCTTATACCCTGCTATGTACCACTTTCGCTTCAGTGCTTTTTTCACTAGTTTTCCAAGATTAATCGGCGCCATATTTTCAATTAGAAGAAGTAGGTTTTTAAAGCTGGTGATTGTAATCCCTGCAGATAAAAAAATTTAAATAGTTGCCAAGCATAATACACCAAAACTTCGGTTGGGAGGGATAAGATGGAAAATGTTCTTACTGCAAAAAGAAAGGCTCTAGATGTGCTTGTAAATGCAATTGATGCAAAGATAAAGCCAATAGGCATGATGGAAAGAGTCGCGCACCTGGATAATCAAAGCGCAAAAGAAAACTATCACGAAGAGCACGTCTTTTGCTATACAGGCGAGTACTTCAACCTTGCATCAAAACTAAGATTTGAAGTTGATAAAACAAGCGAATTCATAACTGTAGAATGGAACAGAGAATTCACTTTTGAGCAAAGCCATGCTGCAGTCGACATTGTTGACACTGGAAAACGAGACAAAATTCAAAAAAGCCTAAGCCAAATGTTTGAGTCTGCAGAAGAACTGCAAAACTTTCTCTACGGGCTTTCCAGAAATCCAAAACTATCCGCAGGAAACACCTGGCACTATGACATCGGATTTTACAGGCTTGTGGGCATGGCTGAAGAGAAGAAAAAAGCTTCATAAAGCTATTTTTTTTAATATTATTAACTGTAATCCAGGCAGAAGATTTCCGGGAATTCTTTGTAAAGGCATATAAAGAATGCTTTCTTTAATATAGTTTAATTAATAGTTTAACCAAAAGTTTTATATAGTTGGGTGTCTTAAATTGAAAATAATCAATATTGAAATGCATGCCTTTTTCAGGATGATTGAAAGAGGGCAGAGATACGGGCTGGATTATATTGAGACAAAAGAAAGGGCGTTTAATACAGTTCGTTCAGGGAGATTTGCTGCAAGAAAGCATCTTTCAAAAAAGCACAAAACATATTGCTCGTATTTTAGCGATAATCTGTCCTTTTTTGTGGTATGCCTGGAGAGAGATGATAAAATATTGATAAAAACAGTCATAATTGAGGAAGGAAAAGAATGAAATGCGTCAATTGCAATGTTGGGATGAAGAAGGTGTTTATCAATTACAAAGGAATGAAGCTTGAAGCCAGGCAGTGCCCTAAATGCAAGGAAAAGATATTTACAGAAGAACTGACTATGAAGGCCATCTCTAAACTAGAAGCTGAACGGCTCAAAAAAGAGTATGTGAAGAAACCAATACAGATAGGACACAGCATCGGAATGACATTCCCAAAGGAAATTACTGACGCATTTGACTTGAAAAGAAAGAAACTTGTAATACACCCAGACATTATCAATAAAAAAATAGAGATATCAGTTGATTAGTTCTTTGATGCTGTTGATTGTAATCCAGGCAGGCTTACTCTAAAGCTTTAATGCATCTATCCAGAATTGGGGCGCCTATCCTGTAAAGACTTCTTGCAGCTGACTCACTTAATGGCTTGTCAAGGACTATTTTCTTGTCATCTTCTTTTGTTGTCAAGGTGTTTGATTCTATATTGCCGTCTTTGTCGTAAATTATCTTTATATGAATATATCTGCCCCAGCTTTTTGGCCTTTCTGATTGCTGCGGAATCCAGCCTCTGAATTCTGTTTTTTTATTAGGCATTCTTATGAAGTAAGCATCGTGGATATCTCCAAGAAAATGATGCAGGTATAAGATGTGGTCTTGTTCAAGAGTGTAAAAATTGGCCCTGAAATTATAATTATTGAAAAACCTCTGGATTTCAAGGTCTAACTCGCTTGAATCTCTTCCTAAGCAGACTGCTTGAGTCAATCTTGGATTTAAGTTATGAGTGTGAAGCCTGAAATTCTCTTCAGGTGATTTTTTATAATTACCTGCCCAGTGGCGGCCTTCATACAAAGCAAGTATACCACACGCAGTATAACCCTCTGCCTTGACAACAGCATCTGTCTGGCTCAGGAACTGCTCTGGGTTGATACTTAGTAAAATATCTTCTATAGATTGTTGTTTCCTTAAATTGCTTAAGGATTCTTGATTAATCCTATCTGTTATTAAAAGATTAAAATCATCCTGATCCCCTCTACTGAACACGCCCAGCACAGAATCACGAGTCCAGATGTCGACATTATCTCCTTTTTTCCTGATTACAAAATCTAAAGGATTTGAAGATTCCTGGTTTTCCTCCCTTAACAAAGAACCGCAAAGCTTTACGATTCCATCTTCTTCAGACATAGTAAGATTCACGAACCTTGTTGAACCAGTCAAATCCGCAGATTCATACTCATCTAATCTTAAGTAAGTTATAGCATGAGGTGTCAGTTCTTTCTTTACCTGGCTGACAATTTGAGTCTCTTGAGCAAGAACAGAAATAGGGGTCAGAGTAGCATAAGTAATTATTAATCCAGCCAAGATGTCTTTGAGTCCCATTGTAATATCCGAATTGGAAATAGTTTTTAAAGTTTTCTTATTTTATTAATATTCGGGAGAGTAATCCAGGCAGATCTGATCGAAATATTTGCGGGAATTCTTAATAAAAACATATAAAGAATAAAAAACAAAAATACTGCATGGGCATCTACACAATAAGACCTGTCAGAGAACTTGATGAGCTGGAACTAAAAGAGCTGCTGAGAAATAAAAGCATAACAATCTCAACACATGCTTTTGACCACCTCGGAACAGGGCAGCGAAAACTATTTAAAGAAACTGAACTAATAAACACAATACAGAGAGAAAGCCCAAGAAGAATATTTTTGCAGGAAAACAGCAGATATGCGCTGTATTACAGGAAAAAAGAAGGGTATCTCAAGTTAATCCTTGAAATCGAGAAAAATAAGGCTGTGATTGTCTCGTTCATGAACACCCTGGAAATACCAAGATGAAAAAGAAAAAAATCACTGGAAAAGGAGAATTTATCTATGACTACAAGCATGATATACTTACGTTTAAAATGAAAGACCGGAACTACAAGAAATCAATAGAGATACAAAACTTTGCAATAGACATTGATGATAAAAATCTAATTACAGGAATAAGGGTCTTTGACGCCTCAAAAGTCTTTGGTGTTGACAAATACGTACTGAAAAACATTGTTCATGGTGAGTTTAAGGCAGATGTGGAAAAGAAAATAGTGACAATCACACTGAAATTCGTCGGCATGCAACGGAATAGACTTATGTCATTACTAAGCAAAAAACAGAATTTTATACATCAGATAACAGCACCAATAAAGAATGTTTCTGATTCTATTGTTGAATGTGCTGTTTGATGTTACTGTAATCCAGGCAGACAAGATTTGAGCAAATATTTATAAATCTTCCACATATATTGCTTATTATGATAAAATCAAAATGTTGCGGAAGTATAATAATTAGGGAAGGAAAGTATCTTCTAGTAAAGCATGGAGACGGAGGACACTGGGATTTCCCAAAAGGACACACTGAACAGGGAGAATCTGAGGAAGAAACAGCTCTTAGGGAAATATATGAAGAAACTGGCTTGAAAGTTGAGATTATTCCAGGCTTTAAGGAAAGTATAAATTATATTGATGAAATAAATAAAGAAGACAAGACTGTAGTGTTTTTCTTGTGTAAAGCGAGTTCATCAGAGATAAAACACATAACAGATGATGTTGTGGATTCTGTATGGCTGGATTATGAAGAAGCCCTTAATAAAATAACATTTGATAGTGCAAAAGAGTTACTTAAGAAGGCAGATGCTTTTTTGAGGAAGTAGTTCTTTTATGTTAGGAAGAGTAATCCAGGCAGACATAAGCCTGATTTGTTGATATTGGGGTTTTTTAGGAAGATGCAGTACTTAACTTATTTCTTATGATTGAGCTTCTTAATTTTTTCAGGCGTTTCAAGACTTTTTATTGACCTGTTTTTTATCAAAATTTTCATCTGTGATATCGCGATTTCATTAAGCTTGATTAATCTGTTATGCTGATTCATTCCTTCTTTAATGAACAAAGCATTCAGATTTTCAAGATTAGACAAGCAGACTAATTGAGACACGTTTGCATAATCTCTGATATTTCCTTTTTTATTATTTTTTTCTCTCCATTCTTTAGCAGTCATTCCAAATAAAGCCACGTTTAAAACATCTGCCTCATTAGCATAAATTTGGTTTGCCTGTTCTTTGGTAATCTCTTTAGGTATGAGGTTCTCTTTTATTGCATCTGTGTGGATTGCATAATTGATTTTTGCCAGATTTCTCTTAATATCCCAGCCTAATTGTTTTTGCTCTTGATCTTTTAGCCTTTGAAATTCTTTGATTAAATAAATCTTAAATTCTGCACTAATCCACATTCCAAACTCAAAAGCTAAATCTTTATGAGCGTATGTACCCCCATATCTGCCTGCAGTTGCTCTTATCCCTATAGCATTTGTTTTAGAAACCCAGTCTTTTACACTTAGTTTATAATTGTGCAATCCTGCCTTGCTTCTAATTGTAGCGAATTCGCCATAATTAAAATCAGGATTATGCAATTTTTCCCAAATTCCCAAGAATTCAACTGTATTCCTGTTTCTAAGCCAATCTGAAATAAAAAAATCACCATCTTTTGCTTTAAGCATATCAGTCAAAGAAATAAAATCTTCTTCATTTTTAGTATAAATCGAGATTTCAGTTCCTAAAACACTAATTTTTGTCATGCAGTTTAGAAAGCAATAATCATTTATAACTTCTGTGCATAGCTGTCCAGTGGCTAGTGACGATATTTCCGAAAGATTTTCGGATTTTTCTTGAGAAGAAGTTAAACAAGCTTCTTAATCACAACAAATTCCTTATTGTTTTCCTTTGTTGTGTATGCGATATTTCCGTTATAGTAAACAGGATTCTTGATGTTCTCTATGTTGAATTCACAGTCTTTGTAATAAAGTGTGTAATAGCCCAGGTCTATGTAATTCTCTTGCTGCTTTACAAGATACGCAAGCTCGCCATTGAAATCATATAATTGGGGCTGACTGTTATAAGGACCAAATTTTTCATCATCAAAATAAATGTAATAATACATACCATCCACTCTTTCAATCAAGGCAATCTTATCGCCGATTGATACAAACCGACTAGCCCACTCATAAGGGCCAGATATTTCGGGGCCGTTGATGAGATAGGACTTATTGCCTTTTGACGCAGTGTAGACAAGCCTGTTGTTAACACTGTCTAGAGCGGTAATATGATCATAATCCGTGTCCAAAGGCACTCCATCAATGTATATCCTGCTTCCATCTGAGAAAACAATCTGGTTATTTATTTCCACAGGCCACTCAACGTATTTATAAGGGCCATACTTGTTATTCTTGAATATCATATAAGATTCATTGCCTGTAATGGAATATGCCAAACTTGCTTTGGCAAACTGAATTCCCTTAGCATTAACAGGCGTTTCAACACCATCCTCAACTATCACATAAGTGCCAGAACAATCTCTATGCGTGCATTTAAGGTCTTTTGAAGCGATGAATACTAATTTACCACCTATTTCTCTTACACCCTGTATGGAATTGTAAGTGGCTATCTTGTCCTTGTTTATGTATAATGACTGACCTTTATCATTCACTTTATATGCAACCTTATTATTTAAATCCCAAAGAATATTCACAGACTTGTTTAATTCTTTGATTATTTCATTATTTAAGTATACTTTAGAATCTGATGAACAAACAGTATTTACGTACTCACCAGTGCAAGTCTGATTATCAACAGTTGTGTAAGCTAAATCATTGTTTATTAACGTTAGGAAGTTGACCTGATCATGCGGCTCAAAAGAAGTGATTGTAGTTAGAGAACAAGTGCCAGAATCAGTTGTTTCCAGAGTGCTAACTTTAGCGCAAGAGCAGAGTATCAGTAATATTAGGCACAGATAGTACTTCATGAAGAGCAATAAAGAAGAAGTGTTTAAAAAGGTAGTGGGTGTTCGGATAGAGATACAAAAGTTTTTAAAAACAAAGCACTTCTTTCTTATTATGAGGCTGTGGGGATTGATACTACTTATTATACTGGCAGGATGCACCAGTGAAACAGTTATGCAGGAAGCACCTGCTAATGACACAATTTCTGATATCTCTGAAGCAACAATACATTGCAGTTATATGCGTTCTTTCAACATATCTGAAAATGCCACAGATGATGAATTGACTGAAACAGCACGAAAGAACGTAATTAATCCAGTAGGGCTGGATTATGACTATGTAAACCAATTCAGGTATCTCAACTGCACATCAACAGACATTGTCTGCGCACATAAATCCATGCTTGACTGCTGGTGGAAAGATGGAGAATTTGTTGAGCTTGACTGCGGCCCTTTTCCAAACGGAACAATAACTGCCAAGAAGAACTCAAGCGGCAAAACAATCCTAAGAAAAGTCATGAACAACCTATTTGATTCAGGATTCTATGAATATCTAAGCAACATAACCACACCAGGATGCGCCCTCAATCAAACCTGCGAAGCATTTTCTTTTGAATGCATCAGCGAAGACATAGTGTATACATGTGAACGCCTTGCAAAAGGCGGGTTTGAGTGTGAATGATTAGGGTCCTGCGGACAGATAGTAGCCAGGGGCAAGGTATTTATATATGCGTTACAATATCATCAAAATATGTTAACTGCGTGGGGTGGTTTAAAGATAATGTTTTGGTTCGTAGTATTGTGCACATTGTTTCCTGCTACTTTTGCATTATCTTGTGACTATACCGACATTGAAGTATGCCCAGAAAAGGAGCTTGCATTATGTCCAGAATATACCAGCATTAAAATAGGAAATCCTTTAGAACTTTCTGATTTTACAAAAGGAGAAATTGCTACGTTTACAATAACAAATCCCAATAATTTCGAGGTTTTTGCTGTTTTTAATTATAAAGTAATCGGGCATTCTAAAGGCAAGCATTCAAAAGGACTGAAAATCGGATCATTAAATTATAGCACATTTAAACACTATTGTTTTGATGGCAAAACAATGGGGGAATGTTCAATAAATGAGAATGTGTCTTATTATATTTCTAAACCGCAGATATTATATCCTAAAGAAGTGCTTGTTGAAAAGAACAAAACTATCTGCAAAATTTGCCCAAATGGAAAAGAGTGTCTAAATAATGGTACAAAATGTAAATCAGACAAAGAATGTGGCTGTGGATACTGCAATTTTGCAGGATATTGTGGACCCTTCACACGTTGCCCAAAAGATTTGAAGAACTGTAAAAATGAAAGCTGTTTGAAGCCTTCTATTAAGAAAGCAGGAGAAACATATTCTTGCGAATGGGAATGTGAATCAAACAAAGGGGATGGCGGTATTTGTAAGGATAAACCAGAGAATATCTTTACTAAATGGCGAGATTTACTTATAATAAGCGGCGTCATATGTTTTATTGTGATTATTTCTTTGGTATATTTGTACGAAAAAGAAATAAAACCAAAATTGCATATTTGGCGTGCGCTTAATAAATACAAAAAAAGATATCATAACCTTTTCTATGATAAAAAAACAGGATATCTCCGTTTTGAAAATGGAAAAAAAGAATTTTTACATAGGTACATTTACAGAGAAAAATTTAAGTTACGTTCGGGGCATGTTGTTCATCATATAGATGTAGACAAACTTAACAATGAAGATTTTAATTTGATTGACATCCCCTATGACAAGCACAAATATACGCTAAAACATATAAAAATCAAAAAAGGAAAGTGGAGACAAGGATTAAAAGAATTGATGAAACAGTTAAACATGACCGAAAAGGATCTTCCAAAACATGTTTTAGATCATTTGAAAAAGTAAAAAAATAAGACAACTTATTTATATCTATGCCTGCTAACTTGCAATTATGGCGCTTAAAGTTTATTGCGATACCAATATTTTTATTGATTATTTGGATGAAAGAGAAGATAATATTAGACCGTTACAAGAGTTTGCATTCATATTCTTTTCTAGAGGTTGGAATTGTGCTTTTAAACTAATCATATCTGATTGGTTGCTTGATGAATTACGGCGCCATCTTACAGAAGAGCAAATCAACAGAGTATTAAATAATTTCAAAGAAAAAGATAAGTTAATTTTCATCAAGGAAGCTCTAGGAGATAGGCAAAAAGCAAGGAATATTTCTAAACATTGGGATGATGCATTACATGCAATTTTAGCAAACAAGGCAAATGCAGATTATCTTGCAACAAGGAATTTAAAACATTATGAGAATTGTCATAATCTTGTAAATATACGTTTGCCTGAATCTATTTAAGTTGTGTTTTAACTAGATCATGAATATGCGTTTGTGCTTCTTTTTTTGCAGCATCTATTTGAGAATCAAGATATCTGTTAATATTTTCATGAAAATAGAATTCTAAAGATTTTTTGAATACGACCATCGCGATATATTTCCAAACAAATTCAAAACACTGTGATACTTTTTTCCAGCCAATTAATAATGCAGCCCTTGCAAAATCTGTAACAACTTCAACTGTTTCTTCTGGGGAATATTTTATCAAATCCATTAAGGATAAATTGAGCTGTTCTTTATCGTCTATGCCTTTTCTAAGTTCTTCTTTTGTTAAGTATAACTGCATATTTTCTTCTGAATATACTCTTTTTTGTAAGGCAAGCTTATCTACTGCGCAATCTGTCTTAGTTATTTCTTTTATTATATTTTTTGTTTCTGAACTCAACGTGATTTCTGCAGATTCGTCTCCTTTGTATACTTGCACACAGCAAGGGCCATACCGATACCAGCCAATAGGAAGTTTCAGATTTAATCGCTGATCGATATGCCACAATGTTTTGTATGCTTGTGTCTTTGTGGGCTCTTTATCGAATAATTCCATGCAATACTTCTTAATATAATAGAAAATAGTACTGATTTTTTTATTGTCTTCTTTTTTAATTGGCAAATCAAAATAATTGTCCTTTGCTTTCTTGTAAAAAGCACGAGTGTGTTTAGTTTCAATTTCTTCAACTAAACCTAGCTGTCTTAACACGTTCAAGTAATGTTCTGCGGTTCTCCAGTTAATATCTAGTCTTTTTGCTATTTCACTAATTGAAAGCGGCTCATAAGAAAGGGCATCTTGAATTTTCAAGATAAGTTGTTGCATCTTATCTGCCATATTTTATTAGTATAATATTACTATTATATAAAGCTTACGATATGCTTTAATACACAATGTTTGATTTATTATGTATTATTTTACATAAATATTTAAATAGTATTAGTGTTTACCTGCTTTAAAATGAGAAGAAAAATTAAAAAATGGCTGGATGGAGACTCTGGACACTTTTCAGATGGAACATCCTTCAGGCTTGCTCGAGTACGAGCACCTGAGAAACACCAATTTGGTGGCAGCAGAGCCACAAGAGCTGCCACTGGAATGACTGGAAGAAGCAAAGGCAATGTTTTTGTAAAAACCATTGCAACAGGAAAATACGGCAGAAAAATAGTAGAAATGTCAAACAAAGATGGCTCAATCAACAACAGATTGTTAAAGAGAGGCTTTAGAAACAAAGGCAGGTGATAAAACATGGCTGATGGGAAAACACATTTTACAACAAGTGCAGGCATAGGAATATTAAATTATATTGCACAAAAGAATCAAAGAAATGAGCAAATTTCACTAGCTGAATTGTTAACAGTTGGTGCTTGCTCAGGATTTGCAGGAGTGTTATCTGACATAATTGATCCACCAACAAACCCACAACATAGACAAATAGGTCATAGTGCAGTTATTTCTGCAGTAGCTTTGCCAAAGATCTGGGAATGGGCACAAAATAATCCAAATTTAACATCCGCACAAAAGGATTTGATTCAATCTATGATATTTGCTTTCGCAAGCCATTTGGTATTAGATTCTGGAACACCTGCAGGGCTGCCGATTTAGATTCCGAAAATCCTTAACGATATAAAGCCTAAAAACAAACAAGACATGTTCTAGTATAAAACATTCTCCGTAGCCTCTTATAGGACACTGGACAAGGATGCGTAAGGTATATAAACTAGATAACAAAACTTCTTCATAATGAAAAAAACAGAGGTGCCTCGTTTTGTGAAATGGGCGGGCGGCAAGCTCCAATTAATTGAGCAGTTTAAACCGTTTTTTCCAAAAGAAATTAAGCGATATTTCGAACCATTTGTTGGCAGTGGGGCTGTTGCGTTCTATGTAATTCAAAAGTACCAACCAAAAGAAACAGTGTTATCTGATATTAATGATGAATTAATTACTGCATTTAATGCGATTAAAACAGATGCAGAGCAATTAATAAATAAACTAAAAGAACACAAAAAAAAGCATCTTAAACAAAGTAAAGAATATTATTATCAAATAAGGCAGATGGATCCTGCTAAGTTGACCAAATTAGAAAAAGCCGCAAGATTCATTTACCTAAATAAAACTTGTTTTAATGGTTTATATCGAGTAAATTCAAAAGGGCAATTTAATGTTCCAATGGGCTCTTATAAAAATCCAGACATAATACAAGCAGACAAATTAAGACTAATTTCTAAATTACTTAAAAAAGTAAAAACAAAAAAAATGTCTTTTGAAAAGGTAATTAAATTAGCAAAAAAAGGAGATTTTATTTATTTTGACCCTCCCTACTATCCTCTAAAGAAAGGGAAAAGTTTTACAACCTACACAAAAAATAAATTTCTTGAAAACGAACAAAAAGAATTAGCAAATATTTTTAGAATATTAGACAAAAAAGGTTGTAAAGTAATGTTATCCAATAGTGATACTGCGTTTATCAAAAAATTGTATAAAAAATATAACATACACATCGTAAAAGCCTCAAGACCTATTAATTCTAATGGTTCAAACCGCGGAAAGATTAATGAAGTGGTTATTACAAATTACTAATCTTCAAAATACCAAAGAGACTTGAAATCTTTGTCATATTTCTTATGTTTTTTATTTTCTTTATATGTATACTTTATTTTAGGCGGTTGTCTATTGGCGACACTCATGCAAAGATTATCTATTTCCTTAGGATTATCTATAAATTCTCGTATCCATCCTTGAAGAAATAAATTTCCTGGATCGAATTGACTCTCTTTGAGATAATTAATTTCTTGCTCAATTAAGAACAGCTGTGCTAATGTAAGTATTATTTCAATATTATTAAGAAAATGCTCGAAACGTTCTTCCCCTAGTTTGTTTAGTTCTGCTTCAGGATCTTGCCCATAAAAAACATTATCAAATGCTTGCAATAGTTTCCTTTTAAGATCTGGCCGTGATCTTGTTCTTAGATTTAAATCTATTAAAACTCTTAAATGATTTGGTCTAAATTCTCTGTCTTTTTCCTTAATCCAAATTTGAAAATTCTTCTTTACATCATAGTCTTTAAATCGTTTAGGTAAAACAGAAGGTCTAATAACATATACCTCCACGCCATCTATGTCTGTACAAATTACTTTTTTCTTATCAAATTCAAGATTCAATATTGTTTTTCGCATATCTTCATACTTCATTTTACAATCCTCCCCAACTTCTCAACAATCCAAACCATTCCTTCTGTATCTAGACAACAATATTCCAACAAATTCTTCCGAACTTTAGCAATATCTTTCTCTGTAGCCTTCTTTCTAAATGGTAGTCCGTGAGTTATCCAGAAGTAGTCTAGACTGGCGTCTCCGCCTTGAGTGATTTCAAGATCTTCATAGCTTTTGCCTGTTAATGCGGGTAAAACATACTTGATAGAACAACTGCCTTTTTGCTTTGGATTGTAATACCAGAAGTTTCTGAAAGGTATAATCAAATCAACAACACGATTAACAACTGATTCAACCCAGTTAGAATAAGAAGGGAAAAATTCAGCTAAATCACGCAAACGACTAATCTCAAAACTTTGATTATAAACAATTATTGAACCTTTATCACCCAGAACTTTCTTCAACTCAATCAAAAACTCCTTTCTAGGATCACCGACAGAAGCTAAAAAAGAATAATGCTTCAAAGCACCATTAGGCTTATCCTGAACATGCAAGCTAAACTGAAAAGGAATAGCTTGATAAGGCTTTAAACCATCATAAAGAGGAATTGCAGTAGAATAAGTCTCAAAATCAAGATAATAAAGCGGATATTTCAACTTCTTCAAAAAAGTCTTTAAATTAGCCTTATCTACATGAATTTTACCGCTTTTAGCACACTTTTTTTGAATTTCCTGATTAGAAGTAAGCTTAAACTCATCTGGAACATCTTCTATCGCATAAATTCCGGATTCAATCAATTTAAAAGATTTCTTGCCTAACCTATACAATTTCAAAACATTATCTTCAGGAAGAAAACCATGACATTCTGATATTAAAGGACAGTTATGAGGATCTTTACACTTATCATGTATCTGCAATTCAGGACAAGCCTTTTTAGCCAAAACACCCTTCATCAATTCAATCCTGTCTTCAATGCCAATCATAGCATCTTCAACTTCAGAAGTAACATCATCCTGAACAAACAATTTTTTAACATTTAATTTGCCTTTTCTTACATATTCATTATTCAAATGCATCAAAAAACACTTTCTAATCTT
>Ga0180431_10007613_pt1 | contig 12575 bp, 11 predicted proteins | sample SS_ome_11_FD_132459 | JGI IMG/M metagenome (GOLD analysis project Ga0180431, IMG submission 132459) | Hypersaline lake sediment archaeal communities from the Salton Sea, California, USA - SS_1_MS_1 metaG | ecosystem: Environmental > Aquatic > Non-marine Saline and Alkaline > Hypersaline >... | reverse complement strand
TCTCCGCCGCCTCTTTCCAGCATACGATCAGGGTCCTGTCCGGCGCAGCGATCGAGGGCAAAGAGGATCCACTCCTCGGGCTGAAGGAGAACGTCATCATCGGGAAACTGATACCAGCCGGCACCGGATACCGTGGCGATAACCCACACTCCGACGGCCCCATCGACAGCTACGAGGGCATATCGCTGGCCGCCCCCGTGGAGGAGAAGAAGGTCGCAGAAGAAGAAAAGGGGATCGCGGCCGTAGAGGAGGAAGAAGGAGCGGAGCCTACGGCCAAGACTTCCGAGATCCTGGGGGTCATCACCCCAACGTAGCCAGGCGATATCGGGCGACTTCCCACGCGCGGCAGTGCCCAATCGGGGGTACTGCCGCGCTATCGTTGTGGGAGGAACTCCCCTATCCGCCAGAGACAGGGTTTGACAAAGGAATGCGCCCGTGTTACCATAGCGCGCTGAGCCCCTTTTCCCTTTTCGCCAAGTGGAGGTCACGATGCGCAGTGTTGAATGGCACAACGGCAAAGTACGGATGATCGATCAACGGCTTCTGCCGACTGAGTCCTGCCTGGTGACATACGATGATCACCGTAAGGTCGCGCAAGCCATCCGCACGATGGTCATCCGGGGTGCACCCGCGATAGGGGCAGCGGCGGCCTTCGGAATGGCACTAGCCGCCCGTCGCAGCCAGGCAAGAGATCGAGAGAGATTGCTGGCTGACCTACACGCGGCGGCAGAAGTGCTCCGCGCCGCTCGCCCCACTGCCGTGAACCTGGCCTGGGCCGTGAACCGCATGCTGCAGCACGCCGAGGCCGCGTCAGACTTCACCACCATCCCTGAGACGCTATTGGCCGAAGCCCAAGCATTGGCCGATGAGGACGTCAAAGTCAATCGGCGGATGGGACAACACGGCGCTGGGCTCATTCGAGACGGCGACAGAGTCCTACACCATTGTAACACAGGTGCCTTGGCGACAGTGGACTACGGCACAGCCCTAGGCGTCATCCGCGCGGCGCACGAACAGGGCAAACAGCTGCACATGATGATAGATGAGACCCGTCCTCGCTTCCAGGGAGCCCGGCTTACGGCCTGGGAATTGCAGCAACTGGGGATTCCTTTCACCCTGATCGCCGATAATGCAGCGGGCCATTTCATGCGCACTGGCCAGGTGAACGTCGTGCTGGTAGGCGCTGATCGGGTGGCGGCCAATGGAGACGTGGCCAACAAGATCGGTACATATAAACTCGCGGTCGTGGCCCAGGCCAACGGCATCCCCTTCTACCCATGCGTGCCTACCTCCACCGTCGACCTCTCACTACCCAGTGGGGACGAGATCCCCATCGAGGAGCGACCCGCCGAGGAGATCACCGAGGTCACATATCAGGGTCGGCCCATCGCGCCGGAAGGGGTGCACGTGGCGAACCCCGCCTTCGACGTAACGCCACACCGATACGTCACCGGCATTATAACCGAGAACGGCATCGCCTACCCACCGTTCGAGGTGAATCTACACCGACTTATGGAGGTTCCCATTGAGAGCTGAGACCGATCCATCCAATCGTCGTTCCCTACCAGTGGTTATCCTTTGCGGAGGGATGGGCATACGTATGGGCGACGACCGGCCCAAGATGCTGGTCGAGGTGGGCGGACAACCTATCCTTTTGCACGTGATGAAGGTCTACGCTGCTCAAGGTTTCTCCCGCTTCATACTGGCCCTGGGCTACCGGGGAGACGACATCAAGCGTTACTTCCTCAACTACGGGCCACTTACACACGATTTCACACTCACGCTAGGCGCTTCACCGTCCATACAGTACCACGAGCCCCATCCCGAAGATGGGTGGCGCATCACCTTCGCCGACACCGGCCTACGCACGCAGACCGGGGCCCGCATCCGTAAGGTAGGGCCCTACATCGAAAGTGAAACCTTCTTCGCCACCTACGGCGACGGCGTAGCTGACATTGATCTGGCGGAGCTATTGGCCTTCCACCGCCAGATGGGCCGCACTGCCACGATGACCGGCGTGCGCTCCTTCTCGCGCTTCGGCGTCGTGCGGACAGACGTCCAGGGACTGGTCACTGGCTTTCAGGAGAAGCCCCTGGTGGATGCACCCATTAACGGTGGATTCTTCGTCTTCGAACGTGAATTTCTCAATTATCTCGGCGACGACGACGACGTGATACTGGAGAAAGGACCGCTGGAACGATTGGCCGCTGAAGGTCAACTGGCCCTCTACGAACACGCCGGTTTCTGGCGGGCGATGGACACTTTCAAGGACGCCCAGGAAATGAACGCCATCTGGGATACAAGCGCCCCATGGAAGATTTGGGAGTGAAAGCCCACATGTCGCATTCCCCATCCTCTAAGTCCCGCGACACATCACGCGCAGCGTCAGCCACGCGATCTTTTTGGCTCGACCGCCCCGTCTTTGTCACCGGCTGCACAGGTTTTCTCGGCTCCTGGCTGACCAGCGCCCTGGTCGACGCCGGGGCGACCGTGGTCGGGCTGGTCCGCGACCAGGTCCCTTACTCCCGTCTGCGCACGTCCGGCTACCAGGACCGCATCACGGTAGTGCGTGGCCCCGTGACCGACTATGAGTTGATCGAACGGGCACTGAACGAATACGAGATCGACACCATCATACATCTGGCGGCCCAAACCATCGTCACCATCGCCAATCGAGCGCCTCTCTCTACTTTCGAGACCAATATCAAGGGAACCTGGACGGTGCTGGAGGCAGCACGACGAACTCCCACCATCACTCGCGTGGTGGTGGCGTCCTCAGACAAGGCCTACGGCGCACATGAGAGGCTTCCGTATACGGAGGATTCTCCTTTGTTGGGCCACCATCCCTACGACGTATCCAAAGCCTGTGCGGACCTCATCGCCCATACCTACGCCGTGACCTACGATCTACCCGTCGCCATCACCCGGTGCGCCAATCTGTATGGCGCAGGCGACCTGAACTGGAACCGTATCGTACCAGGTACAATGCGCAGTGTCATTCGGGGCAAGCGCCCCATCATCCGCTCCAACGGCACGCCTCTGCGCGACTACCTCTACGTCCGCGATGCGGTGCGCGCCTACCTGATGTTGACTGAGCGCCTGCACCAACCCGGCGTAAAGGGTGAGGCCTTCAATTTCGGCATGAACGACCCGAAATCCGTCTTGGAGATCGTGAATGCCATCATCGCGCTCTCCAACCACCCGGAGTTGAAACCCATGATACTGAACGATGCACCCAACGAGATTCAAGCCCAGTATTTCGACAGTAGCAAAGCCAAACGCACAATAGACTGGACTCCCATCTATTCGCTTGAGGAAGGACTACAGGAGACGTTGGCATGGTGTCAGGAGTTCCTGAGTCAATAAGCAGGCTTCGGGATATTTTTATCCGCATCGTCGGTGCAGGAGGCAGGAGCCAAAGTGGATTGGGCAGGAAAGCATGTCCTCATCACAGGAGCTACCGGGTTCATCGGGCAGCACCTGGTGCGACGGCTGGCGGGAGCCGGAGCACGGGTCCAAGCTGGATCAGCCCCAGACGAGAAGCCCGAGCACATCGCCGGGCTGCCTGCGGGAGTTCAATCCCTGGTCTTCGACCTGCGAGACGCTGGAGCGGTGCGGGCCGCCGTGCGTTCCAGCCCGACCCAAACCACGCCGCAGGTCATCTTCCACTTGGCCGCCGTCGGCGTGACCAATCCGACGGTGAACCCATTGAACGCCCTGGCGGTGAACACCAGAGGAACGATCCACCTGATAGAGGCGTTGCGAGAGCAACCAGTCAAACGGATTGTGCTGCTGGGGACCTGTCACGAGTACGGCGCGCGGGAAGCAAGCGAGGGATTAGACCCCTTCAGTGCTTACGCCGCCTCCAAGGCCGCTGCCTGGGCCTTCGGACGGATGTACTGGCGAGCCTATAACCTGCCCATCGTCACTGTGCGTCCCTTCCAGGTCTACGGGCCCGGGCAACCGGAACACACCCTGATTCCTGCCGCTATCCGCGCGGCCCTGGCGGGAAAGGATTTCTCAATGACATCAGGCGAGCAGGAACGAGATTTTATCTATGTGGAAGACGTCGTGGATGGACTGCTGGCCGCCGCGCTAGCGTCCAGCGCCAAAGGACAGAGCCTCGACCTGGGTACGGGACAGGTCCACACTGTCCACTACGTCGTGGAGCACATCTGGTCAATGACGAAGGCACAGGGAAGGATAAAGCCCGGCATACTGCCCTATCGCCCAGGCGAGGTGATGCACCTGGTCGCTGACGCCGAACATACAACACGGTTGATCGGCTGGCAAGCGCACGTAGGACTGGAAGAAGGGTTGCGCCGCACGATCGACTGGAACCGCAGACAGGTACACAGGTAAATAGGATCTCTCTATGACCGATTCTAAGCCCCAAACCACCTACCAGAGAATTCTGGCTCTGGTAGCGGAGTACTACCGCCAGGCTCACGCTCCAGAGCCTTTCGTACCCGGGCAGACACGGATTCACTATGCCGGTCGCGTATACGATGAACGGGAACTGGCCAACGCCGTGGAAGCAGTACTGGATTTCTGGCTTAGCGCCGGACCGAAGATGCAAGAGTTCGAAGACACGCTGGCTTCCTTCCATGGCTCAGCTCACGCACTGGCGGTCAACTCCGGTTCGTCGGCCAATCTGGTCGCACTGACAGCCCTCCGTTCGCGCCGCATGGCACGAGCGTTGGAGGCAGGTGATGAAGTTATCACACCAGCGGTAGGGTTCCCGACCACCATCGCCCCTATCGTGCAGAACGAACTGATACCCGTATTCGTAGACTGCCAACTGGGGACCTACAATCTTGATCCTGCACAATTGGAGCCAGCTCTATCCGATCGCACCAGAGCTCTGTTCTTCGCCCACACCCTGGGCAACCCGGTGGAGATGGAGCCAGTCATGGAGTTCGCTCGTGCCCACGATTTGTACGTCATCGAAGACGCCTGTGATGCCCTAGGCTCCACCTACGACGGACGTATAGTGGGCACCTTTGGCGATCTGGCCACCTTGAGCTTCTATCCCGCCCATCACATCACCACCGGAGAGGGCGGAGCGGTGCTCACCGACGACGCTCAAACGGCACGCATCGCCCGAAGCGTGCGAGACTGGGGCCGAGACTGCTGGTGCCGCCACGACAGCCCTTCAACCGGCGCATGTGGACGTCGGTTCGAGTGGCACATTCCCGGACTGGACGAGCCTTACGACCATCGGTACCTGTTTGTGGAGGTAGGCTATAATCTGAAGATGACCGAGGTGCAGGCGGCTATCGGGCTGGCACAGTTGGAGAAACTGCCCCGCTTCATCACCGCCCGCAAGCGCAACTTCGCCCAACTCTACAAGGGGCTCAAGCCCTACGAAGAATTCCTGATCCTGCCAGCGTGGAGCGAACGGGCGGACCCCTCCTGGTTCACGTTTCCCATCACCGTCCGCTCCGAAGCTCCCTTTTCCCGGCACGCCCTGACCACGTTCCTCGAGGAACGGAACATTGAGACGAGACTCCTGTTTGCTGGCAATATCGCTCGACAACCTGGCTACCGGCACATCAAGCATCGCACGGTGGGCGACCTGCCTAATTCGGACCTGGATCTACGCGCCACTTTCTTCGTCGGTGTATACCCAGGTCTCGACCAGCCCCGCATCGACTACATACTGGAAGCATTCGCCGACTTCCTCGCCCATGCAAGCAGGGGCGCTCACTTTCCATCCAATATCCTGACTCGCCTATGAAACTATCTGTCATTATCTGCGCCTATAACGAACGCAAGACGATTCTCGATGCCATCCACCAGGCTCACGCCGTCGACCTCGGCTCTGGCTGGGAGAAAGAGATCATCGTGGTGGACAACTACTCGACTGACGGTACACGCGCTTTGCTCCAATCGGTGAACCTACCCGATGTGCGCGTCATCTTCCATCCTCGCAATCTAGGCAAGGGAGCGTCGGTGCGGACCGGTATCGCCGAAGCCAGCGGTGACTATTTTGTCATCTTTGATGCCGACCTAGAATACGAGGCCAGCGACCTGTCCCGCCTGGTCGCCGCCATTGTCCCTGGTGAGACAGTTGCCGTCTTTGGGTCACGCACAATGGGCGGACGCAGGATCTACAAGTATGCCAAGAACTACTGGGGGGTACGTTTCCTCACCGCAATGGCCAATCTGCTCTATGGTGGTCGGTTGACCGATATCGCCGTCGGCACCAAACTGGCACGATTGGACGTGGCACGATCATTGGACCTTAGCAGTTCCGGCTTTGACCTAGACTTCGAATTGCCCTGTAAGCTGCTCAAACACGGCTACGATATCTCCGAGGTCGCTGTGTCCTACCATCCCCGCACTGTCGAAGAGGGGAAAAAGATCCAGGCGTTCCGCGCTGGTCTTCAAGCACTGTGGATTATTCTGAAAACTCGACTATGAACATCATCGTGACTGGTTCCATCGCCTATGACTACTTGATGACCTTCCCAGGTCATTTCGCAGAACACATCATACCCGATCAGTTACACCACATCTCTCTGAGCTTCCTGGTGGATGAGATGCGGCGACAGCGGGGAGGATGCGCAGCCAACATCGCCTACAATCTGGCGTTGCTGGGAGAGCGGCCCCAATTGATGGGTACCGTAGGACAGGACTTCGGCGAGTACCGAGTGTGGCTGGAACACCACGGCGTGGACACCACCCTCATACGTACCGAGCTTGACCTGTTCACCGCTTCCTTCTTCGTCAACACCGATCAGGATGGCAATCAAATCGCCAGCTTCTACACCGGTGCAATGGCCCGTGCGCGCAACCTCTCCTTCCACCATCTGGACAAGAGACAGATAGATCTGGTGGTCATCTCTCCCAACGATCCCCAGGCGATGGTGAAATACGCAGCCGAATGCCAAGAATTGGATATCCCCTATCTATATGACCCCAGTCAGCAGATCATCCGACTCTCTGGTGAGGATCTGCAGCAGGGATTAGCAGGATGTGACTTACTGGTGGTCAATGAATACGAATTCGAGATGTTGCAGGAGAAGACGGGCTTGAGCGCGGAGGCCCTTCGATCATTCCCAACCCGTGCCTGCATCACCACGTTAGGCGCTGAAGGAGCGCACATCTGGGAAGAGAGAACTCTGTACGCCATCCCCCCCTTCCCTCCCCAACGGATCGATGAGCCCACCGGAGTAGGAGATGCCTTCCGAGCAGGATTGATCAAGGGTCTAGCGTCAAACTTCCCTTGGGAGATAGCAGGGAGAATGGGGGCGCTGGCTGCCACTTACGCCCTGGAGAAACCCGGCCCCCAGAGCCACCACTACACATTGGACGAATTTGTCACCCGCTTCCGCCAGTTCTTCGACGATGACGGAATGCTTGATGTACTGAGCGAACACTCATACTCAATATGACCAGAGGAGATTCTTATGTCAACTGACCACGATGTCAAAAACCTGGATCTGGCCCCGGCAGGCCGCCTGCGCATCGAGTGGGCGGAACGAGAAATGCCGGTCCTCCGCCGCATCCGGGAGCGGTTCGCCCAAGACAACCCCCTGACAGGTGTGCGGCTCTCCGCCTGTCTCCACATCACCACCGAGACGGCCAATCTAGCACGCACTCTGCAAACAGGAGGTGCGGAGGTGGTTCTCACCGCCTCCAACCCCCTCTCCACTCAGGACGACGTAGCGGCGGCCCTCGTTTCCTACTACGAGATACCCGTTTTCGCCATCAAAGGCGAGGATAACGAGACGTACTACGAGCACATCCACGCCGCGCTCGACCATCAGCCCCACATCACGATGGACGATGGGGCCGACCTGGTGAGCACGCTGCACAAAGAACGTACCGAACTGATCAGAAACGTCATCGGGGGCACAGAGGAGACGACCACCGGGGTCATTCGACTACGGGCGATGGCTGAGGAGGGTGTGCTGCGCTATCCCATCGTGGCCGTGAACGATGCGATGACCAAACACTTCTTCGATAATCGATACGGCACGGGACAATCCACAATAGATGGCGTCATCCGTGCCACCAACGTCCTGATCGCTGGCAAGACGGTGGTAGTGGCAGGCTACGGTTGGTGCAGTCGAGGCATCGCCATGCGAGCCAAGGGATTGGGCGCCAACGTCGTCGTCACCGAGGTGAACCCGCTGCGGGCATTGGAAGCGGTGATGGACGGCTATCGAGTGATGCCGATGCTGGAAGCCGGGCCGCAAGGAGATATCTTCATCACCTCCACAGGGGACATCAACGTGATCGATCGACAACACTTTGAGGTGATGAAAGATGGGGCCATCGTCGCCAACTCGGGTCACTTCAACGTGGAACTCAACATCTCAGTCCTGGAGAAAATGGCGGTGGGACCACCACGCCGGGTCCGGCCCGCTGTGGATGAGTATACTTTGGCTGACGGGCGACGGATCTATCTACTGGCGGAGGGTCGGCTGGTCAACCTGGCCGCCGCTGAGGGACATCCCAGCGCTGTAATGGATATGTCCTTCGCCAATCAGGCCCTCTGCGCCGCGTATATGGTGCGCCACGCTGATGAACTGGAGCGCACCGTCTATCCGGTGCCGGAGGAGATCGACAAAGAGATCGCGCGGCTCAAGCTCCAGGCCATGGGTATAGAGATCGACGTGTTGACCCCGGAGCAGGAGAAATACCTGAGGTCGTGGGAGGAAGGAACATAACCCAGAAACCGAACTTCAAGTCCCAAACCATCACTATCCATCCCATCGGCTACGTAGAACGAGACGAGCAGGACGACAAGCTATCCGGCGACGAGCTACGCGCCCGTCCGGTCCGCATCGTACTTGATCCATCGCTGACCGACGCCCTGATGGGGCTGGAACCCGGCAGCGACGTCGTTGTGCTCTTCTACCTCCACCAGTCCACCAGCTATGACCTGCAACTCCACCCACGGGGCGACCCCAGCCGGTCACTCCGAGGCTTGTTCGCCACCCGCACTCCCCGCCGCCCCAACCCCATCGCCCTGACCACCGCCCGAGTGCGGGACATTGAGGACAACGTGTTGGAGGTCATCGGCCTGGATGCACTGGATGGCTCACCGGTAGTAGACATCAAGGTGTACGCCGAGGTATTCGACACCCCCTACACCGGCGTCAGGCCTTCCAACGGGGATTGACAACGCAAGCGCCTGAAGTCATGGTGGCTACGCTCTATGGCGCGTATCGGAAAGGATGGCGAGCCGCCGCCTTCTCTTGAATCAACTCCTCCACTGTAGGACGATTCTCCAAGGCCTTGCGGATAGCATAGCGCGTGGCCTTGTAGTTGTTGAACTCCACCCGCTTGGCGATAGAAGCGGCAGGATGCACGAAGCTGTTGATAATAAGCACGATGTCATCCAGGATCGCTTCAGGCAAGAAGCCATCCTCGACGCTCAGCCGGATAGCCAGGTTGATCCCCTCGACAGCGTGCTCGTAGAGAAGACGGCGCTGCTTGGCCGTGCGGGCGGTCACGGTGGGCACCAGCAACGTGCGCGGTCGCTCGTTGATGATCCGCAGACCGCGCTCATCTCCCCACCCTTCCATGGCCCGCTTGATAGCCCGCCCTACAGGGCCATTCTTGAGGCCCAAGAGCAGGTCTATGTGTCCCAGCTCCTGAAATGGGGGACCAGCGAACCCTTCGCCCACTCTCAACGTGAAGTCAGAGATCTTGCACGGGGTCTGTGGCGTAGCAAAGACCTCCGTCTCTACCCGCCGCTTTCCCAGGATATAGGCGACGGGCGACTTCTCGATCTTGTCCACGCCCGCCAACTCCAATTGCAGTCGCAGTTCATCGCGGTCTTCACGGCGAAAAGCGCCACCGGGCACGACTGGATGCCGTGAATTGCCGATCGGCAGCCCCATCATGCGCAACCCCTCCTTGACCGCCTGGGTGGAACCGCAACGCACGACGATACGCGCCAGCTTCTGCACTCGCTGCTGCCAATACTGCGCTGTCTCCAGGTCACCCTCAAGCGTGGCCCGGTACACGCGCTGCCACACGTCGGGAATCAAATTGGCACTGGCCAGGATACACCCATCGGCGCCTGCGGCCAGCGCCGCCTGCACTACCTCGTCGTGGCCATTGAAGATAGAGACCTCTCCCTTTACCTTCTCGAACAACGCTTCCAGAAAAGGCATGTCACCAGAAGAATCCTTGATACCGACGGTGTTGTCGAAGTCGAGGACCATTCCCTCAGCAGTCCACCACCTGAAGTGAGTGCCAGCGCACTGCGGGATGTTATACAGGACGATGGGCAGCCCCACCCGATCCACCGCCCTGAAGTGATCGTAGACCTCGTTGAAGCTGGGCTTGAGGAAATAGGGAGCGACAACCAAGGCGCCCGTCACCCCGGCATCCCTGGCCCATTCCGTCAGTGCCACCGTCTCCCGGGTAGAAGTACATCCGGTACCAGCCACCACCGGCACGCGCCCGGCTACCTCGTCCAGACACACCTCAATGGCCTGCTTGCGTTCCTCCAGCGTCATGTAGGAGAACTCGCCGGTCGTGCCACAGGGGACCAGGCCGTCCACGTGAGGCAACACGAAGCGGATCAGCTCACGATAGGCATCCTCGTCCAGCCCGCTGCGAGCGGCATCCACATCCGCCGTGAAAGGCGTGACCAGCGCAGGAAAGATTCCCTTCAGCCATTCAGTCTTGTAACCCATAGTGTTCCTCCCCCAACGGACGACGTGTCAGTCCCTGCCCCACCGCCAGGGATCGTCCTGCTTTCCCATCTACTACTCCCCGTCTTCCGCGAATACCTGAGCCAACGCCTGAGCGGCGGCGGTGCGAACGCTCCCATAGAGCGCGTGGCGGTCCAGCGCACGAGGATGTACCGTCGTCAACGCGATCATCACCTCGTCTTCCACAGCTGCTGGAGAGATCCATCCTTTCTCCAGGACATCTACAATGGCCTGGGCCAACGCCGACTGCGCCGGACCATAGATCATATTCGCCTGGCGCAGGTTCCTCTGCGGTAGCGTCGGCAACAGAAGCGTGGCAGGACGCACAGTGAGGCCGGGCTCTAAGATAGCCGTCAGCGCCTCACGGCCGTGCAACGGGTAGGTCAACTGGAGAGCATAGGCATCGCCCAGCGCTGTGCCCTTGCTGCCAGCGACGAGATCGATCTGAACCTTATTCAGCCCTTCACCCGCCATCCCACTTCCAAGGCGCAAGCCCTGAGTGGCGATGATCTGTGGTGTCAGCTCAAGGTCGCCAAAACGCTCTGGAAGCGAGCCGCCAGGATACTCAAAGGACATCTCCTCGACCGATATCGTGTTGCACGCCGCCAGCTCCTCCAGTTCAAGCCGGAGCTCAGCGCGGGTCTCGTGGAGGAGTGCGCCACCAACCGTTTTGAGCGGCCGCCGCGGAGGTCCCACGTCAAGCCCCATCATTTTCAGGGCTGCCTTCACCGCCACACCCCCACCGTAGCGGCAGAAGATGCGCGAAAGCTTCTGTACACCACGTTGCCGAGCGCGGGCCTCCTCCAGGCGCCCTTCACCAACCAAGCGAATGATCTCCTGCCATATCTCTGGATAGACCTGAGCGCTGGCCAAGATAAAACCGCTCACCCCGGCCGCCAGCGCCGGCAACGCGACCTCATCGTGACCCACGAAGATATCTATGCGATCCCCTGCGTACTCCAGCAACTCCATTGTGTAGGGCAAGTCACCAGACGAGTCCTTGAGTGCCACGATGTTCGGCAGGTCAGCCAGATCCTCAACGACGTTGCGCGGCAGATAACGATCCATCACCTGAGGGATATTATAGAGGATGATGGGCAGATCCACACCGGTGGCAATGTCGTAGAAGTGCTGATAAATACCCTTATCGGAGGGATGCAGGAAATAGGGAGTGACGACAAGCGCTGCCGACGCGCCAGCCCCTTTAGCATCCCGTGCAAGCGCGAGGGCCTCTTGAGTGGAGGAAGCACCACAACCAGCGACGACCGGCCTGCCGTGCGCCTCTTCCACGCCAATCTCGACCAGCCGTCGCTTCTCCTCACAGGTGAGGTAGGGAAACTCACCCGTGGTGCCACTGGTGACCAGCCCATCCACATTCGGCAGAACGTGCCGAATGAGGCAGCGATAAGCACCCTCGTCAATCTCCTCTGTTTTTCTGGTAAACGGGGTTACGAGGGCAGGAAAGACCCCTCTGAGCCATGGGAGTTTGACAGGCATCGGTGACCTCCTTGATTGTGTGTCAGGGACTGCGTGTCAGTCCCTGCCCCAGTCGTGAACATTAGCACAGAAACGCCAAATTGGCAAATGAATTCATCTGACATATAATTTTAGGCAATGAATAAGACATCGCGAATCTTAAGTTATCTGGCGGGGTTCCTGAGCGTCCTGGTCCTTGTGAACACGAAAGGCGGATGGATCTCGCTATTGTTGAGACCACTCAAGCTACTGGCCAGCGCCTGTTCACCGATCCTGGCGCTGGCGGGTGGCGTGGGGGCCACAATCGGCCTGAGGCACAAAGACCGCCCAGCGATATGGACTGGACTCTTTGGTGCGGCTGTGGCGGCGCGACACGTCGCCAAGGTGACAGCGCCCCACGATGGGTTCGCCCGAGCC
>Ga0180431_10007610_pt1 | contig 12577 bp, 13 predicted proteins | sample SS_ome_11_FD_132459 | JGI IMG/M metagenome (GOLD analysis project Ga0180431, IMG submission 132459) | Hypersaline lake sediment archaeal communities from the Salton Sea, California, USA - SS_1_MS_1 metaG | ecosystem: Environmental > Aquatic > Non-marine Saline and Alkaline > Hypersaline >... | reverse complement strand
CCGCCGTGGGACTCCTTGCGGCTGCTGCGTTTGCGCACCGGCCGGCCGTCGACCTCGACCAGCTTGTAGACCATCTGCGCGGTGGGTGCCCCGGATCCGACCACCACCGAGGTTCCCACCCCGTAGCTGTCGACCGGGTCGGCGCGCAGCGCGGCGATGGCGAACTCGTCGAGGTCTCCGGAGACCACGATCCGGGTCCCGGTGGCGCCGAGGGCGTCGAGTTGGCGGCGGACCTGGCGGGCCAGTTCTCCGAGGTCGCCGGAGTCGATCCGGACCGCTCCCAGGCCGGTGCCGGCCACCGCGATCGCGTTGGCCACCCCGTCGTGCACGTCGTAGGTGTCGACCAGCAGGGTGGTGCCCACCCCGAGGGCGTCCACCTGGGCGCGGAACGCCGCTCTCTCGTCGGGGCCGCCGGGGCCGGTGTGCAGCATGGTGAACGCGTGCGCCGAGGTGCCCATAGTGGGGATCCGGTAGCGCCGGCCGGCCTGGAGGTTCGAGGTGCCGGCGAACCCGGCGAGGTAGGCCGACCGGGCGGCGGCCACCGCGGCCCGCTCATGGGTGCGTCGCGAGCCCATCTCGATCAGCGGCCGGTCACCGGCGGCGCTGACCATCCGCGCGGCCGCCGACGCGACCGCGCTGTCATGGTTGAGTACCGAGAGCACCAGGGTCTCCAGCAGCACGCACTCGGCGAAGCTGCCGGTGACCGACAGCACCGGGGAGCCGGGAAAGTACAGCTCGCCCTCCCGGTAGCCGTCGATGTCTCCGGTGAACCGGTAACCCCGTAGATAGTCCAGGGTGGCCGGGTCCAGGAAGTCGGCGACGGCCTCCAGGGCCCGGTCGTCGAAGGTGAACCGGGGCAGCATCTCCAGCAGCCGGCCGGTCCCGGCCACCACCCCGTAGCGCCGTCCGTCCGGCAGGCGCCGGGCGAACACCTCGAAGGTGGCCCGCCGCCCGGCCGTGCCGTCGCGCAGCGCGGCGGCCACCATGGTCAGCTCGTACCTGTCGGTCAGCAGCGCCGGGGAGCTCACACCGGCAACCGTAACGGCGCGCGCCCGGTCCCGAGGCCGGACCCGACCCCGGCGGAGGCTCGCTATTCTTGTCCCATGGGTTCGCCAGCAGCACCGACCCGGCCGGGCACCAGCGCTGTCCGGGAGGCCGACCACCTCGACGCCACCGACGCCCCGTGGGTCACCATCGTCTGGGATGATCCGGTGAACCTGATGAACTATGTGACCTACGTCCTCCAGAAGCTGTTCGGCTACAGCGAACCGCATGCCACCAAGCTGATGCTGCAGGTCCACAACGAGGGCAAGGCTGTGGTCTCGGCGGGCAGCCGGGAGAGCATGGAGGTCGACGTCGCCAAGCTGCACGCCGCCGGTCTGTGGGCGACCATGCAGCAGGACCACTGAGACAGCCCCACCACCAGCGTCGTGCGCAAATGGAAGCGGGTGCAGACCCCCGACGGCCCGCGGTTCGTCTCGGCCTTCGAACCTCACGAGGCGGCGTTGCTGCGCGGGATGGCCACCTCGGTGCGGGAGATGCTCGACGACCGGGCGTCCTCGGCGCCGAAGGATCCGCTCGAGCAGATCACCGGAATCCGCACCGGTAACGCGACACCGCCCGCCGACGCCACCATGCGCCGGCTGCTTCCGGACTTCGTCGGCGACGGCGACAAGACCGGCGAAACCGCCGCCAACGCGCTGCGCAGCCTGCGCGAGCCGGAGATCATCGACGCGAAAGCATCTGCCGTGCAACAGCTTCTGGAGAGCCTGCCGGAAGGAGGTGGAAGGCTTGAGCTGACCGAGGACGAGGCGAACGCCTGGGTGGGGGCCGTCAACGACATGCGGCTGGTGTTGGGCACGCTGCTGCAGGTGGGCCCCGAAGGCCCCGACCGGCTGCCGCCCGAGCACCCTATGGCGACCCACCTCGACGTCTACCAGTGGCTGACGGTGCTGCAGGAGTACCTCGTTCTGGGGCTGATGGGCAAGCCGATCCGGTGAGCGGGTACATCACCGACGTCGGCGGGATCCTCGTCGGTCATCACCAGCGCTGCGATGCCGACGCCACCGCCGCCGGATCCGACGGTCGGGCCGGCACCGGATGGGCCTGCGGCACAACGGTTGTGCTCGCCCCGCCCGGCACCGTCGGCGGTGTCGACGTGCGCGGCGGGGCGCCGGGAACCCGGGAGACCGAACTGCTCGACCCGTCCAACAGCGTGCGCCACGTCGACGCCGTCGTGCTCACCGGCGGCAGCGCGTTCGGTCTGGCGGCCGCCGACGGGGTGATGCGGCTGCTGGAGGAGCGCGGCCGCGGGGTGCAGATGGACGGCGGCGTGGTGCCGATCGTCCCGGCGGCGGTGATCTTCGACCTCCCGGTGGGGGCGTGGTCGAACCGTCCCACCGCGGAGTTCGGCTACCGGGCGGCCGCCGCGGCCGGCCCCGAGGTCGGACTCGGCAGCCTCGGGGCCGGGACCGGGGCGCGGGCGGGGGCGCTCAAGGGCGGAGTCGGCACCGCCTCGACGGTGCTGGACAACGGGGTGACGGTGGGTGCTCTGGTGGCGGTCAACCCGGCGGGGGAGGTGATCGACCCCGGCACCGGCCTGCCGTGGGATCCCGGTCTGGCCGCCGCGCTGCGGCTACGGCCCCCGCCGGCCGACCAGATCGCCGGCTACGCCGCCCGGCGCCGCGACCACAGCCCGCTGGCCCACCTGAACACCACCATTGCGGTGATCGCCACCGACGCCGCCCTGGACAAGGCGGCCTGCCGCCGGGTGGCGGTGGCCGCCCAGGACGGGCTGGCCCGGGCGATCCGGCCCGCGCACACGCCGTTGGACGGCGATACGGTGTTCGTGTTGGCCACCGGTGCGGTCACGGTGGACCCCGACCCGGACACCCCGGCCCAGATGCTCCCCGACACCGCTCTGACCACCGCCGTCGGCGCGGCGGCGGCGGACTGCCTGGCCCGCGCGGTGCTGGTCGGGGTGCTGGCCGCCGAACCGGCCGCCGGAATACCCGCCTACCGTGACATGTTGCCCGGAGCGTTCGAGTCGAGGGAGGACCCGTGCTGGTGATCCGTGCCGACCTGGTCGACGCGATGGTCGCGCACGCCCGGGCCGATCACCCGGATGAGGCGTGCGGTCTGCTGGCCGGGCCGGAGGGCTCCGACCGCCCCGAGCGACACATCGCGATGCTCAACGCCGAACGCTCGCCGACCTTCTACCGGTTCGACTCCGCAGAACAGCTTCGGGTGTGGCGCGAGCTCGACGACGCCGATGAGGTGCCGGTGGTGATCTACCACTCCCACACCGCGACCGAGGCCTACCCCAGCCGCACCGACATCTCCTACGCCGCCGAACCCGACGCGCACTACGTGCTGATCTCCACCCGTGACCCCGACCACCACGAACTGCGCAGCTTCCGCATCACCGACGGAGCCGTGACCGAGGAGCCGGTCACTATCGTCGAGCACTACCCGACCACCGAAGGGACCACCGCGTCATGAGCGTCACCGTGTCCATCCCGACGATCCTGCGCAGCCACACCGGCGGCGAGAAGCGGGTCAACGCCCACGGGACGACTCTGGAGTCGGTGATCGCCGACCTGGAAGCCAACTACGGCGGCATCGCCGAGCGCCTGCTGGACGGAACGGGCAAGCTCAACCGCTTCGTCAACATCTACGTCAACGACGAGGACGTCCGGTTCTCCGGCGGGCTGGCCACCGAGGTCTGCGACGGCGACTCGGTGACGATCCTGCCCGCCGTCGCCGGCGGCTGAGGTGGTCACTTGACCCGCTACGACTCGCTGCTGGCGGCGGTCGGCCACACCCCCCTGGTCGGCCTGCCGCGGCTCTCGCCGCACTGGGAGGACTCCGAGGGTGTGCCGCACGTGCGGCTGTGGGCGAAGCTGGAGGACCGCAACCCCACCGGCTCGGTCAAGGACCGGCCGGCGCTGCGGATGATCGAACAAGCCGAGCGCGACGGGCTGCTCAAGCCGGGGGTGACGCTGCTGGAGCCGACCAGTGGAAACACCGGTATCTCGCTGGCGATGGCCGCCAAACTCAAGGGCTACCGGCTGATCTGCGTGATGCCGGAGAACACCTCCGCCGAACGTCGTCAGCTACTGGAACTCTATGGTGCGCAGATCATCTCCTCGCCCGCGGAGGGGGGATCCAATACCGCGGTGGCGGTGGCCAAACAGCTGGCGGCGGACAATCCCGACTGGGTGATGCTCTACCAGTACGGCAACCCCGCCAACGCCGACGCGCACTACTACGGCACCGGCCCGGAACTGCTTGCCGACCTGCCCGAGATCACCCATTTCGTCGCGGGGCTGGGCACCACCGGCACCCTGATGGGAACCGGGCGGTTCCTGCGCGAGCAGGTGCCCGGAGTGCGGATCGTCGCAGCCGAACCCCGCTACGGCGAGGGCGTCTACGCGCTGCGCAACCTCGATGACGGTTTCACCCCGGAGCTGTACGACCCGGAGGTGCTGACCACCCGCTACTCGGTGGGCGCTACCGACGCGCTCCGGCGCACCCGCGAGCTCGTCGAGACCGAGGGCATCTTCGCCGGCATCTCCACCGGCGCGATCCTGCACGCCTCACTGGCGATGGGCGCCAAGGCGGCCAAGGCCGGCGAACGGGCCGATATCGCCTTCATCGTCTGCGACGCCGGCTGGAAGTACCTGTCCACCGGGGCCTACGCCGGTAGCCTCGAGGAGGCCGCGGACGCGTTGGAAGGCCAGCTGTGGGCATGACATGGGCGTGAGAGAGAACCCACCGGTCAAGTGGCCGGTCTGGAAGACCGGTGGGGCGACGATCCTGACCTTCGTCGCGCTGCTCTACCTGATCGAGATCATCGACACGCTCACCGGACATTCCCTGGACCGCAACGGAATCCGGCCGCTGAGCACCGACGGCCTGCGCGGCATCCTGTTCGCGCCGCTGTTGCACGCCGACTGGGCTCACCTGCTGGCCAACACGGTGCCGCTGCTGGTGCTGGGCTTCCTGGTGACCCTGGCCGGGATGAGCCGGTTCGTCTGGGCGACGGCGATCATCTGGGTGCTCGGCGGGCTGGGCACCTGGCTGATCGGCGGGCTGGGCGGCTGCGCGCTGCCGACCAACCACATCGGCGCCTCCGGGCTCATCTTCGGCTGGCTGGCCTTCCTGCTGGTTTTCGGCTGGCTGACCCGCCACCTGTGGTGGATCCTGACCAGCCTGGTGGTGGCGCTGGTCTACGGCGGCATCCTGTGGGGCGCGGTCCCGGTGCTGGACCGGTGCGGCGGGGTGTCCTGGCAGGGGCACCTGACCGGTGCGATCGCCGGGGTGCTGGCCGCCTACTGGCTGTCCCGGCCGGAACGTGAGGCCCGCGGGGGCCCCGCCCCGGGCCTGCCCGGCGGGCCGGGCGCATGACCGACCGCTGCGCCCCGGCGGGCGCATGAACGACCCTTGCGCCCCGATCGGGATCTTCGACTCGGGGGTGGGCGGGCTGACGGTGGCCCGGGCGATCATCGACCAGCTGCCCGACGAGAACATCATCTACGTCGGGGACACCGCCAACGGTCCGTACGGCCCGCTGAGCATCCCGCAGGTCCGCGCCCACGCACTGGCGATCGGCGACGACCTGGTGGAGCGCGGGGTCAAGGCACTGGTCATCGCCTGCAACACCGCCTCGGCGGCGTGCCTGCGGGACGCCCGGGAACGCTACGACGTGCCGGTGGTCGAGGTCATCCTGCCCGCGGTGCGACGGGCGGTGGCGTCCACCCGAACCGGGCGGATCGGGGTCATCGGCACCGAGGCGACGGTGTCGTCGGGTGCTTACTCCGACGCCTTCGCCGCAGCCCGCGACGTCGCGGTGACCGCGGTGGCCTGCCCCCGGTTCGTGGACTTCGTCGAGCGCGGCATCACCAGCGGCCGGCAGGTGCTGGGGCTGGCCGAGGGCTATCTGGAGCCGCTGCAGCGGGCCGGGGTGGACACGCTGGTGCTGGGCTGCACGCACTACCCGCTGCTGTCGGGGGTGATTCAGCTGGTGATGGGCGAGGGGGTCACCCTGGTCTCCAGCGCCGAGGAGACCGCCAAGGAACTGCTGCGGGTGCTCACCGAGGCCGATCTGCTCTGCCCGCACCCCGATCAGCCCGGCGCGGCGAGCAGGGTGTTCCAGGCCACCGGCGACCCCGAGGCGTTCGCCACCCTGGCGGCCCGGTTCCTCGGCCCGGTCATCTCCGGGGTGAGCACCCGTCAGTTGGGAGTCCGGAACCCCTGACCGCGCCCGGAGATCGTGGCAAGGTGGAGGTCGTGCGGATCACGGTGCTGGGCTGCTCGGGCAGTGTCGTGGGCCCGGATTCGCCGGCATCGGGCTACCTGCTGACCGCGCCGGACACCCCGCCACTGGTCATGGATTTCGGGCCGGGGGTGCTCGGGGCGCTGCAGCGGCACGCCGATCCCAACGAGGTCCACATCCTGTTGTCGCATCTGCACGCCGACCACTGCCTGGATCTTCCCGGCCTCTTCGTCTGGCGACGTTTTCATCCGTCGCCGGCGGTCAGCCGCGGCCTGGTCTACGGGCCGGCGGGCACCCGCTCCCGGCTGGCGGCCGCGTCCTCCCCGGTCGGGGAGGAACTCGATGACTTCAGCGACATCTTCGACGTCAAGGACTGGTCGGACGGGGTCTGCGAGCGCATCGGCGGACTCAGCGTCCTGCCCCGGCGGGTGTGCCACCCCGTCGAGTCCTATGGCTTGCGGGTCTCCGAGCCCGGCGGTCCGACCGCGGTCTACAGCGGCGACACGGGGTACTGCCAGAGCGTCGTGGAACTGGCGCAAGGGGCTGAGGTCTTCCTGTGCGAGGCGTCGTGGACCCATTCCCCGGAGCGTCCCCGCGACCTGCACCTGTCGGGCACCGAGGCCGGGAGGGTCGCCGCGGAGGCCGGGGTCGGGGAGTTGCTGCTCACCCACATTCCGCCGTGGACCTCCCGCGAGGAAGTCATCGCCGAGGCCAAGGCCGAGTTCGACGGGCCGGTGCGCGCGGTGGTCGCGGGGGAGGTCATCGAAGTCGGGGACCGCTGACCGGTCGGGTTAGGGTGCCGGGGTGACCCCACGACATGACGGCAGGCTTGACGACGAACTGCGCCCGGTGCAGATCACCCGCGGTTTCACCTCGCACCCGGCCGGTTCGGTGCTGATCGCCTTCGGGGAGACCCGGGTGATGTGCACCGCCAGCGTCACCGAGGGTGTGCCGCGCTGGCGCAAGGGTTCCGGGCTGGGCTGGCTGACCGCCGAGTACGCGATGCTGCCCGGGGCCACCCACACCCGCTCGGACCGCGAGTCGGTCAAGGGCCGCCCGGGCGGGCGCACCCAGGAGATCAGCCGGCTGGTCGGGCGCTCGCTGCGGGCCTGCATCGACCTGGCGGCGCTGGGGGAGAACACCATCGCGGTGGACTGCGACGTACTGCAAGCCGACGGTGGCACCCGCACCGCGGCGATCACCGGCGCCTATGTGGCGTTGGCCGACGCGGTCACCTACCTCGGGGCGGCCGGCAAGCTGACCGACCCCAAGCCGCTGTCCTGCGCGATCGCCGCGGTCAGCGTCGGAGTGGTCGACGGACGGGTGCGCGTCGACCTGCCCTACGAGGAGGACTCCCGGGCCGAGGTCGACATGAACGTCGTCGCCACCGACACCGGCACGCTGGTGGAGATCCAGGGCACCGGCGAGGGCGCCACGTTCCCGCGCTCGACCCTGGACAAGATGCTCGACGCCGCGATGATGGCCTGCGATCAGCTGTTCACCCTGCAGCGCGACGCGCTGGCACTGCCCTATCCCGGTGAGCTGCCGGAGGGCCCGCCGCCGAAGAAGGCGTTCGGATCCTGACTCCGCTGCTGGTGGCCAGCCGCAACCGCAAGAAGCTGGCCGAGCTTCGCCGGGTGCTCGACGCCGCCGGCATCACCGGCCTGGAGTTGGTCTCGCTCGACGACGTCGCGCCCTATGAAGAGGCGCCCGAAACCGGGGCGACCTTCGAGGAGAACGCTGTGGCGAAGGCCCGGGACGGTTTCGCCGCCACCGGGCTGGCCACCCTGGCCGATGACTCCGGTCTGGAGGTGGCGGCGCTGAACGGGATGCCCGGGGTGCTCTCGGCCCGGTGGGCGGGCTCCCACGGTGAGGATGTCGCCAACTACACGCTGCTGCTGGCGCAGTTGCGCGACGTCCCCGACGCGCGGCGCGGGGCGGCCTTCGTCTCGGCGTGTGCTCTGGTGTCGGGCTCCGGGGAGACCGTGGTCCGCGGCGAATGGCCTGGACTCATCGCCCGGGAGCCACTGGGCGACAACGGTTTCGGCTACGACCCGGTGTTCATTCCGCAGGGGGAGACCCGCAGCGCCGCGCAACTCAGTGCCGACGAGAAGGATGCTGTCTCCCACCGCGGGCGGGCACTGGGGCTGCTGGTGCCGGCGTTGCGGGCGCTGGCGGGCTGAGGCCGCATCGGGTGTGCGTCCAGGGCGTCGTTTCGGGCGATTTCGCTACCTGAGCGCACAACCGACGGCGCCGTCGGCGCGGCTGTCCGCCTCAGAGGTTGAAGCGGTCCTTGATCTCGCGGGTCTGCACCTGCTCGACGATGATGCCCAGCAACGGAACCGTGCCGGCCAGCAGCACCCCGATGGTCTTGGCGATGGGCCAGCGCACCTTCACCGCGAGGTTGGCGGTGAAGAGCAGGTAGACGAAGTACACCCAGCCGTGCACCACGCCGATCCAGTCCGGCGGGTTGTCGACCTTGACCCAGTATTTCAGGATCATTTCGTAGACCAGGGCGATCAGCCAGATGCCCGTCAGCCAGGCCATCACCCGGTAACCGTTGAGCGCCGAGCGGATCTTCTCGATCGGGATCACCGGCTGGGCTTCGGGGGTCTCGGTCATGCGGTGGTCCTCTTGTCGGTCCTGGTCTCGGCCTTGCTGTCGTCGCCGGCCAACTCGGCGAGGTAGGCGTTGTACTCGGCAAGTTCCGGATCGCTGGTTCGCGCCGCCGCGGCGGGCCGCTCCGGCAGCAGGCCGGCCGGAATCTCGGTGACGGTGTCGGTGTTCGGGGGCGGCGGCGGGGCCTGCTCGTAGCGAACCAACTTGCGGTAGGCATAGACGCAGAACGCCGCGAACAACGGCCACTGCAGCGCGTACCCCAGGTTCTGGAAGCTCCCGGAATTGGACTCCCAGCGGGTCCACTGCCACCAGCCCAGCGCCAGGCAGCCCCCCGCGGCGAGGATCACCAGGGCGATCATCGCCGGACGGCGGCGGCGCGGTTCGGGCACAGCACGACGGTACCGGGCCTGCCCGTCCGGCACGATCCTCGGGCACGCGGTGAGCGGCGCGAGCCCCGAACCACTTCCTTTGCTGGCGCCGAGCGGGCATAGTGCATAGTGGTGGCTGCAGAGCATCGGTCGCTCGGCGACAACACCCTTGGGGCCTGACCCGGGGAACGACTCCGGAGAGGGGGACCTGGTGGGTTCACCGTCCTCCCGGGGTGGTGCGAAAGCCCTCCGCCCGGCGTACCTGGGCCGTCTCGGCGCGGTCGCTGTCGGAGTCGGTGCCTCGTTTGCCATGATGCAGGGGGTGGCGTCGGCGGACACGGCGACCAACTCCGGAGTGGAGTCCACCCGATCAGCCTCGGGGCCCTCGGCGGGAACGTCGCAGCGCGCGAACGCCGGGCCGAGGGCGGCGAGATCAGGTAAGTCCCGCACGGCGCGCCCGGCGGGCGCGGCGCCCGCACCGGCCTCGGCCGCCATGACCGAGGGTTCGAACCGCCGTCCGACGGAGGTCGGCGCAACCACGCCGGACGCGCGGGTTGCGCACCGGGGGAGCCCGGGCGTAGCCGGTTCCCGAAGTTCGGCGGGTGCCGGCGCGCGGGTGCTGCCCCCGGTGAACGCAGTGGTGCTACCCGCGGTCTCGGTGCCCCCGGCGAGCGTCGCGGCCCCTGCAGGGCAGCCTCCTGAAGCTCAGCGCTCCGCCGTCGCAGTGGCGCCGACCCGCGTCGGGCCGGGGGTGGCGCGCCGGGTCGGCAGCACCCCGACGGCCTCGACATCCACAGCGTCGACGCCGACGGCCTCGGCGAACGCCATCGGCGATTTCCGGTTGTTCGGAGACGGCACCCCGACCAACCCCGACGGCGGAATCCTCATCGGCAACGGTTACTCCTGGACCGCGGAATCCTGCGGGGTCGGCAACACCTGCAACGGCGGCAACGGCGGCATCTTTGGCAACGGCGGTAACGGCTACAACGGCGGTAACGGCGGCTCGGCGGGCTGGTTCGGCAACGGCGGCAGCGGCGGTGACGCTCTGACGACCCCCAACGGCGGCACCGGCGGGACCGGGGGTCTGTTCATCGGCAACGGAGGCAACGGTGGCGCAGGTGCCACCGCGGCCGTCGGCGGCAACGGCGGCGACGGCGGCAACGCCGGCTTCCTGTCGCTGGTCGGTGACGGCGGCAGCGGAGGCAACGGCGGAGCGGGCTCGGTCGGAACGACGGGAGCAGCCGGCTCGAACGGCACCTTGCAAGCCCCGGACGGCACCGACGGCGACCAGGGCGGCGCGGGCGGCGACGGCGGCGTCGGCGGAAACGGCGGTCGCGGCTCGATCATTTTCGGCAACGGCGGGTCCGGGGGCGATGCCGGTTCCGGCGGGGTCGGCGGCGCCGGTGGGGCGGGCGGAACAGGATTCAGCGCGGTGACCCCGGGCGCTTCCGGAGGGTCCGGCGGCAGCGGTGGCGACGGCGGTGCCGGCGGCGACGGCGGGATCGGTGGCAGCGGCGGCGAGGGCCGGCTTCTGCTGCTGTTCACCCGCAACGGCGCCAACGGCGGCGGGGGCGGCGGTGGCGACGGCGGCGCGGCCGGCACGGCGGGCGACGGCGGCGACGGTCTCGCCGGCCTCAACGGTGGAGAGGTCGTCCGCGACGGCGGTGCGGGCGGTGACGGCGGCGCGGGCGGCAACGGCGGCAACGGCGGGGCCGGGGGACTCAGCGGCACGGTCGGTTCCGGCGCGACCGCGGGGGCACCCGGCGATGGTGGCGACGGCACGGCGGGGGGCCGTGGTGGCGTCGGTGCGGCCGGTGGTGATGGTTTTGATGCCACGGCCCTGGCCGACGGCACCGATGGCGGTTCCGGCGGGTCGGGCGGTTCCGGCGGTGACGGCGGTGCTGGTGGCCTGGGCGGGGCGGCCGGTGGAACGGGTGCGGTAGCGGGCGCGGACGCCAACGGCGGGTCCGGCGGCAACGGCGGTGACGCCGGTACCGCCGGTGGCGGCGCCGCGGGTGTGGCCGGTGCTGATGGCACTGAGGATTCCCGTGCTGGCGAGGATGGGCAGGCCGGCGGGGACGGCGGGGACGGCGGCAACGGCGGTGACGGCGGTGCTGGGGGCACCGGTGTGGTCGCGGGCACCCCGGGCAACGGCGGCGACGGCACTGCTGGGGGCCGTGGCGGTCTCGGTGCCGGGGGTGGTGACGGTTTTGATGCCACGGCGTTGGCTGATGGTTCTGATGGTGGTTCTGGCGGGTCGGGCGGGGCCGGTGGTGACGGCGGTGCTGGTGGCCTGGGCGGTGCGCCCGGCGGAGCGGGAGCGACGGCGGGCACTGACGCCAACGGCGGGTCCGGCGGCAACGGCGGTGACGCCGGTACCGCCGGTGGCGGGGCCGCGGGTGTGGCGGGCGCTGACGGCACATCCGGCAACCGTCCTGGCGAGGATGGGCAGGCCGGCGGGGCCGGCGGGGACGGCGGCAACGGCGGTGACGGCGGCGCTGCGGGCACCGGTGTGGTCGCGGGCACGCCGGGCAACGGCGGCGACGGCACGGCTGGGGGCCGTGGCGGTCTTGGCGCCGGGGGTGGTGACGGTTTTGACGCCACGGCCCTGGCCGATGGGACCGATGGTGGTTCTGGCGGGTCGGGCGGGGCCGGTGGCGACGGCGGTGACGGTGGCCTGGGCGGTGCGGCCGGCGGGCTGGGAGCGACGGCGGGCGCGGACGCCAACGGCGGGTCCGGGGGTGATGGCGGTGACGCCGGTACCGCCGGTGGCGGAGCCGCGGGTGTGGCGGGCGCTGATGGCACATCCGGCGACCGTCCTGGCGTGGATGGGCAGGCCGGCGGGGCCGGCGGGGACGGCGGCAACGGCGGTGACGGCGGCGCTGGGGGCACCGGTGTGGTCGCGGGCACGCCGGGCAACGGTGGTGACGGCACTGCTGGTGGCAGTGGTGGCGACGGCGCCCGGGGTGGTGACGGTTTTGACGCCACGGCGTTGGCCGACGGGACCGATGGCGGATCTGGCGGGTCGGGCGGTGCCGGTGGTGACGGCGGTGACGGTGGCCTGGGCGGGGCGGCCGGCGGGCCGGGAGCGACGGCGGGCACTGACGCCGACGGCGGGTCCGGCGGCAACGGCGCTGATGCCGGTACCGCCGGCGGCGGCGCCGCGGGCGCCGCGGGTATCCCGGGCACGGTTGACAGCCGCGACGGCGGCATCGGCCAGGACGGCGGCGATGGCGGCAACGGAGGGGATGCCGGCGCCGCCGGGACCGGCGGTACCGGCGTCGTCGCGGGCGCCAACGGCACCGCGGGTCTG
>Ga0180431_10007608_pt1 | contig 12582 bp, 24 predicted proteins | sample SS_ome_11_FD_132459 | JGI IMG/M metagenome (GOLD analysis project Ga0180431, IMG submission 132459) | Hypersaline lake sediment archaeal communities from the Salton Sea, California, USA - SS_1_MS_1 metaG | ecosystem: Environmental > Aquatic > Non-marine Saline and Alkaline > Hypersaline >... | reverse complement strand
TTACAAAGATATATACGAAATCCGCACTCTTTCTTCATTCTTACACACCTAATATACTCTTTGTTTTGTTTCATATATAAAGTTACCCTGTCGTTATTACAATTTGACATAATTTATCACCTACAAGTTCATGGTTCTACCATAACAAAATTCCCATACTCATACCAAGAATATATAAAAACACACCAATAATTAATATAGCACGCTCTGTAGCCATATGAGAATAATCATATTGATTTTCATCAGTAACTTTTTTGTAATATTCAATCACCCAAGGTGCTTTGAATAAACGTTTGCCTTCTTTCCATTTATAAAAATCTCCATTCTTCTTAACTTTCATAACATCACCTATAACTACATGGTCTAAATAAACGAGTGTCTTTTTGTTTTAACATTTATATCAAGTCCAAATCATCAATTTCCATACTACCCTTTTTTTGATACCGTAAATAGTACCCACCCTTTTTTCTTTTTTTCTTATCCTTTCCACGCTTACCAACATTCTTTGCTTTCTTCATCCCAAGTTTAGTTCTTTCAGAAATGAGTTCTCTTTCAAACTCGGCAATAGCTGCAAAGATGTGAAAAACCAACCTGCCACTAGAAGTAGTAGTGTCAATATTCTGACTGGTACAAATAAAATCAACATCCCATTTCTGGAAGTAGGATATGATTTTAATGAGATGTTGTAAACTTCTACCAAGTCTATCCAACTTATAACACAATACCACATCAAATCTTTTATTTTTTGCATCTTTCAACAACCTCATCAATTCGGGTCTACTACTCTTAGTACCAGACACCTTATCCACATAAATATCAAAAACCATGTAGTTTTGCTGAGAACTAATCGTTTTTAATTCATCAATTTGAATCTGTGGATTTTGTTCTTCCGTTGACACTCGTGCATAAATCGCACATCTTTTTTGTTTTTTCATGTTATCATAATATCCTCTATGATTATAGCATGGTTAATTTTTTATTCAAATCATACTTAATAAATAATATCCAAAAGTTTTGTGTATGTCCTTTAGATTTGGTATTAGAACCAAATAATGGCGGATAAGGCATCATTTTAATTATTTCATCTAGGTTTTTCTGATACCACATTCCTTTAAAACCACATGTTGCATCAAGTATTTTCATGTCTTTCTATCCCTCAAAAACTATTTCACCATTACAAATAAGTCTTTCAAACCATTTAACAGTAATCCAGCCATTAAAAGTTTCAGCACGAGTATTAACCCATTTCCAAACAACAATAACATAATCACCTTCGTTAACATTATCCATAGTATAATCAAAAAGTTCTGCACCATAATAAACACTAATAGATTGAGATTTATCTTCAAACCCAAAGTAAGTAGTTTTATACCAAATGCCATCAACCTCTTTGATAATTCCATAATTGTAATGTAAATCATTATCAGGCAAAGATGGTTTATTTAATCCTTCAATTCCAAACGTACCAACTATTGTCAATAAGATTAAACCAATAGAAATTAAAAATATTACTACTGTTTTCCATGACATACTATCCCTCTTTAATTTTTTCTATCCACTTATTCCGTGGCAATTCAACAATATTTGAAATTAATTCTCCACAATTAGGACAAACAGGATGTTTAAATTCCATTTCTTCAAATTTTACCATAGCAGCAAAACCCGTATAATCACAGGTACATTCAATCCAAATTTCTTCTTCAGTTACCATTGTCTTTTATCCCTCTTGTTCTTTTAATCTATCCAATATCTCATATACTTTAAGAACAATTATAATAAGTAAAATACTATCACAACCAACCAATATATATATTACTTTTTCAAACATTTTTAATCCTCTACAATTTCTAATAAATCCATACAATCAAGAATAAAGAAAATAATTATCGCTATCCAAATTAAAGGATTAACTGGATATTCTGAAAATGATTTAAACATTCCTTTCTTTATTTTTAATTTGGATTGCATTTTATCCCTCATTTTCATAATGTTTACAATCAACTTCAATTATTTCAACAACTGGATTATTCAACTTCATTATCTCACTATAATAATGACATACATTTGCATGACTACAGTTATAACATTTCATTTCCATCAACTCCTAATTTACAACTTCAATTTATCAAATAATTTATTAGTAATAACCCTACAATTAATACCAAACCTAGTTTTCTTTTTACGAACTACAATATTTTCATAATCGGGAGTATCAACATTAATAAAATTACAAATACAATTAACAAAATTCTTATTATCCTTTTGTAAATCTTCAAAATCAAGAACTAAAACATTACAACCATGATCTTTATAATAACCAATTACTTTATCATAATCCAAAAAATCAACAAAAGCATCTTTATAATTATTAATAAATTTATTAAATCGCATATTCATACCATTCATAACCAACTCACAATAATAACTATAAATTAAAGATGCTTTATTTCTTCTAATAAGTATGATGTTTGGTGAATTATAACGATTAATAATAATATCAGCAAAATATTTAAAAGTAAGTTCTTGTAAAGGTTCACCTACTATATTTTCATTACTAATTAAAACCTTATCACCATTATTAAAACGGCTGAAAAGATGTACATATTTATCAAAAAAGTAAACATCAGTAATTCTAGGAAATATAATATTTTGTAGAAAACTACTTCCACATTTAGGATAACCAACATGAACGGTTATATTACTTTTCATTTCATACACCTGTTAATTTATAAATTAGTACGTGGGGTGGGTGAAAGTATTCAAATAAGATAGGAAAAAACTATTTTGAAGGTGTTAAATGAGGATTAGATGATAACATACTTTCACCCACATATTATGTATGTATTACTTTGTTTTAGTTTTTTCCTTATTTTTTTCTGTTTCGTTGAGGGCAACCAAAGTTTCATTTATCTCCTGTATTGCCTTCTGGGAAATTGCAATACCATCAAAAATACTTTTACAGTTGATCGTAAAGCCTTCGCAATACCATATTTGATTAGCGTTCTGCCTAAATTTTATACTATTTTCATTAATTATCATTTCCATTTATTCACCTTTTATTTTTTTTTCTAAAATATTTATTTCCAATTCAAGTTTTTTATTTTGAAGTTCAACCTGTTTACAAATTAAAGAGTTATATCTGTTTTGTTGCCAATTTATTCATATTCCCCCTTAATTTCTTCATAATGGTTAGTAATCTCACAGATGCGATAAGGTTCTTTCTGTAAAATCTTTAAAACTTCATTTTCGCTATCAGTTTCGAAATGTTCATCAAGCCATTTATCAAAATGGTCTTTCAAAGCCTTATTTTTCTTCATGAGTTTATTAATACGGCGTAATTTTTTGACTTCTTTAGTATAATCCCAAAAAACGCCCATAAGATCATTCTCCCAGTTTTTCAACTAATAACTCATATTTATTACTGTCAATTTGCTTGACATAACCAAAACGGCATAAATCTTTAAGTGTTTTTTCTTGAGTTTTATGCTTTGTAATACCCGCAAACCTGTCAAGATAATACAACATTTCAGTTCTAGTTAAAAACTTTGTTTTTCTACCTTTGATAAACATGTCTTCGCTTACTTCTTTAATGAATTTGTCTTTTTTCCATGACATAAGGTTAACTCACCAAATCATAATATATGAATGTGTATAAATATCTGTCGATTTTCAAAAGGGCTACGCCCCCCTGCTTAGAAAGGAATAAACACTACCGAACCCGATATAAATACCCAATTTAACCGTAATATAATAGTTAATGAACTTAACCGTTAACAGTTAACGTTAAAATAACCAATATAAAAAAATAAAGAAGATAAAGCATACAAAAGAATGAAATACACAAATACACATATATATATTTTAAAAAAGTGAATACTAAAATTTAAAAAAAAGTTTAAACCCCCATGGGGGTTTGCGCTAAATATTAGCATGGTATTGAATGTCAATAACATTTTTAAATACATACTTGATTTTGAGTAAGTGGTGGTGAAAAACAAAAAATGGATGCTAGTAGGATAATTATAGGCGCTGTTTCTATTGCAATAGGACTTATCATGTTGCCTTTAGTAGCAAGTTTTATCGCTAACGCTAAAGCCAACGCATCAGTAGCTGCAATAGGCGGACTTACTTCAATACTTGATATAATCGCTTATGGCTTTGCCTTTGGGCTTGTAGGTATTGGAGTTGGAATGATATACTTAGGCTTCAGGAAATAAGAGGGGTAAATTGATTTTCGAACAAGTCAATTATCTTTTTTCTTTTCTTTCAATTAGTTTAAAAAAGGGTGGAAAATGAAAAAAAATAAATTTATTACATTTATAATTTTAACGCTATTTATTACTACAATGGTTTTTGGTTTTGCAGTTAGTAATGTTGTTGGTGCTACTGGTGAATATACAACTGGTTTTGAAGATGGAACAATAGATGAACCGTATAGCAACGATTTTATGAGTTGTGCAGATATTGAAGATAATTTCGAACTTAATAATTATAAAGTAAGAAGTGGTCTTAATAGTTTTATGGTTCTGACTGCAGGTCATTGGAATTTATCTATTGATATTGATACAGGAGATTCGTTTGAAGTTTGGAATCATTACGAGCAGGTAGGTGGTGGTAATAGATGGGGTTGGATGTGGTTTTATGATTCATCACAAGTTACAAATGGACAATCCCCATTATCTGCTTCTTCTGATTTTTATGTATATGATGATGCTATAATTGAGTTTCATTATCAGATTAATGCACCCGGTACTGGTGTATTTTATAAAGACCATAATGGTGTTGAGCAATTATTAGATACGGGTATTAATACTGGAGAATTTGTTTTAAATTTTTTTAAAATTAATGCTACAGATGAAATATGGTATAAATATGAAGATAATAATGTAACAGGTACACCAAGAAATATTACAGCATTAGCAGATGGTTATACTATTGATACAGTATTTTTTTATATGTATCCAGATGTAAGATATAATTATGATGATTTAGAGATTATTGGTGGTGGATCTGGTGGTGGATCTGGTGGTGATGTATCAGGTTATGATTCTATCGGCGATATATTCGATAGTGGTATAACAGGTTCATGGAATGAAAGATATATAGAAGAACAATATAATATACCAATTGATACAACAGTTAAAGCACTTGATTTGCTTGTGAGCAATAACCAACATGGAGAAGATGATGATTTAACGAATTACTGGTGTCAGATAAACGGTAACAGTATAGGCAACCCTGATTTTTGGATACCGTATACACCAACAAGTTATATTTTAAGATGGTGGGATATAGATTTAGAAATAGATGATGAAACAGTTGTAATGGAATGGTATCATGATTATACACCTACAACAATTTACTGGTATGTAAAACTAACAGGTAACGATAACGATAACGATAATAACGTACAGTATGCACATCATAACAGCCCAAGTTTATATGATGGTGTATATAATGGTTTATGGTATAATGGATATGAACCTATTTATGCGCTTTATTATGAAGGTTCTACAACACCCCCACCAGGATATGCTGAGGATTTTATATCAATAAATGAAGGATTACATTACATATATGAAAATGTTTTTATAACATATACAACTTCAACGCTTATATATGATAACTATATAACGATTTATAACCGAGATACAGGCGCAGAAGTAGGACAAACACAAGGGTTTCCTTTAAAAGTAAATCAATGGACAGATACAATAGGATGGATACCATACGATAGTGGAAATTATTCGGTAAACCTTTATAGGGAAGGAGAAAATAAAAGCAGTTATGATTTTTATGTTTATACAAATCTTACAGGTTTTAATGTATGGGCATACCCAAATCCAGTAACACAAGGAAATATTTATACAATTGCTTATGTTTATAATCATGGCGAAGGGAAAGACGGCGCTATATTTGTAGGAGAAACAAATAATTTTAATGATGGAGTTAAAGTAGCAGAGTTTTCAGATGGAGATAGTGGGGCATTTCTTTATCAGAAGACAGATGTAAGCCCTATATATATTTCTTTATGTACCGAGATAACATCAGGTAATTACGGTCTTGTTGACCAATACATCCTTTATGTAAAACTAACAAGTTGCTATACATATATAGATGCGCTTATAGATTCCCTTGAACTTATAGAAGGACAACAAAAAAACCAAGTAATAGTCGGGCAACATTGTAATGTAGGCGCAAATGTGTATGTTACACTTGATAGTACAAAAATAAAATATGTAGGAGATAGTACAAGTTTTGAATTTACCACACCAATACATAAAAACGGGTTATATAACGTAAGCCTGTGGATGACAACAGCAAACGGTACAATATGGCTTGCAGGTGATACTTTTACAGCGGGTGGACTTGGTGAACCACAAGAAGAACCAATACTACCAAATATTGATAAAAAAATCGGGGCATTAATAGGCATAATATTAACAATAGTGTTAACACTTTTACCAATACTTATACAAGTAGGGTTTAAAGTAGATATAGAAGTTCCCGCACTCGTATATGGGGCGTTTGGATGTTTCGGCATCATATTAAGCGTATATCTAGGGTTCTTCGATATATGGGTGATAGTGTTTATAATAGCAGTATTATTATTATTTTCTGTTATACAATTCTTCCAAAATAGATAATAAAAGGAGTAAAAAAATATGGCTATCGTTGAAAATAAATTAAGGATAATAATCGTAATATCAATATTTTTATTTTCCATGATAACGGTGGTAAGCCTGATAAACGCAACATATGAACCATATGAAATGGAAGGTATTGAAACAAAAAGCACAGCGGGGAACTATACCCAATTCGAAGAAGGGGAAAGCGAAGACGCAACAAACTTTATACAAACACTAATAGGAAGTATATTTTTACAGATAGAAGGCGCGCCTTTAATAGTAAACGGGGTGATGGGTTTTATATCTGGAATAATGATATTTGCACTCGTGTTTACACTTGTTGCATTTATAAGGGAACTGGTGGGGTTTACATGAAAAACAGATACTTAATATATTTTATCTTACTTGGAATATTCAACGGTTTTTTAATTGGGAGTGTGTTATATTGAAAAAAAGAAAGGACAGAACAAAACTAATATTTTTATATTTAATGATACCAATGCTATTGGCAACAGCAGTAAGCGGACAAATAAACGTATATCTTGATGACTTAGAAGACGTAACAATAGACGATATTACTCTTTCAGATGGGCAACATTTGATTTATGATACTGTTACGGCAAACTGGACAAATCAAGATTTTGTTGCAGGAGTAGCAGGTGGATATACAACAAATATAACAAGAAACGGTGCAGATGGGGGAACGCTATATAGTCAAATAGATGGCGACAAATTATTAATTAACGACACGATAACAGCAACTGGAGATATAACCGCCCCAAATCTAAATATTGCCAACTGGGATACTGCTTACGGATGGGGTGACCATGCAGGATTATACAGTTTAATAGATCATGCACACGATTATACACCTTCAGCATATGCCAATGCTACATACGCCAAAATGGTTTGGGTTAACTCTACTTTTGCAAAAGGAAACGTACAAGAAGACGATTTAAGCGATAATACAAGCACACAGTTAAGCGACACAGCGAGCATACTATATGAAACAGAATTAGACAGCGAAAGCGAATTAGAAAGCCAGTTAACGGATGTTAATGACGTTTATACGAATAATGATTTTGCGGATAACTCTGCCAACTGGGATACTGCTTATGGGTGGGGTAACCATGCAGGATTATATGCAGATATAAACAGCGTACCAAATCAAGGAGGAAATACGACAGATAGCCCAACATTTAACGGTTTGGACTTGACAGGTAATTTAGATATGAACGCAAATTTAATAGAAGGGGTTAACGCTATTGAAGGAAACACTATAGATATAGAAAGTTTAGCAGGTAATCTTTTGTTTACAAGTTGGGATAAAATTTATCTTACTGGTATTGTAGAAATGAACGGTATTGTTAATATGAACGGTTTTAATTTAAATAAGTTACAGGATTTATACGGACAAAATGATATAACTTTAAGACCAAACGGAGATACTAACGATTATATAACCTTTTCAACAAGTGGAAATGTTCCAGAAATAAACACAAGCGGTTCTTGTGATTTAGTTATAGGTAGTGATGCAGATCTAAAACTTACAAGTAGCGGAGATATAGATATAGATAAAAAAATTAAGTTTAGTAAAACCGACGGTATTATGGAAGTACCAATAGGAAGTTATATATTCGAACCTTTAGGATATGCAACCTATGGTATGGATTTTAATTTAGGAAATGCAACTTATGGTGCAGGGCTAGGGTTTTACGGTGCGGGAAGTAGAAAATCACAATTAAATGTTCTTACTGGTAGGCTTGAAGGTAAAGGGATAAGTTGCACAACAAATAAAGGTAGTAGCCCCGCAGTTGAATTAAAAAGTACACTTGGTAATTATTATAATACTATGGTTTTTGCGCCAAGTTTAGCGCCTAAACTCGGTATGAGTTTTAATTATACAACAGGTAATAATTATCATATGGCGCTTATGTGTTATGATGGTATAAGAGGATACTTTGAAGGGTTAAGAATAGAAGCAATACATTCAACAGATGCGGGAAAAGTAACGATAGAAGACGATTTAGTTGTAGAAGGAAGTATAAGCGCTGGTGATGGATGGACAGGTTCATTGGTTAATGCAGAAGGAGATACGGTAACCGTAACAAATGGAATTATAACGGATGTGAGTTAAAAAAATGGATACTACAATATTCTTTAGCGAACCATTACTAATGGTTTACCTTTGGATATTCTTTATAATAGTTGCAGAATGGAAAAAAGATTTCGTATACTTCGCTTTTTGTAGTGTGATAGCCCTAATACTCGGAGTTGACATGATAGGTTCATGGCAGATACATTATATTTATGGAGTAGTTGTATTATTAGCATCTGTATACTTCAGCATATTAGCATTTCATTACGGTATGGAATGGAATAAAGGCAGGCTTAACGAATAGGAGATAGGAATAAAATGTTAGATAAAATAAAACTTAAAAATAAATACGATAGAGAACTTGAACAATTTGAAGCAATACCAAAAAAGAAAAACCGTATACTTGTAACAATATGTCTACAGAACGGTACAGCATTATACAAATATACAAGACATAGCAAAAAAAGGATAAGGTTCAAACAAAATACATACATACTAGATAAAAAATACGCATATTACAATAAAAACAGGCAGTTAACATACTTGTTTTTTGAAGGTTCACCCTATCCGATAAGCCATAATAGTTTTAGTTATGAAGTACGCCCAGTTGTTACACTAGATGATGAGGGGAATGAAACAACGGAGATCCAAAACAGGATAAAAGGCATAAATTACGATAGTGTAGAAACAGATGCCATGATAGAAAGGCATACATTTGACAGTATAACAAAACAGGCACTTAACCCGCAAAATATAATTTTAATAATTGGCATTATAGGACTTGCAGTTTTGCAAATTATAGGGTTGTATGGTATATATGGATGAAGAAGACGCACAGATGTTAGAAAATGATTACGAAGAAGAAGAATTCAGCGATTTATTACAGAAAAAAAGCGATTTATACCAATTAGCATTAGATTTAAACAACGATAAAAATATTGAAAAAAAGACAATAATACCAAAAAGCAAACAGAACCCGTTCAACCTTTGCCAATTTGTAGCCAACAGGACAGGGATGGGAATGCTAAAAACACTTAACCGTACATATATGAAGACAGCGATAAGCAAAGAAGGCAAAGGCAGGGAACAAGTGGTGGAAATGTGCAAAACAAGTATTGCAAAAACTTTAACATATGGGGAAGGCGGTCGAGGTAAAAGGAAAGTAAGAAATGAATAAAGGGGGTGAAAAATGAAAAAAAGAAATGGTAAAAAATTGTTTAGTCTTGGGGCAAGAAAAGTTACAGCAATAGGAAAAAAAGGTTTAGCAGTTGGAAAAAAACAGGCTAGTAAAGGTTACAAAAAAGCCAGTAGTTACGCACAAACAAGAAGGGAAGAACGAAGAAGGGCAAAAGGCAGAGAACGATATTATTACGAGAAAGAACGCTTACGGATAAGAGAACAAAGAGCAAAACAAAGAGGGATACAGAAAGCAAGAAGGCGCACAGGCTATAAAAAAAAACGTAAAACAACGAAACGAAGAAAAACAAGAAGAAGAAAGCGATAAATGAATAAAAAAAAACAGATAAAACAGATAGAAAAAAGAATACAGGAAATCCCTGAAAAATCCCAGTATATCTTTTACCAGAACCCTAAAAACTTTTGTAAACTAAAACTTGAAAGAATAAACCCTGACCATATAGGGCTAATATGGGGGTTAAGAAACAGCAAACAACGAAAAACAAAAGGAAAAAACTGGGGGCGGGTTGCAAAAGTATACTTTGGCGGTTTAATATTTGCATTTAAAACCGATTTACAGCGATTTATAGACATTATAGCCAATTATGGCGTATATGTCTTAAACAATTACGATGTTGTTTTAGCGGGCTATTATATAGGTTTTTCATTATTATTTTTGGCAATTGTCTTAAATATTCCAGTAATTGAAGGGTGGGTACAATGGAAATTGGCGGTTTCATAGTAGCAGGCGGAGTAATATTTTTAATATATGTCTTAGGAGAACAAGTAGGGCTTTGGAAATGGTTACTAGATAAAATATAAAGGAAAGATAATTATGAAGGCAAACAGATACCACAGGGAAGGCAACAGATACAGGAGATTAGATTTTATAAAAATTCCGATAGAAGAACGCCAACATAATAAAGATAAATGGAAGGCGAAAAAATAAAGGAGAAATGATATATGAGTGGAGAAATAGCAGGAATAGGAATGATATTTGTAGGTATTGGGATAACATACTTACTATATCAATTAGGCAGGTTTTACAAAACAAGCGCTGATTTAGAAGAAAGATACGCACTTGTACAGATAGCGACATTAAACAAGACAGCGAAGAAAAAAAATATAGACTTGGATAAAGAAAAACAAAAACTTCGAACTCTTAACATGATGGAAAAAAAGAGGTCATTTAGAAAGAGTTTAGAAGAAGAAATTATAAACGATTTTTTTAAAAATACAGATGGTAAAACCGAAGTTATAAACCTTAAAAAGAAGTGATACAATAACCCATATAAGCGGGATATTCGGACTTCAAGGACAGGGTAAAACATGGCTATCTACCGTTTTAGGAACACATGACAACAATAAATACGGGCGGAATATAGCCAGTAACTACCATCTTGAAAAAATCCCATATCAACCAGTGGAAACACTTGAGGACTTACAAAAACTCCGTAACTGTACATTTTTAGGGGATGAACTCTGGTTATGGTTGTTCGCTAGGTCAAGCATGAGCAAAATAAACCAAGAAATAGTCAAGATCATAATGCTTAACCGTAAACGAAACGTAAACATAATCTATACAAGCCAACTACACAGGCAGGTAGACGTTTTATTATGGGATACGACACAATATTTTTATTACCCGCATATAATTAAATATAATGGGGATAAATATCTTACTTATCAAGTGGAAAACCTGAAAGGCGAAGTAATAGGCGAAAAACTCGTTAACAAACCCATAAGTTACTGGAAAAATCATTATGATACCTATCAAGAGATAGGAACATTATCGGATAAGAATGATAAAAAGAGTTTTACAGAAATAGGTATACTTTTAGAACAAGACTTTGTAAAAGCAGTAAAAAAACTTGGAATTAAACATATCGACTTGTTACCTCATTCAGGTTCTCATACATCATGGATGTTTGATGTAATAGTATGGGGGCGTAATAAAACATTAGCATTTGATGTTAAAACGACTTTTAAGAAAGATGGTACTGTTTTAATCGATAAACCCGCATACCAGTTAAAAGATAGTATAACAAACGCTATGCAACACAACGCTATACCTTATATTGTTTTTCCAAATGTAGATACAAAAGGATATGGTAAACGTAACCCATCTAACTGGTTTGCATATAGATTGGGTTATCATTCCCACATATTACGATTAAAGAGCAATAAAGTATCATTTAACACTATGAAAAAGGGAAGTAAACCGCTTAAAGAGGTCTTGAAATTTTGATATACCCACCTTCACCTCCCTATATGGGCTATAAGAAGAATTTTATAATAATGGCTATATGACTATAATTCCAACGTATACGCATTATTCAGATGGGCTATTGTGGGCTTCGAAAACCGCAAAAAAAAGAAAAAACATAGAGGGTACAGCAAACCAAATATAACGAGGGTTTTGACAATAGACTAAAAAAATATTGATAGCAAAACCGAAAAAAGAAATAATAAAAAAAGCGGTTGCTATCCTATTAAATTGTGTCATGTTGCTTATTATATAACTCGATATACCTTTTTACCTTATCGGGGTGGTACTTACAAAGATATATACGAAATCCGCACTCTTTCTTCATTCTTACACACCTAATATACTCTTTGTTTTGTTTCATATATAAAGTTACCCTGTCGTTATTACAATTTGACATAATTTATCACCTA
>Ga0180431_10007606_pt1 | contig 12584 bp, 12 predicted proteins | sample SS_ome_11_FD_132459 | JGI IMG/M metagenome (GOLD analysis project Ga0180431, IMG submission 132459) | Hypersaline lake sediment archaeal communities from the Salton Sea, California, USA - SS_1_MS_1 metaG | ecosystem: Environmental > Aquatic > Non-marine Saline and Alkaline > Hypersaline >... | reverse complement strand
GATACGCACCTTGATGGCAAAGACCAGGTTGACGCGCTCCTCTTGCGTCTGTACATTGCGCGGGGTGAACTCGGCCTCACCGGCGATGCTCGCCACTTGTCCCACGAAGACGCGCTCAGGGAAAGAGTCCACCCGTACCTCCACCTCCTGATCCAGCCGTATCTGCCCGATGCGATTCTCAGGGATATAGACCACCAGCGTCACCTCATCCAGATTGGCGATGGTCAGCAGCGGCGCACCCGCCGTGGCCGTCTCTCCCACCTGGCGACTGCGACTGGTGACGGTGCCGTCCATAGGAGCGATCAGCGTGAGTTGGGCAATCTGAGCATCAATCAAACGCACGGCGGCCTCGGCCTGATGCACCTGGGCCTCCGCCACGGCGACCTCTTCCTCCGTCGGCCCCGCTTTCAGCTCATCCAAGGCCGCCTGTGCAGCCACCACTTCCGCCTCGGCGAGGCGTAACTGCATCTCCGCACTATGGAGCTCAGCCTGGAGATTGAGAGGGTTGGCCCGCATATCCAACAGAACGTTGAGATACTCCTGAGCGCCTTCGTGCTCCGCCTGAGCCTTGGCCAGCGCCGCCCGGGCGGCCTGCAGTTGCAGATCCCAGGTGCGCTCCGTATCCCCTCCGTGCTCGGCATAGACGCCGTGCATCAGATCCGTCTCCGCCAGCTCCGCCTCGGCCATCTCGACGCTCTGCTCGGCCAGCTCTACCTGGGTGCGGGCGTTGGTGATCTCGAGGTTGAGCGAGAGAGGATCGCTGATCACCTCCTGGGCGTTCATCACGGCCTCGGCCGCCCCGTCCCTTTCAACCTGGGCCTTCGCCAGGGCCGCCTGCGCCGCGACGATCTCCTGCGAGCGCGCGCCGGCGAGCACTCGATCTAGATTGGCCCGGGCAGCTGCCAGCCCTGCCTCAGCCTCCACCCGCCGGCTCTGCAACACTGCATCGTCTAAGCGTAACAGGACGTCGCCAGCTTGCACTCCGTCCCCCCGAGCCACAAACATCTCGGCAATACGGCCCGCAGCCTCCGACGCCACCGTCACCTCTTCTCCTTCGATGAAGCCCGAAGCGGTGACGCGTGCCTCCGCCTGGGCCTCATCAGTGCATCCTGTCAGCAAGACGACGAGCGTCAAACCCAAAATAGCAAGCGCGACCATCAGCAAGGCCCGCCAGACGGCGCAGTCAGTTGCTGGCTCGAAGCTTAGAATCTTGTACATACTACTGCTCCTGGATGATAATCTTCGCGTCCGCAGGCAAACCTGGCTTGAGCGCGTGGTCGAGATTGGGAATATTCACATCTATAGCAAAGACCATGTTCACCCGCTCTTCTTGCGTCTGCACGTTACGCGGCGTGAACTCCGCCTCGTTGGCGATGGCGACAACAGTGCCCAGGAACACCCGGTCTGGGAAACTGTCCACCTGGACCTCCACTTGTTGACCGACGAGCACCTGCCCCAACCGATTCTCCGGTATGTACACCGTCAACGTCACTTGATCCAGATCGCCTATGGTGAGCAAAGGCGCTCCGGGTACGGCCAGCTCCCCCTCGTGGATGCTGCGCTCCAAGACAAGCCCCCCTACCGGCGCGCCGATGGTCTGTTTGTCGCGCGTCACGAGCAGAGCGCCGAGCGCAGCCTGGGCCTGTTCTACTTTGGCCTCAGCGACGGCGATTTCCTGCTCCGTAGCGCCTGCGCGCACCGCTTCCAGTTGAGCTTGAGCCATCTGTACAGCCGCCTCGGCGGCCCAGTACCGCGCCTCGACAGCATCCACCTGGGCGTCGAGCTCCTGGGGGTTGTTCCGCACTGCGTAGAGCGCGCGCAGCGCGGCCTTGGCCCCATCCAGTCCAGCCTGGGCCGTGTTCACCCCAACCCAAGACTTCCAATACCGATTGGGGACGAGATGGAACTCCAGCGGCATGCCCGGCAAGGGAGGACGGTAGGGTTCCGGTATCTCCTTCAGCTTCTCCTTCGCCTTAGCCAGCCCCTCCCGTGCATCCCAGAAATTATGATAGGCAATCTCGGCCGCGTCCTTCAACGCCGTGGTCTGCGCCAGCGACGCCTCAGCGGCGGCCACCTGTGCCCTGGCCTGGGCGATCTGGGCATCCAGTTCCTGAGGATTGTCACGCATGGCCAAGAGATCCTGCCAAGCCTGATAGGCCCCATCGCGGGCCGCTTCAGCCCGATCCAGATCGGCCTCCGCCCGCCGGGCCCGCTCCGGCCGAGCGCCCGCTCGGGCCTGGGCCAGCTCAGCCCGGGCGATCTCCAGGCCCGCCTGGGCCACCTCGATCTGGGCATCCAGCATCGTTCCATCCAACCTGACCAGCACCTGTCCCGCCGCGACATCATCCCCTTCTTCCACCAACAACTCGACCACACGCCCTCCCAACTCCGGCGCGATGGCCACCTCTTCAGCCTCAATGAAACCAGAGGCCATCAGGTCGCCCGTCTCAGGCTGGGCCAGCTCCAGTTTTGCCAACACCTGCCGCCCGACGTCTGGGTCCACAGCCAGGTAGATACCAACCGCCGCCACGCCGACGAGAATGGTGGCGGTGACGATGATCAGACCGATTCGCTTTCGTCTCATGTCCTTACTCCTGCTTGCAACTCAGCTCACGAATACCCCGCACGTTAGAGATGAAAACATCCTCCAACGACGGGACAATGACGTCCATCGTCCCCACCTGAACGCCAGCCTCGGCCAGCATCCGCGCGATGTAGTCCTTTTTTTCTGAGATTCCCTCGGCCACTACGTGGACCTGCGCGCCATACAGCGCCACCTCGTCGAACAGATCCACCCGCCGCAGAAGCTTGATGGCTACATCTGGCCGATCACAATCGATCTCCAGGACCTGCCCTCGCATCTCGTTCAGCTTAATCTCCTCTGGCGAGCCTCGGGCGATGATCCTCCCCCCGTGAATGAAGGCCAGATCCTGACAATGCTCAGCTTCATCCATATAGTGAGTGGTGACGAATATCGTCGTCCCCTCCTCGGCCAACCGATATAGCAGATCCCAAAAGGCTCGACGAGAGATGGGATCTACTCCAGCGGTTGGCTCATCCAAGAACAGCATCTCCGGTTCGTGCAAGATGGCCGCGCCCAGGGCCAGCCGCTGCTTCCAACCGCCGGAGAGGTTGCGGGTCAACTCTCGCTCTCGGCCCTGAAGCCCCGCCATCCCAATCACAAACCGTTTGCGGCGACGCAGTCGCTCACCGCGCACCCCGTAGGTGCGGCCATAGAAATCCAGATTCTCGCCCACGGTCAGATCCTGATAAAGGCTGAAGCGCTGGGACATATAGCCGATGTGCTCGCGGATTTCCTCCGGCTGACGTTCGATATCATATCCTAGCACAGTGGCCCGTCCCGACGTGGGCCTCAGGAGCGCGAGGAGCATACGAATCGTCGTCGTCTTGCCGGCACCGTTGGGGCCCAGGAAGCCGAAGATCTCCCCACGCCGGATGTTGAACGTGACTCGATCCACGGCGGTGAAGTCGCCGAACCTCTTGGTCAGATCATGGACCTCGACAGCAAACGGATGCCTCTTATCCGCTTCATTCATAGTTATGCCTCACGACACGCACTACGCATCACGTACCACGTACTGAGCGCTGCGTGTTCCGGTTTTCGTCCTCTGGGCGACCGCGAGGGTACGCCCCTAACTCTCCCTGCGCTCGCTTTCTTATCAGCGAGATAAATGCCTCCTCCATTCGCGGACGAGTCTGACGCATACTATGGACCACGATTCCTCCTTCAGTCAGCGCCCGCTGGACAGACGATGCACGCCGCGCGGCGTCGTCTACGAACACATGCAGCAGTTCGCCGTAGGTCTGCACCTCCAGCACGCCTGGGAGATGCCCGAGAAGCTGACTGGCCTGCCGCAGCCGGTCGGGTCGCAATTCCAGCAGTTCCCCCTCCACCAGCCCCTTGATCCGCTCCGGCGCATCGCAGATGATGACGTCACCCTCAAACATCAGTGCCACCCGCGAGCAGCGTTCCGCCTCATCCATGTAAGGCGTGCTGACGAAGAGCGTCACCCCAGACAGGTGAAGGGAGGTCAGGATATCCCAGAACTCCCGACGGGAGACTGGGTCCACACCAGTGGTCGGTTCGTCCAACAAGATGATCTCAGGCGAGTGAATCAAGGTGCAGGCCAGGGCCAGCTTCTTCTGCATCCCCCCGGACAGGTGAGCCGCCCGACGATCCTGAAACTCCGTCAGCCGGGCAAACCCCAAGAGGCGCGGGACGCGCTCCCGGCGATCTATGGACTCTACCTCAAAGATGTCAGCGAAGAAGAGCAGGTTCTCCCTAACCGTCAAATCGCCATAGAGGGAAAACTGCTGGGGCATATAGCCGATGCGTTTCTTGATCTCCTCCGGCTCCTTCACCGTGTCGAACCCGGCCACGCTAGCGCTGCCCTCAGTAGGGTCCATAATGGCGCACAGCATGCGGATAGTGGTCGTCTTGCCGGCACCATCTGGCCCCAGCAGGCCGAAAATCTCACCCTTGTGAACGCTCAGATTTAGCCTATCCACCGCGGTGATGTTCTTGAATTGTTTGGTCAACTCGTGCGTTTTAATCACTACGTTGTCCTCGTTCAAGGCAGTTACTCCCTATCCTATCTCGACGAAAATGTAGAAAACCGTCAATATCATCAGGAGAGCCACCGAACCCCGCCAGGGCAATTCGAAGTGGAAAACACATAATCCTATTGCCAGTTCGCGGGCTTGCTGATTCGCTCATCCGCTATTCCAACCGCTTCTGGAACCGACTCGCTGCCAGCAGCATGATGCCGATACCAAACAGCGCCAGCGCGATCACCTGCTGATACAGAACCTCCACCCCCACGCCTTTGAGGATGATGCCCCGGATCACCGCGAGCATGTAGCGCAGCGGGATCACATAGGTGATCGCCTGCAACCAACCGGGCATGGCCTCGATGGGGAAGAAGAAACCACCTAGAAAAATCGACGGGAACAGCGTCAGGAACGTGAGCAACATCGCCTCCTGTTGCGTGTGCGACGCGCTGGAGATGAAGATGCCCATCCCCAGCGAGGTGAGCAGGAAGAGGGCCGAGAGCCCCAGCATCAGCCCCAGGCTGCCCCGGATCGGCACGCCGAACCAGAAGACACCAATGGCCAGCACCTCCAGCACGTCGAAGAAGGCGATGAAAATATAAGGCGTGACCTTACCGATGATCAGTTCCAACGGCTTGATGGGCGTGACGATCAACTGCTCAATGGTGCCCTGCTCTCGCTCGCGCACGATCGACATCGAGGTAAAGAGCGCGGTCAGAAAATAGAGAATGATGCCGATGATCCCGGGGATCATGAAGTTGGCACTGCGCATCTCTGGATTGTACCAGACGCGTGGATGCACCGTCACGCCAGGCATGTCATCCAGGTCGATGCCCATGTGTCGCTTCACGATGCGCGTCGAATGGGCCTGACCCACCGACTGCGAAGCGGAGAAGACGGTACTGGCTACGCTAGGATCAGAGCCATCGATGACGAAGCCGACTTCCGTACGCTCGCCGCCGGACACATCGGCGCCGTAACCAGCAGGGATGAGGATCCCGGCACGCACCTCTCCCCTGTCGATCAAGCGCCCCAGTTGCTCCTCCGATTCGACGTGGCGCACGATGTCGAAGTAGCTCGACGCCCGGTAGGCCTCCACCAGCGCGCGGCTGGCTGAGGACTTGTCGCGGTCCACGACAGCAGTGCGCAGGTGCTCGACGTCGGTGGTGGCGGCGTAACCCAGGAGCACGAGTTGGATAATGGGCATGGCAAACATGACGAAGAGCGTACGCGGGTCGCGCAGGATGTGCAGGAACTCCTTGCGGATGAGCGAGAGAGTGCGCAGAACCGACATCTCACTCACTGCCCTCAGGGCTCAGCCCTTGGAAGAGCAGGTCAACCAACACCCCGGGCATATCGTCCCAGTGGCTCTCCAGAACATCATCACCGAGGATGCGCAGAACGAACAGGCCGATGAACATAGCCTGCACGGAACGGACCGCTAGCGGCACGTCCACAGGGCGCACGTCGCCCGACTGGATCCGCGTCTGCACGTATCGCTCCAGCAGCACTGACAAGGGTTGAACGAATCGTCGATAGAAGCGCTCGCGCAGGTCGACACTTATGAGCATCTCCGGTAACACAGCCTGAAGCGTCTCACGGCTCTGCTCGATCAGGGACATCCGTTGGCGAGCGATGGCCAGTAGAAACTCGCGAGCGTCCCTGTCCAGCGCCTCTGTCAGCTCCGTGCTCATGCTTTCGGCTCTGGACAAGCGCCTCACCATGCCGATCAGAAGATCACCTTTGCTGTCGAAGTAGTTGTAGATCGTGCCTTCGGCGACGCCGGCTGCTCCCGCGATGGCCTTGGTGGTGGCTCGGTGAAAGCCCCTCTCGGCAAACACCTTAGCCGCGGCGTCGAGGATCTGGTTGCGCCGCGCCGCGATCAACTGCTGTCGTATGGGATCTTGTGGATCAGGCACAGGCACCCCCCGAATTAGGATTATGCTCAGGATTATGAGTACTCGCTCAATAGAATGAGTCAATACTCACCACCATGATAACCTAAAAGGAGAAGCCCGTCAAGTGAAAACGCGCCTATGCATAGGATTATGCTTGAGGAAAGGCTCATGCGATTGTTAATGTTCACTTTCTGGCTGGTTCGCCGAGTCACTCCAGCCGTTTATGGAAGCGAGTGGCGGCGACGCCTAGGATCACCACGCCAAAGGCGATCAACGCGACTACCTCCCACTTCAGCGTCACCAGCCCCACACCTTTGAGAATGACACCGCGAATGATGGTCAGCATGTAGCGCAATGGGACCAGGTAACTGAGTAGCTGAAGGGAACGGGGCATTGCCTCCAGCGGAAACAGGAATCCTGAAAGAAAGATGGATGGAAGCATAATAAAAGAAACCATCAGCACGGCCTCACGGTACGTGCTGGAGACGCTGGAGACGAATATCCCGACGCCCAATGAGGTCATCAGGAAAATGGCAGAGAGGCCTAACAGCAGGAGGAGATTACCCCGGATCGGCATACCAAACCAGAACACGCCCAGGAGCAGTACTTCGATGATCTCCAGGAAGGCAATGCCGATATAGGGAGCCACCTTCCCCACCACCAACTCCACTGGCCGGATCGGCGTGACCATGAGTTGTTCGATGGTCCCTTGTTCACGCTCTTGAACGATGGTCAAACCAGTCATGAACATTGTGAGAATGAAGACAATTGTGGCGATCAGCCCCGGTACCATGAAGTTGACGCTTTTCAGCTCCGGGTTGTACCAGACACGCGGATGCACCTCCAGCGTCGCCATCCGCTCCGTAGAGATGCCGAGGCGGCGCTCGATCAACTCAACGCCGTGAGCTTGTCCCACCTGCTGCGACGCCGCGAAGGCGGTACTGGCGACGGTGGGGTCAGAGCCGTCGATGACAAAGGCAATACCCGCTTTACGCCCGGAGGTCACATCGGCGCCATAGCCTGCTGGGATGATCAGTCCGGCGCGGACCGTTCCTTCATCGACCATTTGCGCCATCTCTTGCTCGCTGGCAGCCGTGACGGTGACGTCGAAATAGTTGGATGAGCGATAGGCATCGATCAACTCGCGGCTTTGGGGGGTAAGATCGGCATCCAAGACCGCTGTGCGCAGATGTTCTACGTCGGTGGTAGCAGCGTAGGCCAAAAGAAAGAGCTGCACCGCCGGAATGAGAAACATCACCGCCAGCGTGCGCGGATCGCGGACAATGTGCAGTAGCTCCTTCTTTGCCACGGTGAGGGTGCGGTTGATCATAGCACCTACTCCCCGGAGCTTGGCCTGAGTCCATCGAGGTAGAGTTGCGTCAGCTCAGACACCATCTCATCCTCAGTGATGCCGACCAGGAACTGATCAGGGGCGAGGGCGTGGAAAAGAGGGAGCATGATCAACGACCCAGCGATAGCGGGAATGACGACCTCAACCTCACATGGGCGCGCTCGCCCCGCCGCAATCTGCTCCTCCAGATAGCCGGCGCCCATTTCGAACAGCGGCGATAGGATCTGGTTGAAGAACTGATCCTGAAGCTCATCATCGGTCCACACCTCCGGGATCAGAGCCTGGAGAAAAGCCCGATTTTCGCGCACGAAGTCGAAGATATTCCGGAGCAAAGCAGCGATGTAAGCCTCTTTCTCCAGCGAGGCCATCTGCGCCTGCGTCTCGTTCCACGCTCGTCCGATGATCTGGTCAGCAATGGTCATCAGAAGATCACGCTTGCCGTCGAAGTAAAGATAGATGGTGCCCGGGGCGACACCGGCGCGGGCAGCGATCTCCTTGACAGTAGCCCGCTGATAGCCCTTTTCGGCGAAGAAGGCTGCGGCCGCCTCCAGTATCTGAGCCCGGCGGGCTTGGGCTGGGCTTCTGACCACAGAGGACGCGGTAGATGGTGATGAGCTTTTCATAGCTGGCCTCCCCCTTACTGAATGAACGTTCATTCATACATACCGAATTATACACCACTGTGCGCAACGTGTCAACCAAGGGCACGGAGTGAAAAGAGTTCGCCTTCCAAGACAAACGCAAAACCGCGCCCCTCGATGGGACGCGGTTTCACCAACGACGGAGGAAAGAAGAATGGATCAGGGCTCCGGATAGAAAGCAATCCCAACAGTACCAGGACCAACGTGGGCCCCGATGACGGGACTGACCTGCGTACGATAGACCCTGGGAACATCGAAGCGCTTCTTCACCCGTTCAGCCACAGCTTTGGCTCTCTCAGGAACGTCCACATCCAGGACCGCCGCCTCAACCATCGGCTTTTCCTCCAGGCGCTCCTCGACGATCTGCATCATCCGCGCGACAGCCTTGCGCCTGGTGCGCACCTGGCCCAGCGGTTCGATACACCCATCATCCAACTGCAGAAGCGGCTTGATGTTCAGCGCGGTGCCCAACAGCCGCTTGGCCCCACCGATGCGCCCCCCCCGGTGCAGGTACTCCAAGGTGTCCACGACAAAGAGCACCTCCAGCCGATCCCGCACGCCCTCGGCAGCCGCAACAATCTCCTCAAGGGACTTACCAGCCACTGCCGCCCTCGCAGCAGTAAGCACGATGAAGCCCAGTCCCATTGAGGTCGAAAGCGAATCTATGACCCGAATTTTGAGTTCAGGAAGCTGCGCCGCCGCCGCCTGAGCGTTGGGAACAGTGCCACTCAGCTTGGAGGAAATGAATATGCCCACGATGGCATCAGCCTCTGCACCAGCCTGCCGGAAGAACTTCACAAATTCACCCGCCGAAGGTTGAGAGGTGGTGGGAAAGCTTTCAGAGTTCCGCAGGCGATTATAGAACGTGGGTGGATCTATGTCCACACCATCTCGGAAGCGATCATCGCCCCAAATGAGCCACAGGGGAATCACTGGAATATTCAGACCATTCAAAGCCGCTTCGGGAATATAGGCCGTACTATCTGTCACTACCGCAATCTTATGACCACTCATCATGACCTCCCTTCGCACGATGTAAGAATCCGACAACAACGCAATAAGTAAAACACGCTAACCAGCGATAAGATACGCCAACCAACAGCCTGAACAGCAGAAAGCATCACCAAGTAACGACAAAACGCGTAGACAAGAGTCACCTACCCTTGTCTACGCGCACACAGGTACTTTCTATGCGTCCGTCTATTCCCAAGCTAGAGAGATTTCACCACCGCGCCACAATAGAGACATTCGGCCGTGTGGACATCGTGCCATTCGACCTCCTCCGGAATGAGAGGAGCGCCACAACCGCTACAGCTCGCCGGCAGAGAGCCGCGCTGCACCGGGCGCCCCCTGGTCCCCTCAATCGTGGGACGCGGTGCTACGCTTCCCTGCACACTAGAAGGGGCCGACACACCGTCGCCGAGCGACAGGCCCATCTCCTCAAGCCCGCGCGCCGCCTGTCGCTCCAACTGGTCGGCTTGAGCGTCATACCCCTTCTCCCGCAGCACAGCAGTCATTCTAGCGAGGACATTGGGGACACGCCCGGCGCGGCCACCCTGGATTAGCAACCGCAGCCCTTCTCTGGCCCGCTCCAGCGCAGCATCCACGTCACCAGCGGTAAAATGAGCACGGAACGACTGCAGAGATAACGCGGCAGCAGGAACGAGTATACCCCGCTGACAGGCTTTCTTGGACAAACGATCGAAGATGACGGCAGCTTGTGCAAACTGTTGGCTTGCCATCAGGCGATTCGCACGATCTAGCGCCCGACGCACTTCAGGCGGCAAGGGACGACGCCCCTGCGGTGGGCGAAGAGGATGCCGGCGACCTAGCGGCCTCCGTCGGGGAGGGCGTCTACGAAACATCATGACCTCCTACTCCAAGGGCAGCAGAGCATTGATCACAACGGCCACAACGCCTGCAACAACAGTGCGCAATCCGTAGCTCAAGAGGTTACGCCCGGATACATAGCCCAGAAACATCCCCAACACAAACAGGCTGACCAAAGCCACAACCAAAGAGAGGACGTAACTGAACAGGATGTCGCTGATAAGCGGCGCCAGGAAAAAGGGAATCAGCACGATCAACGAAGACACGAAAGGTGACAAGCCATCTACCAGCGACACGACGATCACAGCCACACGTGAGGCACGACCGATTTTCGTCTCACCTAGATCGGTAAGCGAGATCTTCTCCAGCTCAGCCAATTCCCGTCCGCGCTCGGCCGACTCAGCCAGGTAAGCTCCCCACAGGCCCGAAATACCAATCGAGATGGCGGTAGCGATACCGATACGAATCACAATGATTGCATCAGTGACTCCACCCAGGTAGTTACCCATCAACACGCCGATCATAGTCAACACACCGTCAAAGGCATTGTTGGCCAACGCACGGCGAGCGATCTTCCAGAAGCCAGCGATACGTTCATACTCACGCACGTCGTCTATATGCTGGACCAGACGTGCGCGCGGCTTATTGAAGTTCTCCACAGCTAATCTTGCGGTGTGACGACATCATCAATGAGGACTCTACCGGCAGCCACCTCGTCGATGGAATGCACAGCCCCGCCGTTCTCCTCAATGATGGCAAAAATCTCCTGGTAACTCAAATCCTGTCCCTCTATAGTGACCTTGGCATTTTCAACGCGACGGTCAATCTCATAGATCGAGATGTTAGCACCATCGACACCTGGGAGATCAGCCAGCAATTGTACCAGATCTACAATGCTCGGCTCCATCGGCTTCAGCACATCCATCACCAACCGTCTCAGATTTCCCATGACCCTCTCTTCATTCCTCCAATGATATAACTGCTCGCGCGAAAATCAGATAGCCAGTATGGGCCACCATACGATCCACCGGCCGCAAACGAGCAGGCACCGCCTTGTACGGCCTGAGCAGCAGCTCCTCTACCTCGATCATGCCGAATTCGGTCTTTTCGAGCGCATCAATCAACCGACAGACCTGGTTGGCAGTGGGTAAGATACAGCCAAAGAACCCTCCGTTAACAAGGGCATCGTGAGCCTGCATCAAGTAACCCCAGGGGTTCGGCACATCTAAGAATAGGGCATCGACATCGCACTCGTCGAAGCCGTCGGAAATGTCACGCAGTTTGAACTCCACAAACTCCGCCAAGCCAAGCTGTTCCAGGTTCTTACAGGCCAGCCGTTGCACATCTGGACGAATCTCATAAGAGTAGAGGCGACCAGTGGGACCAACTGCCTGAGCGAAAACAAGCGCAAGCCCGCCACTGCCAGTACCGGCCTCAATCATCCGGCAGCCAGACATAATGCGCATCTTCATCAAAATATAGCCCGCGTCTTTGGGATAAACAATCTGAGTGGTGCGCTTGAGGTCACGTACAAGGTCGTCAGTAGAGGGCTGAAGTAGCAAAAACGGATAACCCACGTGAGAGGACAGGTGTGCCCCCCAGGGAGCTCCAATCACGTCATCGTGAGCCACTACGCCATGGTGGGTATGAAGTTGTGAACCCGACTCCAGCCGGACGATAAAGGATTTGCGATCGCGGCCGATCAGTAGAGCCAGGTCATCAGATTGTGCAGTCTGCACGTCTCTCTTAGCAGTCAAGTTGTCCTCAGGCGCCTGAAACCGGAGAATTTCGCTGCTAGCACAGCAGAATGCCCTATCTCTCACAGATTCCATATGGGCCCAGCACAATTATAGCGCACTCTCGCCACAGCGCAACCTGCGTATGTACACCAACCAACCACAATTTGACTTGAAAGCAGGATAGTGGTACACTAGGTCCGTCAACGTTGGCCATGGGCACGAATACCTGATCGGCATCAATTTGCCCGCGAACCAGAGGGAGGTATCGAATGGCAGAAGACAAGAAGGTGGTCGTTTGCATCGAAGACGAGCCCGAGATGATCGACCTGGTCAAGCTGATCCTTGGGCGCAAAGGGTTCGACCTTGTCGGCGCTGTTGGTGGCCGCGAAGGTCTGGAGACAGTGCGTAAGCTCAAACCCGACTTAGTACTGCTGGACTTAATGATGCCAGACATGGACGGGTGGGAAGTCTACCAGCAGATGAAGGCTGACGACGAACTAAAGAATATCCCTGTGATCGTCGTTACCGCCAAAGCGCAAAGTATTGACAAAGT
>Ga0180431_10007604_pt1 | contig 12586 bp, 7 predicted proteins | sample SS_ome_11_FD_132459 | JGI IMG/M metagenome (GOLD analysis project Ga0180431, IMG submission 132459) | Hypersaline lake sediment archaeal communities from the Salton Sea, California, USA - SS_1_MS_1 metaG | ecosystem: Environmental > Aquatic > Non-marine Saline and Alkaline > Hypersaline >... | reverse complement strand
CCGGTACGACTCGCCGGCCAGGTGGTTGGCCGTCCAGCAGACCGTGTGCATGATGTTCGAGTTGCCGTTGGTCGAGTGGTCGACCGGCCCGCCGTCCAGCGGCACCTCGACCTGGGACGGGTACAGCCCGTCGATCCAATGCCACTTGCGGACCTGGGTCTCCAGGACCCGCGCCTTGGTCTCGAGCGGTTGATACCACGAGTCATCCGCCCCGAACGCCGCGAGTGACCTCGCCAGCATCACACCAACTACAACGACCGACACTGCGTTACGAAACATCATTGGACCTCTCCAATTTCGCGGTGCTCGTCCGTTCCTGTCAGGAGACGAACGAGGACAAGACGTCGGGCAACCGGTTCCACCCATCACTCGACGGATCATTGTAAGGCCTGGACGCCAGATTGGGCAGAAGGGCGGGTCCCTGTGTGGGGTCGGGTGGCACGGTCAAGGGACGACCCGCTAGGGTCGGTCCTTGGCCGTGTTTCCCTCGAACCCGCGTACGCTCACGGCCAAGCGGCGCCGAGTCCCTCGGCTTCGCTTGACCGTGCCACCCGACTCGTGGATGATGCCGCATCCGAGCCGCGACCGTCAGGGAGCGGTCCAGGGCATCTCGTTCCCTGACGGTCGCGGCTTGGATGGACCCTCGTGAAAGGACGGAAGCGGAATGGACGCGCTCCAGAAGATCGCCGCCGAATCGAACTTCAGCACGATCGATTGGGTCATCGTTTGCGTCTATCTGTTCGGGTCGGTGCTGATCGGTCTGTACGCGCGGCGGTACATCGCCAATATGGCCGATTACGTCGTGGCCGGGCGGGCGCTCAAGACCTACCTGGGCCTGGCCACCATGATCGGCACGGAGATGGGCCTGGTCACGGTGATGTACAACGCCCAGAAGGGCTTTACGGGCGGGTTCGCGGCCTTTCACATCGCGGTCGTGGCGGCGGTCATCACACTGGCGGTCGGGCTCACCGGCTTCATCGTCGTGCCCTTGCGCCGCGCGGGCGTGATGACGATCCCGGAGTTCTACGAGAAGCGTTTCACACGTGGCGTGCGGGTCTTGGGCGGGTTGATCCTGGCCCTGTCGGGCATCATCAACATGGGCATGTTCCTCAAGGCCGGGGCCTTGTTCGTCATGGGCGTGACGGGGATGACCGATCCCACTCGGTTGAACATCATCATGACCGTCCTGATCCTCCTGGTGCTGCTGTACACGATCCTGGGCGGGATGATCTCGGTCGTCATCACGGACTACATCCAGTTCGTGGTGCTGTCGCTCGGGCTACTGGTCGCGTCCGCGATCGCGCTGAACAAGTTCGGCTGGGACAACATGGTCAACACCGTCGTGACGCACCGGGGGGAGGGCGGATTCAACCCCTTTCACGAATCCGGCTTCGGGACGGGGTACGTGTTGTGGATGGTGATGCTGGGCCTGGTGGTCAGCGCGATCTGGCAGACGGCGGTGATGCGGGCGTGTGCAGCCGAGAGCACCAAGGTCGTCCGGCGGATCTACATGTGGTCGTCAGTGGGGTTCCTGATCCGCTGCCTTATCCCGTTCTTCTGGGGCATCTGTGCGTTGGTCTACGTGGCCGGGCACGCAGAGTTCAAGGCGATCCTCCTGCCGGACACGGGCCAGCCCGATCCGCAGCACACGCTGATGGCCATGCCCCTGGCGATGAGCGCCACGCTGCCCGCCGGGGTGCTGGGCATCCTGACGGCCGGCATGCTGGCGGCCTTCATGTCGACACACGACAGTTACCTGCTGTGTTGGAGCTCCGTACTGACCCAGGACGTGCTCGCCCCGCTGCTCGGCGAGCGCCTGACGACGCGCATGCGGCTGATCTTCGCACGCACGTTCATCTTCGCGATCGGCGTGTTCCTGTTGCTCTGGGGATTGTGGTATCCATTGGGCCAGGACCTGTGGGACTACCTGACGATCACGGGGGCGATTTACTTTACCGGTGCGTTCGCGGTGCTGGTCTGCGGGATTTATTGGAAGCGGGCCAGCACCCTGGGGGCGTATGGCGCGTTGCTGTGCGGCTTCGGGGCTCTGCTCGGCCTCAAGCCGTTGCAGGACCTGCTGGGCGTTGAGTGGGCCACCGAGTGGGTGGGGCTCAGCACCGTCGCCGCGGCCACGGTGACCATGGTCGTCGGATCGCTGCTGGTCCCGGACCGAAAGAAGGAGGCCTGACAGATGACGTTCTGGCTGGGCCTGTGGGAGGCCGTCCTCATCATCGGCGTCGTCCTGTTCGCTGTCCTCGCGGTGGTCGTCATCATCGGCGGGGCGTTCGACATCCGTTCGCTGTTCCGATCGCTGGCGGCCCAGCATCGGCAGCAGGACGAGGGCGAGTCCGAATGACGCGATCCGGCCATCTGAATGGGCGCGCCGGTACTGGCGGGGCACTGGCACTTGCGCTGTCGGTCTTGTATTCCCCTCTGAGTCTGGGCGCCGAGTCGGTGCAGGACCCCAACCGCGCGCTGCGTCTGGTCCCGTTCCCCAAACAGGTCCAAATCTCGCCGGGCAGTCTCGCGCTCCGCGCGCCGATGACGATCACCGTCAACGATGCGCCGATGGCCCGTCAGGCGGCAACGGCGCTCAAACAGGACCTTGGGGCGTTGCTGAAGATCGACGCCCGGCTGTCCGCCCGCCCGGCCGATGGCGGATGGCAATGCGTCGTTTCGCCCGGACAGGTCGAGCAAGATCAGATCCGCAAGGGCCTGCCGGACCCGCCGCGCAACCCGGAGGGATACGCCCTGGTGGTGCGTCCGACGTACGCGGCGATCGGCTCGCAGGCCGAGGCTGGCCTGGTCTACGGCATCCAGACGCTGAGACAGTTGGTCCGGGCCAACGCGAAGAACGACGCGATCCCGTGCGTCCGCATCCGCGACTGGCCTTCGATGCGGTATCGCGGCTACTCCGATGACATCACCCGCGGGCCCAGTCCGACGTTGGCGTTCCTAAAGGGCGAGTTCCGCACCACGTCGCTGCTCAAGATGAACTTCTGGACGTACTACATGGAGTACCAGTACGCCTTCAAGAAGCACCCCGTCATCGGGCCCAAGGACGGCAGCCTGACGCCCGAGGAACTCAAGGCCCTCGTCGCCTACGGCAAGCGCTGTGGCGTGGAAATCATCGGCAACCAGCAGTCGTTCGGGCATTTCAGCCGCATCCTGAGCCACGATGAGTACAAACATCTGCGCGAAAAGCCCCATCTGCTGAATCCGACGCACGAGGGGGCGATCCAACTGCTGGATGACCTGTACTCCGAGGTCGCCCCGCTGCTCGAATCGAAGCTGTTCAACGTCTGCTGCGACGAGACCTGGGGGCTGGGCACGGGCCCGTCGAAGCCGGTGGCCGACAAGATCGGCGTCGGCGGCGTCTACGCCAATCACCTGCGGCGCGTGCACGACTTGCTCAAGGACAAGTACGGCAAGCGAATGATGATGTGGGGCGACATCATCATCAGGCACCCCAAGCACCTGGCCACGATTCCCAAGGACACCATCGTTCTGTCGTGGGGATACCATGCCGCGCCGACGTTTGACGCAGCCATCACGCCGTTCTCGAAATCGGGCTACGAGTTCTTCGTCTGTCCGGGCGTGAGCTGTTGGAGCCGGATCCTGCCCGACTTCGGTGTGGCCGTCACGAACATCCACAATTACGTTCGCGACGGCGCCAAGCACGGCGCGCTGGGCATGCTGAACACGACCTGGGACGACGACGGCGAAAACTTCTTCACGGCCAACTGGCACGGCGTGGCCTGGGGGGCGGAGTGCGCGTGGAACGCCTCGACCACGCCCTACAAGGCCTTTAGCCGGCGCATTGGGGCCGTGCTGTTCGGCGAGCCGGGCGACCACTTCGGTCGGGCGATCGACCTGTTGGCCAAGACGCACCGGCTGGCCGGTTATGACAGCATGCTCGACCGGCGGTTCTGGAAGATCGAGTCGGGCAAGCTCCCGATCGACGAGCGGTCGGCCAGGAAACGGGCCGAATCGCTGCTCGAGATCGTCCGGCCCGCGCTGGCGCACCTTCGCGAGGCCAAGGCGCAGGCCAGGGTCAACGCCGATTGGCTCGACTACTTCATCTTCGGCGCCGAGCGGATGGCGCTGATGGCCACCCGCGTGCTGGATTATCTCGACGCGGCCCGGGCGTACGAAGCGGCGGGTCAGGCGGTTCCGCCGTCCAAGTCAGCCCTGCAACGGGCTGAACGGCTCGTCCGGAAGATCCGCGACGACCACGCGAGCTTGAAACGGCAGTACATCGCGCTGTGGCATCGCGAGAACAAGCCCTACGCCCTCGACTGGGTGACGCGCCGGTTCGACGGCACGATCGGGCGATACGACAAGATGCTCGCCGCCTTGCAGGCCGCCGCTAAGGCGTTGCAGGAAAAGCGCGCGCTACCGGACGCCAGCGACGTCGGGCTGAAACTCGTCGAGTTGGGCGCGCGTCAAACGCGTCCCACGAAGGTCCTGGCCCGCGCGCTTGCCCCACAGGCGCCCTGGGCGGAGGCGGCGTTCAAGAAGCGCGTCGGACTGGTGCTCCGCAGCGGCGACGCGGACCGGCTGGATCAGCCCGTCGAGGTCACTCTGCCCGGATCAGTGGATGCCAAGGGCGTCGTGCGGCTGGTCGAGCTTGACGCGGACGCGACCTCGCAGAAGCCACTGATCTGTCAACTACATGACGTGGGCGACCGTAGGCGACTCGTGTTCATCGCGCACGGCAAGACACCCAAGAACGGCGAACGACGTTTCCTGCTCTACTGTGATGGCACCAGCCAGCCCGGCGGCGTCCAGGATGCCGGCGCGGTTCGGTGCACCGACGGGCCGGGCGGCGCCAAGTGGATCGAGAACGAGCATTATCGTCTGCTCGTCGGCCCGGAGGGCGGGCACATCTATCGCTGGGAGGTCAAGGCCCTGGACAACCGCGACGTGACGCATCCGGGTGGGACGGGCTGGTCCGGTTTTGCCGACGTCGGCGGCGAGCACCGTCGCAGCAAGAACCGGATCGAGGTCTTGGCCGGCGGACCCGCGATGGTCCGCCTGAAGTGCACCGACCAGACCGGGCTCGAGAAGACGATCAGCGCGTATGCGCACCTGCCGTGGATCGAGGTGACGCTGAACAGCGGCGTCGACTACTTCTGGTGTTTCACCGACACGCGTCTGATGGCGGCCGACAGCCCGACGCCCGGGTCGGTCCTGTTCTCCGACGGCACGACCGGCAAGGTCAAGAAGCTCACATCGAGCGCGGACTGCCAGGTCAGCCGACCCAAGGTCCACTGGGCCGCCAAGTTCGTGCAAGACGGGCCGATGATCGCTCTGATCACGCCCGAGCTCGCGACCCGGCACGTGGTCGGCCCGGGCGGCGGGATGGGCGGCGTGGGGATCGAGCGCTCGACACTGGCCGGTCACGTCGTGATCTATGCGGGGCGCTGCCCCGAATCGGTCAAGACCACCCTCGACGGACTCCGCGCCACGCTCAACTACGGCAAGCAACCGACGGTGGACGTGTGCGCGATTCAGCAGCGTTGAAGCCCGACGCCGGCGAGGGTCGCCGTGGCATGCCTATCGATCACCACGCCAAGGGCGACCGCCATACCCCGGCCAATTCGTCGATGGGCAGGTCGATCAGCGTCTCGGCGTCGCGCGTGACCTTTAGTCTGGGTGTCTGTTGAACGTGGCCGATCGGCGTTGCGTGGCGCGCCAGGTCCCCGCTCAGCCAGACCAGCGGGACGTCGGGCTCGGCGAGTTCGAGCAGGTAGGTGCAGGTGTCCTCGGCCCAGACGGCGTCGGGCGGGTCGACGGCGTCCAGGCTGATCGTCGCGCCGAGGCCCGACGCGATGCACATCTCAGCCGCGGCCACCAGTAGCCCGCCGTCGCTGACGTCGTGGGCGGCCGAAACCGCGCCGCTACGGATGTTTCGCGATACGTCGCGGTGCACGGCATGGCTCGTCGCCAGGCCTTCGACGCCAACCGGGCAACGGACCAGGACCAGCGGGCGAGTCGGGCGCTTCAGATCGATCGTGACGCAGCGGTTCACGTCGTCGACGATGGCGATCGCGCTGATCAGCAGCGTCTGGGGGATGGCGATCCGGCCGGTGTCGGTCAGGTGCGCGCGGAGCGTGTCGGTCAGGCGTTTGACGTCGGCGGGGTCGATGGCGAACTCGTTATTCAGCGAGTCCTTGCCGCTGATGAAGGGCAGGCCGTAGGTCATGGCGGCGTCGTGTGCGCCCTGGCAGGCGCGGACCAGCCCGCCGAGCTGTCGCGGGTGGTCGGTCCGGCCCCAGCAGGAGTTGTCGAGGATGGCAGTCCGCTCGGGATCGCCGCCGACGCAGATCACGTTTCGCAGCGCCTCGTCGACGGCGGCGACGGCCATCCAGTACGGGTCGACGTCGGACACGTGCGGGCACAGACCGCATCCGATTGCCACCCCGCGGTCGCTGTCGAGCCGCGGACGGATGACGGCCGCGTCGCCCGGTCCGTCGCCGGGCCCGACGAGCGGCTTGACCACGCTGCCCCCCTGGACCTCGTGGTCGTACTGCCGGATGACCCATTCCTTGCTGGCGACGTTCAGGTGGCTCAAGCGGCGTTTCAGCTCGGGTTCCGCTCCCTGACGGTTGCGGCTCGGCTCCGCTGATGTGGCGGGTGTTGCCTCGATCGGTGACCATTCGGCCGTCCGCGTCGATTTGGGAATGCCCTCGTGCAGGAACGCCATCTCGAGCTGGCCGACGACCGTGCCCTCATAGCGGACGGTCAGCCTCTTGACGTCGGTGTATCGGCCGATGATGGTGGCCTCGACGTCCTCGGCGGCGAAGATGGCCAGGATCTTGTCGCGATTCGCCGGCGGGACGGCCAGCACCATCCGCTCCTGGGCCTCGCTGATCCAGATCTCGTCGTATCTCAGGCCGGCGTACTTGAGCGGGACGGTCTCCAGATCGACCTCGGCGCCGATGGCCTGGCCCGTCTCGCCGACCGCGCTGCTCAGCCCGCCCGCGCCGCAGTCGGTGATGTCCGAGTACAGGCAGCCGTCGGGGTGATCGCGGGCCTGCAGGATCGTGTCGAGCATCTTCTTCTCGGTGATGGCGTTGCCGATCTGCACGGCGTGGCTGAACTCGTCGGCGTGGGAATCGGTCAGCTCGGCCGAGCTGAACGTCGCGCCATGGATGCCGTCGCGCCCGGTCCGCCCGCCCACGACGACGATCAGGTCGCCCGACCGGGCGGCCTTGAACGCCAGCGTCTTGGGGATCAGCCCCAACGTGCCGCAGTAGACCAGCGGGTTACCCAGGTAGCGCTCGTCGAAGTAGACGGCCCCGTTGACGGTCGGGATGCCCATCCGGTTGCCGTAGTCCCGCACGCCCGAGACCACGCCTTTCATCACCCGCCGCGGATGCAGCACGCCCCGCGGCAGCTTGTCCATGGGGTAGTCGGGCGGGCCAAAACAGAACACGTCGGTATTGGCGATGGGCTTGGCCGCCAGCCCGCAACCGATGATGTCCCGAACCACGCCCCCGATCCCCGTGGCCGCACCGCCGTACGGCTCGATCGCCGACGGATGGTTGTGCGTCTCGACCTTGAACGCCAGCCCGAACTCGTCGTCGAACTCGATGATGCCGGCGTTGTCCTCGAAGACCGAGATGCACCACGGTCTGGCCAGCTTGTGGGTCACGGCCGCAAACGTGTCGCCGAGGAGGTTCTCGTAGCACACCTCGACGGTCCGGCCCGGCGGATCGTCGGATCCGCTCGGGTCGTCCCCGTTCGGCATGGGCGCCCCGCGGTAGACGATCCTGCTCCTGAGCGTCTTGTGGACGCAGTGCTCGCTCCACGTCTGGGCCAACGTCTCCAACTCGAGGTCGGTCGGTTCGCGCCCCTGTCGTTGATAGTAGTCCCGGATCGCCCGCATCTCCTCGACCGACAGGAACAGGTGCCCGTCCCGGCTGAGCCGGGCCAGCGCCTCGTCGTCGAGCGATCGGATGGGGACGTGCCGTAACTCGAGCTTGTACGGATCGGTCTGCGGGGCAGGGCCGACCGGCCGGGCGCCAACGAAGATCTGCTCAATGCAGTCGTTGGCCAGCACGCCCGCGGCGATGGTCCGGAGCGCCGGCTCATCCGGACCGGGCGAGAAGACGTACCGCCGCGCGGTGCGGACCTCGTCAATCTCGAGTCCCAGATCGCGGATCGCTAGCCGTGTCGACGCCGCCACCGGGTCCATCACGCCCGGTTTGAGGTGAATCTCGACCGACGTGCCGCCCGTGGCGGGCCGGATGGCCTCGTCCCGGCCGGTCAGCTCGAATCGTTCCGTGAGCGGGTCCGTCAGCAACTCGGCCGCGATCCGTTCGACGGCCGGGCGGTCCAGCGGGCCGTCGAGCACAAACAACCGTGAGCTGGCCACGGACTCCACCCCCGCGAAGCCCATCTCCCGGATCGTCTGCAGGACGTCGTGTCCATGACTGTCCAGCCCCGTTTGGCGGGGCAGGACCTCCACTCGCCATGAGGTGGTCATGGTTCGATCTCTCGCTCCTCGTAACGCCGCCGGATCCACGCATCACGGGTTTGCTTGCTCCGTTTGAGAAAACGAGCGATTGGCCCGGCCTGGTCCTCATCAAGCCATTTTCGGATGGCCTGGAGACGATCGATCAGCTCGTCGACGGACTCGGCTAGACACTGGCGATTGCTCATCAGGATGTCCAGCCACATGTCCGGGTTGCCCGAGGCGATCCGAGTCGTATCGCCGAACCCGGTGGCCGCGACATCGAGCGATCCGCCCCCGACGGCCACCTCGATCAACGCCGACGCCACCACATGCGGCAGATGGCTGGCCTGCGCGACCAGCCGATCGTGCTGATCAGCCGACATCCGCGTCGTCCGCATCTCGAGACGCTGCCAGAAGGCCTCGACCAGGCGAACGGCCTGCGGATCCACCCGCTCGCTAGGTACGACCAGGCACTGGGCGCGTTGGAACAGGTCGGCCCGGGCGAATTCGACACCGGCGTTCTCCGACCCCGCCATCGGGTGCGAGCCGACGAAGTGGACCCCCGCAGGCAGCAGCTCCGCCGCCATGGCCAGGACGCGGCGCTTGGTACTGCCCACGTCGGTAACGACGGCGCCGGGGGGGAGATACTTACCCAACTGACGGAATACCGTCTCAAAGCGCCCGATCGGCGTACATACGACGACCAGATCTGCCCGTCGCACGCCGCTTCGATAGCTCAGTGTACCCCTGTCGATCGCGCCGACCCGGACCGCCCGGGCCATGGAAGACCGCCTTCTGCCCACGCCCACCCGCTCGGCGGGGCTCCCGACGGCCCGAATCCCCAGGCCAACCGAGCCTCCCAACAGGCCCACGCCGACGATCGAAATCGACCGTAAGTCATCAATTTCAAACGTCTTATGCACGATCAGTCGCCCCTGCCATCGGCGATACTCTACCGGGGTCTGGCTCCGGAGTCAATTTTTTTCTTGTCTGGACCGACCTGCGTGATAAGCTAAGTAGAGCCTGAGCGAATGCGATAGGCCAGGGGGACGGGTCCGCATGAGGCCTTCAATGAGTCAGATATCCCCATCGCAGCCCACGGGCGGCGGGTATGGCGGCAACGGGGTCCTAGAGTTCGAGAAGCCCCTGGTTCGAATTGAGCGCCAGATCGAGGAGCTCGAGGCCAGCCAGGCCCAGACCGGCCGCGACTACGGCGACACCATCCGCACCATGCGGACCGAGCTGACCAATGCGCTCAAGAAGACCTACTCCCGCCTGAGCCCGTGGGAAATCGTCATGGTCGCGCGGCATCCCCAACGGCCTCTGGTGAGTGACTACCTCACCATGCTCGGCAAGGACTTCTGCGAACTCCACGGCGACCGCGCCTATCGGGACGACAAGGCCATCATCACCGGCATGATCCGCATGGCCGGCCGAAAGGTCATGCTCATCGGCAACCGAAAGGGGCGCGATACCAAGGAGAAGGTCGACTGCTGCTTCGGGTGTGCCCATCCGGAGGGCTATCGCAAGGCCCAGCGAGCGATGAAGCTGGCGAACAAGTTCAAGCTGCCCATCATCTCGCTGATCGATACCTCGGGGGCCTACCCGGGCATCGGGGCCGAGGAGCGTGGTCAGGCCCAGGCCATCGCCCAGAGCATGTTCGAGATGTCTCGCCTGTCCGTGCCCATCCTCGTCGTCGTTGTGGGCGAGGGGGGCAGCGGCGGGGCCCTGGCCATCGGCGTCGGCGACCGCATCGCCATGATGGAATACGCCTACTACTCGGTGATCCCGCCGGAAGGCTGTGCCGCGATCCTGTGGCGGTCGGGCGAATACGCCTCCGAGGCTGCCACGGCCCTCAAGCCCACCGCCCGTGAGCTCAAGAAGCTCGGCATCATCGACGAGATCATTCGCGAGCCGCTGGGTGGGGCGCACCGCGACCCCCAGCGGGCCGCCGTCAACCTCGAAAAGTTCCTGACCGGCGCCCTGAGCGAGCTGGTCAAGGTGCCCGCCGATCGCCTGCTCAAGCAACGGTGGCAGCGACTCCGCCAGATAGGCACCTTCTTCGAGCCTGTCGGCATCGGCAGTAAGACCAAGAGCAAGAAACCCGCACGCCGACAGACCAACGGCAAGGCCCGCAAGCAGTCCCAACGCGTCGTCGCGACCTAGATCCCCCAGCCACATGCCGCAGTTCCGTGCCGAACCCCAAGCGTCAGCGTGGCATTACCGCATGGCCGTCGTGTTGAATCTCACCGGGCGCATGGTTAGGATGTTTCGAGTGTATAAGGCCCCATCGTCTAGAGGTTAGGACACCGGATTTTCGATCCGGCAACGCGGGTTCGATTCCCGCTGGGGTCAGTCAAGGATGCGGTTCTTGGGGGGTGCCGCCCTCTCGGCGGCAGAGATCCGTCCGATCTCCTCATCAACCACGTAAAAACACAATCGGCAGGGCTAGGCCTGCCGATGTGTGCGCCGTTGGCGCATATGCTTGTCTCGCCACGCCTGGGCTCGCCTTTCCGTGTGTCGCCCCGTCGGGTCTCGGCCTGCCGGACCTCACCCAGCGACGCCTTACCCCTCAGGGGCAGTAGGACAAAACCATATAGGCATGGCTAATTGTAATATACCCCAGATCCGATGAGCGTCAAACGGATTCGGTGGTTTATCCCGCCATCTGCGCCTGCTGTAGCTTCCCACGGTATGTCCTCGCCGGGACGGTCGGCCTGGCCGGCCGATCCGTCGCGGTCATGGTAGGTCGAGGGATTGGCGGAGGGCGTCGATCAGCGGATCGCATCCGAAGCGCACCGTGTCGGCCACGGGCAGTGACGTCTGGTCGGCTGTCGCATCGATGGCGGCGCGGGCGTCGGCGTCGCTCAGGTCGCCGGTGTACAGGGCCACGCCGCACACGCGGCACGGGTGGCGGGTGTTGGCGAGCTGCTCGCACAAGGAAATGTGTTCGGTCAGCGAGGCAGCCGTCTTCTCGATGCCGTGATGGTGCGTCCGGCCGGGCTGATGGCAGATGATCAGGGCATCGGGACACGCCCCGTGGAGCAGCGACAGGCTGACACCCGAGTAGCCCGGATGCGTGATCGAGCCCTGCCCCTCGATGAAGGCGATCTGGCGATCGGCGACCTGTTCGCAGAGCCACTCGGCCGCCCCGGCGGCGAAGTCGCTGATGACGCGGTCGACGGCGATGCCCCATCCCTCGATCATGATGCCCGTCTGGCCGGTGGCGACGAAGGCGGCGTCCCAGCCCGCGCGCCGCGCAGCCGCCGTCAGCTCGAGCGCGGTGACCATCTTGCCGATCGCACAGTCCGTGCCGATCGTCAGGACGCGTTTGACCGGCAGGTCGGCCGCCCGACCGTCGGCGACACGGTCGAACGGACCGGGGTCGCGCAGGTCCAACAGCTCGGCCCCGTGCTCGCGGGCCAACCCCGCCAGTGCCTCGTCATCGCGGAGCATAACGTGCAGACCGCTGATGATGCCCATGCCCCGCTCGATGGCCGATCCGATGTGGCGCCGCCACGCATCGGGCAACTGACCGCCGACGGGCGCGATCCCCAACAGCAGCGAATCGGGCTCGAGCGGCAGGGCCTCCTCGACCGACGCGACGATGGGGATGTCCTCGCCCCAACCCATGACGTCCTCCAAGCGCTGCCCCGCGTGTTGCGGGTCGAGCACCGCCACGACGTCATCGGGCCGGTAGCGAATGACCGAGTACGCCGTCTTGGACGTCAGCGGGCCCAGCCGCCCGTCGGTCAACACGATCATCCGTCGATAGTCGAGGCAGTTCATGGCCGAGTCACACCAGCGATCGATCCCAGACACTTGACAGTGTACGGCATGGCCCCGCCTGAGCGATAGGGTCCGTGCGGGGCCAGCCGCGTTGGCCGCGAGCCCGCGGATCATCCTTGACCGGCGGGACCGGCCGGATAGCATCTGAACCTATCGTGCCATGAGTACAACCGTCGAAACGTTGACCGACGCGACACGAGCCGAATGGGACGCGTACGTGGCGAACTCGCCCGACGGCACGTTCTACCACACGCTGGCCTGGCATGACGGGGTGGTCGCCGCGTTCGGTCACGACCCGCACTATCTGATGGCCCGCCGCGAGGGACGATTGGT
>Ga0180431_10007603_pt1 | contig 12588 bp, 10 predicted proteins | sample SS_ome_11_FD_132459 | JGI IMG/M metagenome (GOLD analysis project Ga0180431, IMG submission 132459) | Hypersaline lake sediment archaeal communities from the Salton Sea, California, USA - SS_1_MS_1 metaG | ecosystem: Environmental > Aquatic > Non-marine Saline and Alkaline > Hypersaline >... | reverse complement strand
TTATATTCCTTGCCTTGTTCCTGAAAAATCCGGTCGTCCTTATATCTTCCTCAAGCTCAGAGATACTGGCATTGGCATAATCATCAAGTGTCCTGTATTTTCTGAACAGTTCCTTTGTTACCATATTGACCCTTTTATCAGTACACTGGGCTGAGAGCTGGGTTGATACCATAAGCTCGAGCGGATCCCTGAAATCCAGGGAACAAACTGCATCAGGATAATGTTCTTCAAGTTTGTCGAGCACAAATCTCATCTTTGCTTTTTTATCCATTTCGCGCTATTACCTTTTTGTATAAAGAAATATATTCAACTGCAGCCTTGTTCCAGCTGTTGTCCTCGGACATGGCTCTTTTTACTGTCTTTATCCATTCATCATGGTCATAGTAATGATCTATGGCTTTATTCACAGCTGCTTTGAAAGCTTCTGCAGTGAGCTCTTCAAATGTGAAACCATTACCTTCATCACCTGCTACCGTGAATACTGTATCCTTGAGACCGCCTGTGCTTCTCACGACCGGTACAGTCCCATACCTGAGGCTTATCAGCTGTCCAAGCCCGCAGGGTTCAAACTTTGAGGGCATGAGAAAAATATCCGAACCGGCATAGATGTGTTTTGCCAGTTTGAGATCAAATTCAATATTAGCAGAGACATCCCCGGGGAATTCTCTCTGCAGTTCTTTGAATCCGTTTTCATAGAAAGGATCTCCTGTGCCAAGCAAAAGGAATGTGATATCTTTTCTTTCCTTTAACATGTCCTTCATCGTATCAAGCACCAGATGCAGTCCTTTCTGGTCATCAAGTCTTGACACTATCCCAAATGCCGGCCCTTCTTTTTTCCTGAGGCCCAGGATCTCATGGAGTCTGATCTTGTTCAGGCTTTTATTCCGGATATCATTCACTGAATAAGGAAAGAACATGTCATTTTTGTTGGAAGGGTCGAAATCTTCATTGTCGATGCCGTTCACTATCCCTGTAAGTTTGTGTTTCCTTTCCGCCAGATGACCGTCAAGGCCTTCTCCAAACTGTGGAGTAAGGATCTCCCGTGCATAAGTTCTGCTTACTGTAGATATTTGATCAGAATATGATATGCCTGCTTTTAAAAAATTGAATCGTCCGTAGAATTCTGCTTTATCCGGTGTAAAAGCTTGTTCTGAAACACCAAAGATCCTCAGCATATCCTTTCCAAAAAGCCCCTGATACTTCAGATTGTGTATCGAGAGCAGGGTTTTTATATCTTTATAGAAGTCATCATTTTTGAACACTTCTTTGAGTATCATGGCGATGGGAGCGGTGTGCCAGTCATTGAGGTTTATCAGATCAGGTCTGAAATCGATCTTTTTTAAAAAGATCAGTGCTGCTTTGCAAAAAAACGCGTAACGCAGTCCATCATCAAAATGGCCGTAAATACCTGTTCTGTCAAACAGAGAGTAATTATCGATAAAAAAGACGGGGGATTTTGATCTCCCGTCTTTTCTGACTATACATGTCCTGGTTATATCATCCATCTGCACTGCGAAATCAGTCACATATTCAAGGTCTCCTTCAATGCTCCTGTATCTGGGCATTATGGATATAACATCGATTCCATTCCTCTTTAAAGCTTTCGGCAAAGACCCTGCTACATCTGCAAGACCTCCGGTCTTGGCATAGGGGCTCATCTCTGCGGAAATGTATACTGTCCTCATATCTGTCATCAGTGATGTCTCCTTATTCGAAATCGAATGCCGACATTATTTCAACATCGACAGTTATGTATTCACCTTCTCCTTCTTTGTCAAGCCTGTAGATCTCCATTTTGACAATATCTCCAGCTTCATATTTGTTCTTCTCTTCGTTGAATTCCTCTATGGTCGTAACAGGAACATCATTTATCTTTGTTATGATATCATTTATCTTGATACCTGCTTTGAATGCCCCTGAAGTAGGTATCACATCTCTGACAAGAAGTCCATATGGAAGCTCTCTGCTGTCTGCAAATTCCTTGGTATACCTTTCGTCTATATATATGCCTACAGTCAGGTTCTTTTCAGTCGTCTTATTCTCCAATATGCGCTCATAAGACTCCATCGCTTCATTTATAGGTATGGCAAACCCCAGTCCTTCATAACCCTGGGCAGCAATCTTGGCTTCATTTATGCCTATGACCTGTCCTTTTGAATTAAGTAATGCTCCACCGCTGTTGCCGGGATTTATCGCAGCATCGGTCTGTATGAGATTCATGTTTTCCACACCGGTAAGAGGCAGCTGTCTATTGAGGCCGGATATTATACCTGAAGTTACTGATCCCATAAGTCCTATCCCTCCGGGATTTCCTATAGCTACTGCAAGCTCACCTACCTGGATCTTATCTGAATCACCTATTTGAGCAGGTATAAGGCCGGTCGCCTCTATCTTGATAACTGCAAGATCCTTTGAAGCTTCATATCCGATAACTTTAGCCGGATAAGGTTCTTCGTTCTCACCAGTAAGAAATACCTCTACCCTGGGATTTCTGGAACTTTGAGCAAAAACATCCTGTATCACATGGTAGTTGGTTATAATATATCCATCAGAAGTGAGTATTATCCCTGATCCCTGGCTATTTGTTGATTGCTCTCCGTAAAAATATGAAAAAATATCATAGCTCACTTTTATACCAACTACCGAGGGACTGGCGACTTTGGCGATCTTTGTTATGGTCTGATCGTCCTGACGAACATCGATATATACTCTGGTCGCTTCATTCTCATTTTCTTCTGTCTCTTTTACAGGTGTTGCAGTTTCTTTGCTTTCATCAAACTCTATGGTCTTGTCTTCTCCGGTTTCCCTGTAAACTATCTGAGGTTCATCTTCTATCCCCCAGAAATCATTTATGTATGGAGTTATGAAAGGAGCAGCAGCCATGAAGGCAGAAGCTATTATGATAGCAGTTATAAGGGCGGTGGATAGAACGACCGCAAACGTACGGTTTTTCTTCACCCTTTTTTTCGGATCTCTCCTGCTTTTCCCATGGTTCTCATAATTTTCTGTATAGTAATCTGTATCCACAGCTTTTTGGGTCCTGTCCGCACCATCATCAGCGTCCTTACTGTTCTCGATCACTTTTTCAGAACTGACTTCTTCGTTGCCGTTCACATAATCTTCTATCTTGTCACTCATCAGAAAAACCTCCTTGCTGGTTTCTTATCTTTGTTTTCATGATATTATACATTTATTTCACGCATATTAATAATCTGTTAAATCAGTCCCTGGCATTTAAAGTAAATGTAAACTCTGTCTTTATATTGGGTTCGCTGAAAACTGTGATATTCTCCTCATGGGCATCAAGTATCTTCTTTACTATCGATAGACCAAGTCCCACTCCTACCTTGTCTATCCCTCTGGAAGTATCTGTTTTGTAGAATCTGTCCCAAATAAGGTTTATCTCATCTAGTTTTATGCCCTGTCCGTTATCGATGATAGAGACATACACTTTATCCCTTTTCCTTTTTGTTTTTATGTATATATCGCCATTGGCGCTGGTATATTTAAGAGAATTCTGAATAAGGTTGAGACATACCCGCTCGATCATTTCTTCGTCAGCTTCGACATTCTGGATCTTCTCCTGGTAGCTTGCATGTATCTTTAATCTCTTGTCTATTATTGCAGGTTCAAACCGGGCTATGGTATTTCTTAGCAGACTGTTTATATCAAAAACCGTCTTGTTGAGTATAAGCTCCTCCGATTCAAATTTTGCTATATCAAGAAGACTTGTCACAAGGGAATTCAACCGGTTGATCTCCGTTTTGATAAGCGTCAGATACTCATTCACCTTATCTTTGGGTATCACATCGTCTAAAATCGCATCAATAAATCCTTTGATCGAAGTCATAGGCGAGCGAAGCTCGTGAGAAGCATTGGCAATAAAATCCCTTCGCGATCTCTCGAGCCTCTCGAGATTTTTTGTCATCTCATTGAAATTTACCGCCAGCTCTCCGATCTCATCTTTTGGTCCCGAATCGATCTTTTCACTGTAGTTGCCTCTGGCAACTTCACTGGTTGCATGCTTTAATTTGGAGATCGGTCTTATGAATATCCTGGAATATATGTATACCAGTATCGTTGTGAGCAAAAGGGCTAAGGCTGCTGCAGTCCCGAACACGTTGTAGATGCTTTTCTTTATCTTGAGTATCTCAGGCGTCGGAGAAAAAATGTACAATGTTCCTATTGTCTCACTATTCACTTTCAGCGATTTTCTAATCACGAGCCATGGTACATTGTCCTGAGCTACATCCTGCAGTAGCCCATTGAAATATCCTATTTCTTTCCTGTATTCCTCACTGTCAGGAATAACGGCATACTGCTCCTTGACCGGGAACCTATATACACCTTCAGCAACCAATATGAGTCTTTCCTTCAGTTTTGGCATACTGTCGACCGATGGCGCCGAGAGTATGATCCTTCCGTCAGTTCCCGACATCATGACTATGGCATTTATGTTTTGTCTGTAGATATTCAGATAATATTCGAGGAACGCAAACTGTTCCTCCGACTGTATCTCTGATACAAAATCAGCTATGCTGTTTGCATTGTCCTTGAATGAATTGGCTTTATCCTCGATTATTGCATCATTGAGAAGGTAGCTGAGGATAAGTGCTGTCAGACCTGAGGCAAAAACAAAGAAAAGCACGAAGATCGAAACAAGCTTGAATTTGATGGATAACTTCATCACTTTACCTCAAACTTATATCCTACGCCCCAAACTGTAGTGATACTCCATGTACAGTCCGTGCATTCGATTTTTTCCCTCAGTCTTTTTACATGTACATCAACAGTCCTTGTTTCACCATAAAAATCAAATCCCCAGACTTTTTCGAGGATCTGTTCTCTTGAAAAAACTATGTTGGGATTTGATGCAAGAAAATACAGCAGCTCAAGCTCTTTTGCCGGAAGCTGCATTTTTTTTCCATTTACTGACACTGTATAATCATTTTTGTTTATCGTAAGTTTTGGAAATACCAGTTCGTTTTGATCTCCCGCTGAAGCATTGGTGCGCCTTAAAACGGCTTTGACGCGGGCAAGCAGCTCTTTTATCTCAAAGGGTTTGACGATATAGTCATCGGCGCCCAGCTCAAGTCCTATGACACGATCAAATGTATCTCCCTTTGCAGTAAGCATCAGTACAGGAATATTGCTTTTTTTTCTTACATCCTTTAAAACCTCCAGTCCATCCTTTCTTGGGAGCATTATGTCCAAAAGAACAAGATCCGGTGAACTCTCTGCAAATTTCCTGCTTGCTTCCTCTCCGTCATAAGCTGTTACAACACTGTAGCCTTCTTTTAAGAGGTACATTTCAATGACTTTTACGATATTTCTGTCATCGTCGACAACCATTATCCTTTTATCCCTTACCATGGCATCTCCTTTAAAATACAGGTATTTATTAAATAATATCATTCATTATATACAAATTCAATTCACCGTTCAAATAAAAACATTGTTTATGTCCTCCCATTGTTATATAATCTGTGATTGAGAACAGGTGAGGTGATATTTATGAGACTGGGTATCGCAGGTATGCCAAACGTCGGAAAGAGCACTCTTTTCAATTCGTTGACCAAGGCAGGAGCTTCAGCGGCAAACTATCCCTTCTGTACGATAGAACCAAATGTAGGTATGGTTTATGTACCGGATACGAGAGTATCCGGACTCTTTGACATGTACAAGCCCAAAAAGGCAACATATGCATCTGTAGAATTCTTCGATATAGCAGGGCTGGTGAAGGGTGCCAGTTCCGGAGAAGGTCTTGGAAATAAGTTTCTCTCCCATATCCGTGAGGTCGATGCCATAGTTCATGTCGTGAGATGTTTTGATGATGAAAATGTATCTCATATAGAGGCCGGGATCGACCCTGTAAGAGATATAGAGATAGTCGATATCGAACTGCTGCTGTCAGATATCGAGATACTTCAAAGAAGGATCGACAAAACAAAAAAAGCATCAAAATCGGGTGAAAAAAAGATAAAGGAAGAATTGGATCTATATAATAGATTGTCTGCACACCTGGAAAAGGGATATCCGGCAAGGACTTTCATGATCGGAAACGAGGAGGAGCAGGACTTTTTCGATGCTCTCTTTCTCCTGACGGCCAAACCGGTACTGTACGTGGCGAATATATCCGAAGATGATCTCTCATCAGATCATATAAGCAATGTGGAAAAAGTAAGGGCGCATATATCAAAGGAAGGTTCAGGTCTGATCGTGCTTAGTGCCAGGGCTGAAGAAGAGATTTCTTTACTTGAGGAAGCGGAAAAAAAAGAGTATCTTCAGCTTCTGGGTATGGAAGAACCGGGCTTGAACAAACTGATAAGGGAAAGCTACAGACTTCTTGACCTTATATCCTTCTTCACAGCCAGTGATCCCGAGGTAAGGGCCTGGACGATCAAAAAAGGCACCCGGGCGCAAAAAGCGGCAGGCAAGATCCACAGTGATTTTGAAAAGGGCTTCATACGTGCTGAAGTAATACCCTATGATATTCTCATGTCAGCCGGTTCCCATGCTCATGCGAGAGAAATGGGGCTTATACGTTCTGAGGGAAAGGAATACGTGGTAAAAGACGGTGATGTCATATTGTTCCGCTTCAATGTATAAGCTGCGCTTCTTTATTGAAAAAAGTCCGGTATCCGAAATGGAGCGATATTATAACTGTCAGGGAAACAGTGCCCAGGATACCAAGCATGACAGCCATCTGATATGTTATCGCTATGGTAGGGGAAGTCCCCGATATTATCTGTCCGGTCATCATTCCCGGAAGAAAAACCACACCCATCCCGAGCATGGAATTGATCGTCGGAAGTATCGCTGCATCAAAAGCATTGTCAAGTATAGCTTTTGTGGCTTTCCTGGGAGTCGCCCCCAGGATCAGAGCCTCTTCGACCAGTGCCTTACCAGAAGTCATGCCGTCCAGCAGATTCTTGATCCCAAGGGATATCCCCGTCATTGAATTACCTATAAGCATGCCTGCGATCGGAATAAAGTATCTGGGATCATACCACGGATCTATTCGTACGACTGCCAAAAGAAAGTATACCATGCACAGGATCGATCCTGTGCCCATCGCAGCGATTATCACTTTCTTCAATCCACCGGAAAGTCTTTTTTTGAATTTTGTGAATATGGTGCCGATGGAAAAAGCCTCCATCACGATTATGATACTTATAGTTAAAAGCGGGTGCGGGTTATTGAAAACATAGACCAGTATGTAGCCTGTGATCATCAGCTGAAGGGTCATCCTTACGGATGCAATGAGAACGTCGAGCTCGCGCTTTATCCCGCGGACTCTGATCACAACGATAACTATCAGAACAAATATATATGCAGACAGCACCTGCCAGAAACCAAGTTCTATTATCCCGTTCATTTCTCTTCCCCCGAATATCCACTGCCGTTTTTTATGTAGATGATCCCATCAGAGTACTTTTTCGCTATATATCTCGAATGTGTGACCATCACAAGTGTTTTGTGCTGCTCTTTCACAAAAGCTGAAAACATTTCGAATATCATTTCTTCAGCGCCTTCATCAAGGGATGAAGAAGGTTCGTCAAGAAGATATACCTCAGGGTTTAAGAGCATAACACGGGCAAGGGCAAGCCTTTGCCTTTCTCCTCCTGAAAGCTTTGCTGCAGTATCGCCCGGATCCTTCTTAAGGTCGACTCTTTTAAGGACATCTTTTAGCGATCCATCAGATGCAGGCTCCATATCCTGAAAATATCTTCCTGCATTGAGATTATACCCGATAGTTCCGTCGAAAATGACCGGTTCCTGTGAAAGCATGGTCACTTCCCTTCTGTGGCTTGCAGGATCTATCTCCGGGAGCTTCTTATCTTTGAAATAAATCATGCCTTCTGTTGGAGAAGCCATTTTATTAAGAAGTCTCAGGATCGTGGTTTTCCCACTTCCGCTCTCGCCAAACAAGGTGGTGATCCTTTTCTCTTCTATGAAAAGCGACGGCAGATCCAGTATCTCAAAATACTTTACATTTTCGAACCTGAACATATAAAACCTCTTCAATTTTTTGTCATGGCAATTTTATCATCATATCGATCATAATTCCATACAAATTATCAGCCAAATAATTGAAAGAAATCGATTTTTGTAATATAATTCATTTACTTGCGGAGGTATCGTCATGATAGTTGTAATGAAACCGGAAGCGACAAAAGAAGAGATAAGCGCTGTCACTTCCAAATTAAAAGCACTGGGGTTTAAAACCCATCCCATATATGGCGAGGTCAAGACTGTTATCGGCGCTATCGGGGACAAAAGGATCCTTAAGGAGACCGCTCTTGCTACCATGCCCGGTGTAGAAGCACTGGTCCCGATTATGAAGCCGTATAAGCTTGCTGGCAGGGAACTTAAAAAAGATAAAACAATAATCGATGTGAATGGAGTTTTGATCGGTGGTAAAGAGATAGTGGTCATTGCCGGTCCCTGCTCCGTCGAGTCAAGGACCATAACCATAAAAACTGCTGTAGAAGTCAAAAAATCAGGAGCAAAGATCCTTCGCGGAGGTGCCTTCAAACCCAGGACTTCACCTTACAGTTTCCAGGGTCTTGAAGAAGAAGGACTCAAGATACTCTCAGAAGCAAGAGATATAACCGGGCTTCCATACATAACTGAAGTAATGGATACAAGAGATGTGGAACTGGTCTCCCAATATTCCGACATGCTCCAGCTGGGAGCAAGAAATATGCAAAACTTCAGGCTTCTGAAAGAAGTAGGTGAGACAAAAAAACCTGTAATGCTCAAAAGAAATTTTTCATGCACCATAGAAGAATGGCTCATGGCTGCAGAGTATATAATGGATGGAGGCAATCATGACATCATTTTGTGTGAACGGGGGATCCGGACTTTTGAGACAGCCACAAGAAATACCATCGACCTTACCACCATACCGATAATCCATGAAAACTCGCATCTGCCTGTTTTTATCGATCCCAGCCATTCCACAGGCCTCTGGCGATATGTCCCTGAACTCTGCAAAGGAGCAGTTGCCATGGGTGCTGACGGTTTGATGGTAGAAGTGCATCCCGATCCTTCCAACGCCCTAAGCGACGGAAACCAGTCCCTGAGGCCTGAGAAGTTCAATGAAATGATGGAATTTTTAAAACCGCTTGCAGAACTGACAGGCCGCTCAATCTGAATATAGATTTAGGTAGATATCATAGAATAAAAACACCCTATCCCTGAATATCAAAGTCTGGGGAATGTTTTCTGACAAGTTGTTAATACCGCAGTTATATGCTCTCACAGTTTTGTCAATATCCCCGAGACGGGAATAAAGGTAGTACAGATACCAGCTGCCTGCTTCGATATTGGTTCTGGCATCAAATATGTCATCTCCGATATCAATATTGTTTCTGATCATCTCAAATGTATCGTCAGTGATCTGCATCAGCCCTTTTGCCCCTGCATAGGAAACAGCATCTTCATCATATCTGCTCTCAGCTCTGATAACTGAATATATGAGGTATTCATCTAAACCGTAGCGGGCAGCCTCGGAAGCTGTCACAGCGTTATATATCTTCGGGAATCCTGCCTTTAGTATGCCTTTGGAACAGGATATCGAAGCAAGTCCTGATAAAATCAATATAAACATAAAAATTATCCGTTTCATGGTTTTAGCCCGTTAAAAAAATTTTCCGCCTTTTCCTTAAGCTCTGCGATATTTCCGTCATTGACAATCACCACATCGGCAAGTCTCTCATATTCATCTGCTGACGGCTGTGCATCTATACGTTCCCTTATCTGAGCCTCTGTCATACCGCTTCTTTGAACGACCCTCTCTATCCTGTCTTTTAACGGACTGCTTATCGTGACGACCATATCACAAAGATCTGTAAAATCCTCTTTCACCGGGATGGGCACATCCAGTACCAGGATCTTTTTATAAGGGTTCTCTTTTATCCTCTTTCTCATTTCTTCACCGACTCTTTTATGGACCAGCCGGTTGAGCTTTGAAAGTGCTTGCTGATCCCCGAAAACTATACTCGAAAGTCTTTGTCTGTCTACCCTTGAGTCTTTTATTACTTCATTCCCAAAACATTCTGCCAGTTTGTTTTTAAGGATATCATCATTCTGATATAACTGATATACGATATCATCAGCACTTATTACTGTCGCACCCATCTCTTCGAGGAATCCGGAAAAAAGGCTTTTCCCGGTCCCGATACCACCTGTCACACCGATCACCATATGCTCCTCCGCTCACCTATTTTGTTTCATACCAGCTGTTCCCGCTTTTTATATCCACCTTCAGCGGAACATCGAGTATACAGGCATTCTGCATCTTATCTGAAATGAGTGCTTCGACTTCATCCTTCTCAGCAAGAGGACACTCCACCAGAAGCTCATCATGCACCTGGAGCACTATCTTTGCCCTGTATCCGCCCTTTTTAAGCGCCTCATCTACATCTATCATGGCAAGCTTTATTATATCTGCTGCTGTTCCCTGGATCGGGGTATTCATTGCGACCCTTTCCCAAAAACTTCGTATATTGAAATTTCCGGAATTGATCTCATTTAAATATCTTCTCCTGCCAAAAAGTGTTTTCACATATCCCTTCTCCTTTGCCTGCGCTATGGCATTGTCAAGATATGCTTTTACCCCGGTATACTTTTCAAAGTATTCATCTATATATTTCTGTGCTTCCTTCCTGGTAATGCCCAGATCCACCGAAAGCGAGTAAGCGCTTATACCATAAATAACACTGAAATTAATGGTTTTGGCACTGTTTCTCATCGTCGGTGTGATCTTATCAAGATTCTCTTCATCAAAAATATACAGCGCTGTCTGGCTGTGTATATCTTCATCATTTTGATATACTTCCTTCATCAGGGGATCTCCGGAAAAATGTGCAAGTACTCTCAACTCTATCTGGGAGTAATCGGCATCGATCAGGATATTGCCTTTTCCTGCAACAAAAGCCTTTCTGAATTCCCTTCCCTGCTCGAGGCGTACAGGTATGTTCTGAAGATTTGGATCCTGAGAACTCAGTCGGCCTGTGGAAGTCACCTTCTGGTTAAATGTAGAGTAGATCCTTCCATCAGATGATACCTGGGATATCAGTCCTGATGAATATGTGCTCCTCAGCTTTTCCAGCTGCCTGTAATTCAAGATGTGTTCGATCACAACATGTCTTCCCCTTAAAGTCTCTAGCACCTCCGCATTTGTCGAATAACCTGTCCTGGTCTTTTTAATGACCGGAAGTTTGAGTTTCTCAAAAAGCACCTCCCCGAGCTGTTTTGGAGAATTCAGATTGAACCTTGCTCCGGCAAGAGACATTATTTTATCCTCCAGCTCCCCAAGCTGTTTTATCAGGCTCCGGTCAAGAGCCTTGAGTACTTCTATATCCACAGCTATCCCGTTGTATTCCAACTCTGCCAGGATCTTGGCTACAGGCAGCTCTATCTTGTAATATAGTTCTTCCAGATCGTTTTCCTCAAGTTTTTTTTCAAACAGCTCTCCAAGCTCTTCCACTGCTTCGGCAAATATGCACCGGGCGTGTATGCTCCCTTCATCAGCTTCTTCAAAAAGAGAGATCTGCTCCTTTTGTTCTTCCTGGGGACATTTGATCATCCTGTTGAAATACCGGTGATAAAGCTCGGTGATATCATCATTCTTTATATCGGGATCCAGAAGATATGACGCAAGAGAAACGTCAAAAACTGAAGCTTTGAAACCAGCTCCTTTTCTCATGCAAAAACTGAACAAAGGCTTTGAATCAAATACTGTGATGTGCTCAAGGCTGCTTAGGGTAAGAAGTTCCTTTAAAAGTTCCTCGTTCTGCAAAAAGCAGATCTTTGATTCATCAAATACCACTGATATCGTTGACAATCCGTACATCCCGTCAGTCTTGACCGAATCAAAAAAAAGGCTTATACTTCCATCGAAGTCTTCTATCTGCTCTTTCAGTCCTTTTGGATCCTTTATGGTAATGACATCCCTGAACTGCTTTTTTGGGAGGCTGTCTTTTTTCAGGTCAAATCTGTCCATAAATGATCTGAACTCCAGCATCTCAAACAGTTCTTTGAGTTTCTTTTTATCAGCTTCTGACTTGTTTAGTTTATCGAGCGGCTTTTCAACTTCCACATCGGTCTTGATCTTCCCGAGTTCCCTGCTCAAATAGCACAGCTCCCTGCCTTCCTTCAAAAGATCTATGGTCCTTTGAGTGCCGGCTTTCTCGATATCCTTGTATATACCGTCGATCGATCCGAATTCCTTTATAAGCTTTGTAGCTCCTTTTTCTCCGATCCCCTTAACTCCGGGTATATTGTCCGAACTATCTCCCATAAGGGCTTTCAGATCTATCATCTGTGATGGTGCGATACCGTATCTTTCCATCAATGCATCCTCGTCGTACATCGTAGTCGAGGTGCTTCCGGCTCTTGTAGAAGCGTAATCCACTTTGATTTTTTTGTCTATGAGCTGAAACAGATCTTTGTCTCCTGTAAGTATGGTCACATCAAGATCATTCCCGGAAGCCATCCTGGCATAGGTACCTATGATATCATCGGCTTCTATGCCGGGTATCTCGACTCTTGTTATTCCAAGAGCATCGATGACCTGTT
>Ga0180431_10007602_pt1 | contig 12592 bp, 12 predicted proteins | sample SS_ome_11_FD_132459 | JGI IMG/M metagenome (GOLD analysis project Ga0180431, IMG submission 132459) | Hypersaline lake sediment archaeal communities from the Salton Sea, California, USA - SS_1_MS_1 metaG | ecosystem: Environmental > Aquatic > Non-marine Saline and Alkaline > Hypersaline >... | reverse complement strand
TAGATGCAGATTTTTCTGATTATACAAAAGTCATGAAATACCTGTGTGATAAATATCCGAATACCATAATATGGGGAACAGACTCACCTGCATATTCATATATTACCAGAAGGCGCCAGGGGGAAGATACCTATCGTGATTTCCGTTACAAGGGCACCTATGAAGATGAGGTGGCGGCTTTAAGGAGCCTTCCCCGGAAACAGATGTTAAGAGCCGGCAGTATTAATGCCATAGATTTCCTTTTTGGACACAAAACCCGTGGTTAATGATATTATTAATATATGAAAAAAATAGTAATACTCTGCCCCACACAGAGGGACCGGCGGGAACTGGGGATCATAAGCAGGGAAAATGGTTATGGGCATGATCATATATTCTACGGTGATAACCCCCGTGAACGCCTGGCAGATTTTGACCCCTTCCTTTTTTTGGAGACATTTGAAAAAGACTTCAGGGAGATAGCAATAGACGGTATCATGGGCACCCATGATTATCCCGGATCACTTCTTGCCAGCATATTGTGTGAAAGACATGGATTGACCTCTATCGGGATCATTGCAAACATCATTTGCCAGAATAAATATTACAGCAGGATGATACAAAAAGAGGCAGTTCCCCGGGCGGTACCCGGTTTTACCCTTGTAGACCCTTATGATCCGGGATCCTCAGAGCTGCCCGGTTTTCCTTTCTTTATCAAGCCGGTCAAGTCATTTTTCTCCATATTTGCCGGCAGGATCGATAACCAGGAACAGTATGAAGAATATCTTTCCAGCTTCAGAAGGTCAGGGACAGGGTTTTCCCTTGCTCTTGACCGCCTTATGGGAAAATACTCAGATCTTGAGCCTTGCGGCGATCATCTCCTGGCAGAGGAACTTATGCGGGGAAAACAGGTCACCCTGGAGGGCTATGTATATAATAAGGAAGTAACATTTTTGGGTATAACTGACTCTGTCATGTATCCGGGCACCATAAGCTTTATGAGATTCGACCACCCTTCCCGCATACCCGCTGTTGCAGGAAACCGGATGAAGGAAATAACGGAAAAGGTCATCCCGGCTGCCGGCATCGATAACGGGATGTTTAATATAGAGTTTTTTTATGACCAGGTTACTGATGATATAAAGATAATAGAGGTAAATCCCCGCATGGCCAGCCAGTTTGCCGACCTCATGGAAAAGGTACACGGGACTAATAGCTATAAGATACAGGTTGACATGGCCCTGGGCAGAAAGCCGCGTTTTGAGAAAGACAGGGGGCTACACAGATGTGCCTCCAGCTTCGTCCTCCGGTCTTTTGAAGACCGCAGGATCAGGAAGATCCCCGGGAAAAAAGAGATAAACAGGGTCCTGGAAATATTCCCTGATGCCAGGATAGAGGTCTACGGAAAAAAGAAAGCCCTGCTTTCCAGTGAACTGCAGGACATGCAGAGCTACCGTTATGCTGTGGTCAATTTGGGGGGAGATTACCTGGAAGATCTGAAAAATAAATTCACAGAATGCAGGGAGATCCTGGGCTTTGAGTTCGGATAGATCATGTATTTTTTTACACCTGGATTATTTAAATTTTATTTTAGCCTTCTCTTTTGGTAAAATTGATCTGTGGTTTTCTTTCAGACTGATGCCGGTTATAAAAGGGCAGGTATCCAGGGCGTTTTAGGAAATGATGAAGAAGATCATGTTTTTAGTATCTTCAATAAGCAGGCCCCGGATGTTTCCTGTTAATATGTTCGCTGAAAAGGTTATGGTGATATTATTTTTATTCCAGGAAATCTTATTCAGGCAGCAGGATAAATATGGAAGAACTGAACATAAGGGTAGGAGATTCAATAAGGAATAACCGGCAAGCCCTGGCCAGGCAGGTAATGCAATCATATGCCAAAAAGAACCCCTTGAAACGCGAGCAGGAACTATCATTCTATAATGGTATATTATTCAATCTTTCTTTTCTTGCTGAGAGCATAACATTTTCCAGCAATTCCCTTTACTGCAATAATGTCGAATGGGCAAAAAGCCTGTTTGCGAAGCATGATATCCCTGTAAAGGATGCCCTGGCGCTGCAGGATATCATATCAGATGTCATCAGGGATAATTTGCCCGCCGAGATCAGTGAACTCGCAGCCGGCTATATTGAAGACGGTATTTCAGTGATGAAAGATCCTGCAGGATCAGTACCCGCATTCATCAATAAAAAAGACAGGCTGTACCGGGAAAGCAGGCAGTATCTGGACTATCTTCTGAACCAGGACAAGTCTTCCGCAAGCAGTTTCATAATAGGTCTGGTAGAGAATGGCACCAGCATCAGGGATATATATACCCATATCTTCGAACCGGTCCAGATTGAATTGGGAAGGCTGTGGCAGAAAGGGGATATAACTGTTGCCCGGGAACATTATGCCACTTCAGTGACCCAGCTCATAATGTCACAGCTTTACAATTACCTCTTCAGGGCAGACAAGAGTGAAAATGCTTTTGTGGGGGCCTGTTCTTCGGGAGAGCTTCATGAGATAGGACTAAGAATGGTATCCGACATCATAGAGCTGGAAGGATGGGATACTTATTATCTTGGTGCCAACACGCCTGTAGAAGGAATTGTGGATACACTTGTAAAATGCGGAGCTAAGGTAATAGGTCTTTCTGCAACTATGGCTTTTAACCTTTATGGCCTGAAAAAGATAATAGATGCCGTAAGGTCTACCAGGGAATGCAGCCAGGTAAAGATATTGGTGGGAGGATATGTCTTTAAGAACAATAAGGGACTGTGGAAAGAAATAGGAGCAGATTATTTTGCCTCGGGTATAAGTGATGCAGTCTCGATTATCACAGGTTCAGGAGATAAATATGACTGAGACTGATATAGATACTGACCAGCCCAAACCAAAGAAATATGCCAAAAATATTGTATTCCTGTGCAATAAGAAAGGAGTTGTCTCCGGCATCATAAATGATGCTTTAAACCTTGATGCCAAAAAATATTCAGGCAAGGATTTTATCCAGATCGTTGACGTCAATGACCGGGGAAAAGCTATAGACCTACTTAAGCGTATGGAAAGCGAGACAGTGGTCCAGGATGTGGAGATGTTATTCGATACCGGACATCAAAACGAGGTCTTCCTATTCACTGGCATACAGCTCGGCAACAGGAAGCTTATAATAGCCAGCGACACCTACCACAGCTTGAACCACCTCTTTGATGAGATGAGCAGGATATCCAATGAACAGACGAATATAACCAGGGAACTGGCCAGGCAAAAAGAAAAAGTAGCAAGCATAGAGAGGAAAAGAATAGAAAGAGATCTGCATGACTCAGTGAGCCAGACCATCTTCTCGGCAAGTATTATAGCAGAACTCATACCGGAATTATGGGAAAAAGACCAGGAAGAGGCAAAAAGGCAGATGAATAAACTCAAGATCCTGACACATGACGCCCTTAACGAGATGAGAAGGCTGCTTATGGAATTAAGGCCCGAATCTTTTGCCGGTGAAAATATAGACGACCTTCTAAAGCAGCTGGTAAACTCCCTGAAGCTTCGCTCAAATATAGATATCAAACTTAAAATAGAAGGCAGTCGTGATCTGTCCCGGGAAGCAAAAGAAGTGATATACCGGATAACCCAGGAATCATTGAACAATGCCGTCAAGCATTCAGGGGCCGATAAGGTCAGTGTCATACTTGAAAAGAAGCCCCAAAAAACCATTTTGACCATAACTGATAATGGAAAGGGTTTTGATACCAAAAACATATCCAAGAGGAAGCTGGGCCTTTATATCATGGATCAGAGAGCAGGCTCTATAAATTCCAGTTTGGATATCAAGAGCAGCCCAGGAGAGGGTACGAATGTATCTCTAGTATACAAATATAAGGACGGGGAATAAAATGGAAGACTCTAAAAATATCAGCATCCTTATAGCTGATGACCATGCAATAACCAGGGATGGCCTTAAGACTATGCTTAAACTTAATGATGATCTCAGGCTGGTGGGTGAGGCTGTAAACGGCAAAGAAGCAGTAGAACTCTGTAATGAATTATGTCCCGACGTGGTATTGATGGATATTGAGATGCCTGTCCAGAACGGGGTCTCGGCCATAGATGACATAATGAGAAATAATCCCGGTACCAAGATAATAGCGCTGTCAAGCTTTGTGGACAGCAAATTGATAAAAAATGCCATAAAGGCGGGAGCCAAAAGCTATATCATTAAAAATATCTCGCCGCGGGAGCTGGCACAGCATATAAGGGATACTCATAACGGCCAGTCTTTCTTTTCCCCTGAAGCCATGGAATCAATGGCCCAGGACATCCGGTCTCCTTCCGGCGGGATCTCTCTTCTAACCGAAAAAGAAAAGGATATCCTTATCATGATAGCCAAAGGCCATTCAAACAAGTCCATCGCCAGACAGCTTTTTGTAAGCGGCAATACCATAAAATTCCATATAAGCAATATCCTGTCCAAGCTGGGAGTATCCAACCGGGCCCAGGCAGCTGCTATCGCAGTCAGGGAAAACCTGCTTGACTGATCCTTTATACTACCCATTCCTACAGGTAAAAGACTACCAATAATTCCAGCCTTTTGCATGTGCCCTGCTTTCTGTCCTGAATATATAATTTAGATGTATTTTATTAAAAAGGAAGTATACCTTGAGGATCATGATTGCAGCAAAGAATAAGGCATTGGGATCGGCGCTCCGGACATTGATAGAGTTCAATGGTCATAATGATGAAATACTGGTTTCTGAAGAACCAACCAGTTTTTTTGAAAGATTAAGCAAATTGGACTTCGGGGTCATTCTCCTGGACTGGGATCTTTTTAATTCCAGGACTATAAATGTCATAAGAGTCATAAAAAACGATTACCCGCAGCTGAGACTTATATGTATGGATATACATCATGAGAATATTAGAAATGCTCTTGATGCCAGCGCAGACGCATTCTTTTTTAAAAGTGATCCGCCGGTAGAACTCCTGAACCTGATCAGACGTTTCCGGTTGATGCAGTAAAACAATTTAAGTTTATATATATATTTATCAAAAACAGATCAACATAACAAGGAGAGGAACAAATGAAAAAGACACTAAAATGGCTGCTTATGGTAATGATCATAACCGCCATGACTGTACTTCTGGCAACACCTTCAATGCTGGCAGCAGAAGACCATCTTTCCACCATAGTGGAGACAGCCGTAGCCGACGGCAGGTTTACCACCCTGGTGGCAGCTGTAGGTGCAGCCGGACTGGCAGACACACTTAACAGCCCGGGGCCCTTTACCGTATTTGCGCCCACAGATGATGCTTTTGCCAAACTGCCTGCAGGCACCATAGATGCACTGCTGGCAGACCCTCAGGGAGCGCTTACTGATATACTTCTTTATCACGTAGTGCCCGGTAAGGTAATGGCAGCCGATGTGGTTGGACTATCCAGCGCCACAGCTGTAAGCGGAAGGATACTGCCTATAGACACCAGTGATGGGGTAAAGGTAGCCGGCGCCAATGTAATAATAACCGATATCGAGTGCTCTAATGGGGTCATTCATGTCATAGATACGGTTATGATACCGCCTGAGGCCAAATATCAGGCAGGTGATATGGGTGCGGCAGGATTTGTAACCAGGACATATAATATGCTCCTGGGAAGAAATCCTGATGTTGACGGACTAAATTACTTCGCCGGAGGACTGGAAAGCGGCGCCTGGGGTGCAGCTGAGGTAGTAGAAGGAGTGATTTTCTCCAAAGAATCAATGGATATGATGGCCGGATACTCCGACCAGATGTTTGTAGAGTATCTCTACAAAATACTGGGAAGACCAGCTGATGCTGACGGCGCAGCTGCCTGGACAGCAGCACTGGCTTCCGGAAGCTCCAGGCATGATGTGGTAAGGGCGTTTACCCGTTCCACCGAGTTTATACTCCTGGCCAAAAGCTACGGGGTAACTCCCTTTACGGCTAACCTGGATACTATCCCGGTCACAGCCATAAAGGCTGGGACATTCCAGACCCTGGTAGCAGCTGTAGGGGCAGCCGGTCTGGTAGATACCTTAAGCGGCGCAGGTCCGTTTACCGTATTTGCGCCCACAGATGCCGCATTTGCCAAGCTTCCTGCAGGCACGGTTGATACCCTGCTTGCCGATCCCTCTGGTGCCCTTACAGATATACTTCTGTATCATGTGGTAGCAGGCAAGGTCATGGCAGCCGATGTGGTAAACCTTACCAGTGCCGAGACTGTGGGGGGCAATGTACTTCCCATAGATACCTCTGCCGGAGTAAAGGTTGACGGAGCCAATGTCATAGTCACCGATATATGGTGCTCAAACGGAGTTATCCATGTAATAGATACGGTTATGATACCATAAAGCTATGTTTTGACAGGGCCGGGCTGCTATGCCCGGCCCTTTCTTTTTCAGCTTCTGTTTCTTATGAACCTGGACCTGAACCATTCTGATATCTTTAGCATGCCCCTGCCCATGGGGCTGGTCTCCAGGACCATCCTGGTAGTAACCTTTGTATGTTTTCTTATCTTCACATACTGCTTTATGTCCGGGATCATGGCTGTCATGTACATGATATTTACAGCAATTGTATATGCCAGGTAGTCATAGCGGTGGGTGGTAAACCAGGCCCAGGGGATTATAAACCACAGGCCGGCCATATATGCCACAAAGAAGTCCCTTATGACAAAAAAACCAAAAAGCATCCCCGCTATCATAGTAGCCAGGGCGCCCAGCCAGTCTATGACAAATATACCTCCATAATATGCAGAAATGCCCCTTCCTCCTTTAAACCTGTAATATATAGGCCAGTTATGGCCCAGCATACCGGCAGCTGCGCAAATATAGATATAGGGTTCTCCCGGAAAAAGCAGCCTGAATACCAGGACAGGAACAGCAACCTTTATCATATCAGCGATCCCTATGCTGCAACCGACTTTGGGTCCGTGTTTCATGGAAGCTGCAGTAGCGCCGAACGCTGTGACTTTGTAGGACATGTCTGTTCCTTCTACCTTGACCTCATCCTCCTTTACCTCCTTGCCCGGAGCTTTGAAACTGGTGATTATGCGGGTAAAGGAAATCGATCCTATGAGGTACCCCGCAAGAGCGGCTGCGGCAGCTATAAGGTAATCCATGTTTTCCTCCCGTCATGCTTTTGGCTTATCATGTATATAGACTTCCCCCTTAAAGCCGTCTACTGTGACCAGGGTATTGTCAGGCAGCCTGCAGGCATCCTTGACCGAAAGTACCGCTGGTATATTATACTCCCTTGCCAGTATGGAACTGTGGGAAAGTATGCCTCCTGATTCGGATATAACTGCTCCTGCCCTGCCAAAAAGCGGAGTCCAGCCTATATCAGAATAAGGGATGACCAGTATATCTCCTTCCGTCATCTTATTCATTTCCTGCAGTCCTTTGAGTACCTTTACCGGGCCGGTATATATGCCGTGGGAGGTTGGTATTCCCTGCAGGTTATGGGACATATCCCTGTCTGCTGGTAAAGGATTATCTCCGTAGATGATATCGGGTATATCAATATCCCGGACTCTCTCCATATCATCTTTCCTTTTTTGTATAAGTGAACCGAGATCCTTATTTATACCGCTGCCGGCAGCCTCATATACCTCATCCATATAAAGATAGAAGATATCTTCTCTTTCAAGGATCTTTTTTCTTTTTGCCAGCAGTTTTCCCAGAGCCAGGAAATAATCCCTGAACTGGCCATAACCAAATGTATACAGGGAGCTTATCCTCTCCCGGTCAATGGCAAATCTTCCGGTCATATTGAATACCTTCCTGGTAAATGACCTTCTTATTCCCTTAAGATCCAGGTCGTCAAATTTTTTTAGACCCCTGCCGGGATCTATATCTCTTTTAAAATCAATTATCATCTTTTTTACCATGTCCGGGTCTTCCCTCCAGGGAACCGAGGAAAAATCATTGCCGCTATCGCTGAAATGACCAAAATTCCTTATGAACTCATCGAATTCTTTTTTAAAGCTTCTTCCCTCCTTATCTTCTTTATAGATGCGGCGCAGCCTGTCTAGGTGCATATGGGGGCTGTATTTTTTTAGCTGTTCTTTATCTTCATAAAGTTCCAGGCCGTTTAGACCAATATCCATGCTCCTGAGAATCCTCTGAAGTATCCTTCCTGATACCATTGCCAGTAATGGTATTATTATATTGTAATATGCGGTCTGGCTGGAGATGCTTGATATCTCCTTAATACTGTCTAGTATTTCATGCTCTTTCATTCCTTCTATATCCCTATCAGCGACTTGCCTGAACTTTTTATCCATTTTACTGACAAACCTGTCAAACCTTCTCTCAATTCCGGTCAGGCTTATTAAAAACCATGCTATCCTGGGCATCGCCAGTAGCGACCTGGGTCCGGGCCTGAAACCAGGCTTCTCCGGTCCTTCTATTTCCATACCCATCAGGAGCTCCAGTGTCTCCCTGGGAAAACCAAACAGGTCGAATATCTCTCCGAATACCTTCATATCAAAATATGCCCGGTAGTAGAATTGCCGGCTCAGGCTCCCCGGCTCTATATCCTTGATACCGGTCAGCTTTTTCAATATCCTTACCCAGGCACTGTTTACCACCGGAATATTGATGGACCACACCAGGGGTTTGATAATGCCGGGAAGCACTTCCCTGGAGATCTTGTTTGAATATACATTTACATCCTGTAAAATAATCTCCCTTACCTGGACCAGGTGGATATCTTTACCATCAAAAACCCATTCAAGGTCCACAGGTCTTTTATATTTTTTCTCTATTTCCCTGGTTAGGTCTACCACGCTGCCTATAAGGTCCAGCTTCTCTTTATCTTCCTTTGATCCCTGTATCCAGACGCCCCACTTATTTGCCCAGCGTTCTGGAGTGATGCCTGTCTTCAGCAGCTTCTCCCCGCTTCCCCTTACTGCTTCCACTATCACTTCACTCTGGCCTGTCACAGGATTTTTGCTGAATGAGACTCCTGAAATAACAGGATGGACCATCTCCTGGATGATCACGGCCATCTTTACATCATTGGAAGCGATCTCCTTTTTCTCCATATAGCTCCCGCTGCCGGGAGTCGACTCCCATACAGATCTTATGGCTTCCAGGATATTGTCAAGGCCTCTCACCTTGAGAACTGTCAGGAATTGTCCGGCAAAGGAATGGCTTGCATCATCCTCTATATTTGCAGAGGAACGAACGGCATAAAATCCCTGCGGATCTATAACATTTTCCAACTGCTTTTTGATCTCTTTCAGGATATTCCCATTTCCGGAATTATATGATATATAGGCATCCCAGGGACAGACATATGTGACAGGGACATTATATCTATTCCGGATAAGGAATTTGAGGTTTTTTGCTTTATTGCCCAGGCGTTTCCTGAGACTCCGGCCCTGTAGAGGAAACAAGTGCTTTTTCATATTGCTGCCCTCTATCATACTGTTATTAAGGGATCAGTATTATGAAATATTATGGGCTATTATATATATTAGTCAAGCGGGCGGGGTATAAACTCAGACCGAGGGTATGACGCTTTTTCTTAAGTCTTTTATAAACCGTGCCGGGTCTTCTGACCTGAAGATGGCGGTACCTATGGAGAGTACTGTAGCTCCCGCTCCCACCACCAGGGGAGCTGTCTTTAAGTCTATCCCTCCGTCTACCTGGATCTCTATGGCTTTTCCCGGCTGACTGGTCCGTCTTTTATGATCATCGATCATCTGCTTCAGCCGGCTTATCTTGTAGACCATTCCATCAATGAACTTCTGCCCCCCGAAACCGGGGTTCACAGTCATTATTAGTATCATGTCAGTGATACCAAGGACATTTTCCAGGCTGCTTAACGGAGTGGAAGGGTTAAGGGCAACGGCAGTCTTTTTTCCGGCTTCCTTTATGTAGTTAAGAGTCCTGTCCAGGTGGGGACATTCTTCCGCATGCACATTTATGGAATCAGCCCCGCTTTCTATGAAGCTGTCCAGAAGCCGGTCCGGTCTGGTTATCATAAGGTGCACATCCAAAAACATGGATGTGTTCTGTCTGATGCAGGAGACTACCGGGGGCCCGATAGTTATATTGGGTACGAATACACCATCCATTATATCCACATGGAGCATGTCAGCCCCGGCATTTTCCACCTTTTTGATCTCGTCGGCCAGGCGGGCAAAATCACTGTTAAGTATCGAGGCTGATATTTTTACTTCAGGCATTCAAAAGTCCCCAGGTCATTTATATATATTTTTTTAGATTATAACACAAAAGGATGGATTTTTTGGCTGTCTATTTAAGGAATTCCAATATCTTTAGCTTGGTGTCTTCCAGGTCATTTCCGGTTATAAACGGGACCCCGCTGACTTTTGGCCTGTCTATCCTGGGCGGAAGCTGGCAGGTGCTGACTATGAGATCGGCTTCATCATAGCTCTCCTCTATGTCGGACACCCGGCAGTTCAATACCTCTGCTTCTATATCGTTTTCCTTCAGGAACTTTTCGATCTCAGACGATATGAATGAGCAGGTAGCCACACCGGTGCCGCAGGTACAGAGTATTTTCTTTTTCTTTCTGCTTTTCTTTTTCATCCGGTTCTTCTATAAGTAACTTATGACTCTAACATTTTAATATATATAGCGTTTATTTTAAAAGGGTTTTTGCCTTGTAAAAAGACCGCATCCTGATATAATCAATATCCACAAAAAGCCTTTACAGGCTTTTTGGGTGTTCTTTAATACATTTGATATATTTAGAGTGATTTTTTCGAGGATGGGTGAAATCCCCTACCGGCGGTAATAGTCCGCAACCCTGCTAAAGGCAGGCTGACTTAGTGTGATCCTAAGACCGACAGTAAAAGTCTGGATGGGAGAAGATCTGACTTGTATGTTTATATGAGCCGTGGTTTTCTCCGCGGTTTTTTTTATGCAGTTACCGGCGGGGATTTAGATGGCAGGATTTTCCACAGATGACAGAAGATATATGGAACAGGCCCTCAGACTGGCAGAAAAGGGCCGGGGCCTTACCCGCCCCAATCCCATGGTGGGCGCAGTTATAGTAAAAAACGGCCGAATCATCTCTGAAGGTTATCACCGGTGCCCCGGGAAAGACCATGCCGAGATAGACGCCATAAAGAAGAGCCGTGATGATATAAAAGGCAGCACCATATATGTCACCCTTGAACCCTGTACTGTGGCCGGGAGGACACCGCCCTGCGCTGATGAACTAATAAGGCAGGGCTTCAGCAGGGTAGTAGTGGGAGCCGTAGACCCCAATCCTTTAGTGATGGGAAAAGGCATAAACAGGCTCATGTCAGCCGGGATAGAAGTGGACCCGGGACTATTGCAGGATGAGGTAAAGAAACAGAATGAGGTATTCTTTAAAAATATGGAGACCGGCCTGCCCTTTGTATGTGCCAAGACAGCATCAAGCATAGATGGCAAGATGGCCGCACCCGGCTCTGATTCCAAATGGATAACCGGACCTTCCTCCAGGAATAGGGTGCAGGACTTAAGGCAGGAATACGGCTGCGTGCTTACAGGCATAAACACTGTCATAGCAGACGACCCCACCCTGTTTCCAAAAAAGAAGCTGGAAGGGACCCTTAAGCAGAATATGGATTCGTTCCTTACCCGGGAACAGAAGAGCAGTTTCACCAGGGTAATACTTGACCACAGTCTCAGGATCCCGGCCGGTTCAGCCATGGTACAGACTTCTGGCAGTATAAGGACCATAGTATTTACCGGAGACAATGCCGGCAAGGCCGGCCCCTATGGGAATATGGTCTTTGAATGCAGGGACAAGGGTAAATGGCAGCCGCGGGAGGTCTTAAAGTTATTATATGATAAATACGGGATCACGTCCGTGATGCTGGAAGCCGGTCCTTCGGTACTTACCTCATTTTTAAATGGCAGGGCCATAGATAAATTCATATTCTTTATTGCTCCCCGTATAATAGGCGGACACAGCAGTTATTCCATGTTTGGGGATACCGGGGTAAAGATGATCGAAGACAGCATAGGGATCAGGTTCGATTCTTTTGCATCATCCGGAGAAGATATATTAATAATGGCATATCCCTCATACAGGAAAGGTCTATGATGTTTACCGGTATAATAAAAGATAAGGGGACCATAAAGTCCATAACCGACAGGGGGAAGGACAGGGAATTTACGGTTAAGACAGAGGTGCTTTCCGGCTCCATAAATAAAGGTGATTCCATATCGGTAAATGGAGTATGCCTGACGGTAAGGGATCTGGACCGGGAAAGTTTTTCCTGCGATGTCTCCTCAAATACGCTGAAATATTCTAACCTGGGCTGTCTCAGTCAGGGAGATGCCGTAAACCTGGAAGATTCACTCTCGCCCGACAGCAGGATGGGCGGGCATTTTGTCAGCGGGCACGTAGATGCAGTGGCAGCCATAACCGGCATCTACAGGGCCGGCAGGTCTTATGAGCTGGTCTTCGGCCTGGAAAAAAGCATTGCCCCGTTTATTGCCCCCAGGGGGTCTGTTGCGCTGGACGGTATAAGCCTTACCGTGACCGGAGTATCGGGGGATAGTTTCAGGACAGTAATAATACCCCATACCTATGAGAACACTACCCTGGGCGCCAAAGCCGTGGGCG
>Ga0180431_10007601_pt1 | contig 12593 bp, 12 predicted proteins | sample SS_ome_11_FD_132459 | JGI IMG/M metagenome (GOLD analysis project Ga0180431, IMG submission 132459) | Hypersaline lake sediment archaeal communities from the Salton Sea, California, USA - SS_1_MS_1 metaG | ecosystem: Environmental > Aquatic > Non-marine Saline and Alkaline > Hypersaline >... | reverse complement strand
CCTTGGCCAGCTCGTTGCGCACGAACCAGTCGGCCAGGTTGCCCATGTCGGCCAGGTCGGCTTCGAGGATCGTAGTGCGCTCCTCGTCGTCGAGCTGCTCTTCGAGCTGGGTGGCCCAGGCACGGGTGACGTTGACGTGCTTCTGGATCAGGTTGCGAAGTACCAGGCGGTTGGGGGTGTCCATTGTCGATTGGCTCCTGGAAAAGGGAATGAATCGTGATTCTTATATACAGCGGGTATGCCGGCACATCCGCCGGTCACGGCAAGCTAATGGCAACACCCGAGTTGTAGGCGAATCCTTGGTGCGCCAGGGCGGTCCGGTTGAGGCTGACGGCCACCTCGACCGTGGCCCGGGCGCCGGACACCCGGCGGGCACGGGCCCAGGGCGCGGTGCCGGCCACAAAGGCAAACAGCACGTGCTCGGTTTCGGCGTCGCCGTACGCCAGGTCGCAGGCCTGGAGCTGCCGCAGGTACAGTTTCCAGGCGGTCAGGGTGGCCCCGCGGCCACCGTAAGTATCAAGCAGCGTCAGGTCGGTCGAGCGGAAGGTGAAGCCAGGCGCGTAAGTTTGGATCCCCGCGTAAGTCAAAAACGGCTGGCCGTCGGCGTCGACCTCCTCGGTCTGGACGTTGTTGGTCCAGTTCACTCCCAACACGCCGCCCACGGTCGAGCCGTTCAGGCTGATCGGGCCTAGTGTGTAGCCGCCGGCGAAGCCGGTGGTGACCGCGTTGGTGCCCACGCCGGTCAAGGTGAACGGATCATTCGTGCCGTCGAAGATGGGCACCACGCGATAACTCAACGAGGCCATGCCGCGTTGCTCCGCCTCGAAGCCGGTCCAGTAGGCGAAGGCGTTGTTGTCCAACGTTACCCGGTAATCGGCCGTAGCGTGCCGGATGCCGCCGGAGACGCCCGGTCGCCAGACGGTCAACACGTCGCCGGCCGAGAAGTCGGCGCAGATATCCTCGACCGTCATGGCCCCGATCACGTCGGCGATCTGTGCGGTCCGGCCCGCCAGGTCGGGCCGCTGGGCCATGGCGCCGACCATCGTGGGCGTGGCCTCGGCCCCTTGACGCAGCGCGAATTCCTCAAAATTGAACTCCACCGCGTGATCGTCCAATTGGACGAGATTCACCACCGGCGTGCCCGGAAATTGCATGGCGTGAAGGTAGTGGATTCCTGGAACGCTCATCGTCTTGGCTCCCTCGCTAACGCTTCGGGTTGGGATTTCCTGATCCTCCGGCACGTTGGAAACGTGCCCCACGTCGTCCTCGTCCTTGAATCCGTCGCCCAACCAAACGAGGACGAGGAGGAGGACGAGGGGTGGTGACTCACGTGACTTTCTTGGTTCGTCGCGCCCGGAAACGATCGACCTGCCTCTGCACGGCCGCCTTCCAAATGCGGCCCATTGCGCGCTCTTCGTCGGCCAGGACGGTCATGATCTCGGCCGCCTTCCAAGGCTTGCGTGGATCCTTGGGCCGCATCGAAATGTAACGCGGCCCGATCATGTGGATCGTAAATCGCGTGGGGTAGGCCTTGATCATGTGCCGCCGGCGGAACATGCGCTCCATCAGGCCCGTCCAGACCTGGGCCACCCGGCCGCCCTTCTTGGCCTTGCCCACCCGGCCGTAATAGCGTTTCTTCTTGCGGTACTGCCGGCGTCGATCCTGGTAGCGGTACCGCCCGTGCGCGGCGCGGGCGAAGTGCCGTGGCAGGAATTTGGTCTGCCAATAATCGGCCGCCGCCCGATTGCCGATCTTGGTGAACGATCCCCAGCGACGCTTGGTCACGTCGTGCGGCTGGTCGGTCGTGATGGCGATTTTGATGGGCATGCATTGCGTCGCTTACTCGTCCTCTTCCTTGTCCTCCTCCTCGTCCCTCCCGAAGTCAGGCACATTCGAGGACGAGGAGGAGGACAAGGAAGAGCAGGTTATTCCTCGTGTCCGAAGCTCAACTGGAAGGCCGTTTCCCAATAATCGTTTTGCTCGGCCAGGCGTTGCGGCCGGGCCGTGCGTTGCGGCGGGTGCAGCATCTCCAGGTCGTAATGCAGGTAATCGCCCGAGCCGTTGATCGCGGCCAGCTCTTCCAGCACCGTGCCGGCCCAGTCGCAAAAGTCCTGAGCCGATTGTTTTTCCGCCTCGGGCGTGTGGCCGTTCTGGCGGGCGTTGTCGACCAGGACCAAGACCACGCCGCCGCCGCTGGTCATCGTGTTGGAGGCGCCTTGCCCGGTCCGCTGCTGGCTGAACTCGCCCATCCACAAGACGGCCATGGGACAGCGCCAATTCACGTTGCCGTCGTCAAAGTCGAGATGCCAGTGGATGTGCTGGCGGGCGGTGGCTACGCTGGCGCCCGAGGCGATCCGGTTGCGGAACGAGGCGCAGGCGGCCAGCATCCGCTCGACGGCGTCCAGGGGCGGCGAGAGTAGGCCGGCCGGGAAGGTCACTGGGCGGCTCCTTGCGAAAAGCGGCGGGCGCGGACGAAGGTCAATCGCCAGGCCAGCTCGCCGGCGTCCTCCGTTTCGCCCGGTTGGTACAGGTAGGGACGCTGATCCGGATCGCGGGCCGTGCCGCGGAGGATCGAGTCGCCCACGATGGGCCGATCGATGCCGCCCTGTTCGTGCGTCGGATCGCGCCGGACCAGGACCTCCAGCCGGTCGACCTCCTCCTCGCCGCCGGTGGGCGTCAGTTGCGTCTCGGCCGACTGGTCGATCTTGACCGTGATCGTGCGGGCCGTGCCTCGCAACGGGCAGAAGGTGACCTCCTCGGCGAAGTATTCCGTGCTGAGGAACGCGTGCTCCAGCGTGTGGTCGACCAGGGTTTGCAGTTCGGTTCGCATCGATCAAACTCAGCGAGTGAAGGGGACGGTCCCGTTTTTCTCTCCGCCGACAAGTCGGCTCCGCGAAAACACTGGGACAGTCCCCGGCGAAAAGACTGGGACAGTCCCCGGGTTTTGCTCGCCCTGGCCCGCCGGCTCCCAGCACGCCGGCGGGCCAATGGTGGGCAAGCAAACTCGCGGCTAACAGGTTGTGCGTTACTGCGGGACGCGCACCTCGACCTCAAAGCCGAGGATGTGCAGCGTGCCGACCTCGGTGCCGCTGGTCTTCTGGATCTGCGCGAAGAGCTGCAGGCCCGAGGTGTAGTTGGACATGTCGAACAGCGTGTTGCGGGCCACCCGCTTGGCCGCCCCGTTGCTGTCCTCCTGGTTGAACAGGACGTTGGCCTTGCCACCCACCGAGGCGCCCGGCGGGCCGATGGTCTGGATGCCGGTCTTGAAATCGATCTCAAACTTCCGCCAGCTCGTGGAGAGATCGATCCCCGTGGCCACCGTGGTGTCGTTGGTGCCGTCGTCCGTCTCGACGTGCACGGCGCCCGAGCCGCCCGAGGCACCGTTGATCCCGAACAGGGCGGCGGCGGCGATGGCGTCGGGGTCGTCATTCCGAGCCGCGGCCACGCCCCAGTGGGCCTTGACCGCGGCGGTCAGGGCGGCCGGGATTTTGGCAAAGCAGGCCACCCGGATCAGGTCGTCGATGTCGAAGGGCAGCACGTCGCCCAAGTAGAGGCAGAGGTTTTGGACCTCGGACGTGTTGTCCATGGCCAGGGCGAAGCCGCCGCCGGTCAACGGCGCCAGCGTGGGCGAGCCGGCCGCGGCCGTGGTCTTGGTGCACCAGACGCCGCCGTCGGCGCTGGCCACGGCCGGTACGGAGTGCTTGCCGTAGAACCAGTACGGCAGAACAAGCGTTTTCATGATAGGCTCCCTTGGGGAAGGTGATTCGTAATTGCGATAGCACGGGAAACGGGGAAGGGGTCAGTCCCCTGTTTCGCTTTGCCGGCGGAGCCGGCACGCAAAAAGGGGACAGACCCCGGGGGTTTACGCGCCGGCGTTGCGGCAGGTGCCGCGATAGCTGGCCACGGCCGCGGCGAAGCGGCCTTCGAGGTCGTAATAGCGGGTCTTGCGGCCCGGGTCGAACCAGGTGGTGCGCTTGCCACCCTTGCCGTAGCCTCGCATGAAGCAGTGGGCGATCGCCCGGCGGACGCGAGGATCGGCGAAGGTGTACCAGATGGTCGTCGAGTTGTCGTCCAGCTCCGGCTCGACCACTACCTGGATCTTGCCGCGGAACGGGTTGGTAGTGGCGTCGGTCACCGGCAGAATCGCCAACGGCAAAAACACCTGCTCGGCGGTCGTCTCCAGGGCGGCCGGCACCAACAGGACCTTGGGCGGCGTCTTGATCTTGCCCTTGTCACCCACGCCCGTTTGGGCCCGGTGCTTGGTCCGCATGTCGCCCATCTCGGAGACGCTGGGCGCGCCGCCGCTGCCGCTGGCGATGTCGTTGCCGTGATTGGTATCGTCGTATAACGCGTTGCTGTCCACGCACGTCACGTTGCCGATCAGCAGGTTGACGCACAAGCGATTGAGCGTGTTCTCGTGGGCGTAGGCCATCGAGGAAAGCTGCTGCGAGAAGCCGTCCAGATCGTCGTTGGCCACCATCACGGGCGTCAAGCCGGCCACGCCGCCGTAACGATCGACCTGGATCCAGCCGCCCAGCTCCTCGTCCGCGTGGAGCTTCGCCGGGTCCTGGTCGTCCTCCAACAAACTCAACTCGTCGAAGTGACCGATGGCGATGATTTCGCGGGCCTTCAGGTCGGGCGCGTCGGACAGCTTGGCCGTCCACTTGGTGTAAGTGACGTCCGCAAGCTGCAGCGCCTGATCGAGCAGCTTGCCGGTCAGGCTGGAGAGCAGGTGCGGATAGTCCCCGGGCCGCGAGTAGGCCGGCCCGGCCGAGAGCACACTGGCGTGCGAGCCGCCCAACTGCAAGAACTCCAGGGCCACCGTCTCGCGATCGGAGTACTCGTCGAATCGCAGGCCATGCAGGCGGCACTGGTGACGGGCCATCTGCGAGAGACTCATTTGCTCCAGGTCGCGGGCCTCGTCGCTCACCTCGTCGTGCTGCTCGGGGTCGGGCGTGCAGCGGTTGAACAGGACGGCGGCGGCGGCCTGGGTGAACTTGTCGTGCTCGGAGCGGCTGGCCCGGATGTCGCCGCCGGCGGCGCTGCCGCTGCGGGCGGCGGGCGGCTCACGATTGGCCAGCCGCTCGGTCCACTGCTCGAGCGCCTCGGGCACCGACCAGTCGGCCTCGACGGCCGCCTGGGCATCACGGGCGGTCAGCCCGAACAACTCGGCCCGGGCGTGCAGATCGGCGATCCGCTGCCGCTCGGCCGTGGCCGCGGCTTGTCGCTCGGCCTGGAGGTCGACGTTTTGCGTGGCGGTTGTGCCGGCAGACCCGCCAGTCTCGGCCGGCGTGTTTTCGCCGCTGGCGGTGGTTTGGTTTGCGGCCGGCGGCGAGGTGGCGCCCGACTGCAGGGCGGCCAGAATCGCCTCCTCCGTCTCGGGCTTGCTCTGGCCGCGGGCGGCAAACCAGGCGTTGAGGGCCGCGTTGTACGTTGCCTCGTCGGGCTCTTGCGAGTCGAGGATACCCAGCGCGTACATGGCGGCGAGAATCTTTTTCTTCACGACTGACTCCTTGGGAGAAACGGGTTGGGGGTCGATTTGCGAAACGGGGGAGTCGGCGGTCTGCTGGACCGGCCCGCCGGGAGAAACTGCTTGGGTGGAGGCGCCGCCGGCCAGCTCTTCCAGGACGGCGTCGAAGTCGGCCACGCGGTCGATCATGCCCAGCTCGAGCGCCCGGCCGGCGATGAACGTCTTGCCCTGGCCGTAAGATTCCAGGACCGTCTGAACCGAGACGTTGCGGTGACGAGCCACGGCCGCGGTGAACTGGTCGTAGTACTGATTCAAGTGCTCGGTGAGTGTGGCTCGGGCCTGGTCGGAGAGCGGCTCGTAGGCGTTGCCATCTTTCTTGTGCTTGCCGGCGCTAATCACCGTGTCGGTCCAACCGGCCCGATCCCAGTAGCGGCTGCCCTCGCTGTGGACCAGGATCGTGCCGATCGAGCCGATCATCGAGCTGGGCGTGGCGATCAGGTTCTTGGGGCCCACGGCACTGGCCACGTAATAGGCCGCGCTGGCGCACATGCCGCGGGCGACGGCCTTGATCGGCTTGCCCGCGTTCTGCGCCACCGATTGGATTTGCAGGGCCAACTCCTCCAGACCCAGGACCGAGCCGCCGGGCGAGTCGACCTCGATCAGGATCGCCTTGGCCTGGTCGTTGGCGGCGAGTGCCGCAAGCTGCTTGCCGAATTGCTGCGTTGATGTGCCGCCCGAAAAACGGAGCATCATGTTCATGCGCGGGCCGATCACGCCGAACAGCCGCAAGACGCCCACGCCGTTGACGACGCGTTGCTGCTCTTGCCGCTCCTGCTCTTCGTCGAGGCCCAAGCGCATGCGGATCTCGGTCTCGGTCAATCGGAGCCCATCCGACCGCAGGCGAATGACCTCCTCCATCTGCGCGTACTTCTCGGGCAGGATCGCCCAGGGCGTGCGGCAGAAGAGGCCCACCACGTTGCGAGCGGAGTGATTGCGATCGCGGGGAGCCGGCATGTCAACGTTCCTCCTCGTGCTCGATCTCTTCCTCGCCCTCGGGCGCCGGCAAAGACCGTTGATCGTTGCTATTGCCGCCCTGCTGCTTCGACAGGTCGATCGTGGTGCCGATCGACGCGGCGAAGACCTCGGCACGCCGCTTGCCGCGCAGGACCCGTTTCCAGTGCCGGCCGGCCCGGGCGTTTTCGATGATGATGTTGCTCAGGCCGGCCCGGCAGCGGGCGGTGGCCCCATCCGTCTCCTTCTCCGGGTCGATCTGCTCGCGGCCCGGGCCGTACACGTCGAAGCGCGACAGACGTCGCTTGTGGCGGCGGTACTCGGCCGGCGTCACGCAACGGTAGAGGCCCATGGCGGCCGCCTGATCGTTGTGGGCCCGGCGCACCGGCAAGACCAACTGCCGGCCGACGTGGTTTTGGAGCGGGGTGACGAAGGCCTGGTCGTCGAGGTGCGAGGCCCTCGCCGCGCTGTAGCTCGTGCGATCGTAGCGGCCCATCAGCCGCAAGACGGAGATGCCGCTGCCCATGGCGATCAGGGTCATCAGCAAATCCACAAAGGGCGCCATGTCCTTGTTGGGCCGCTTCGATTCGATCACCTCGAACTCATCACGGGGGGAACCGGTGACCACCGTGCCCTTGCCCAATCGAAGCTTGGGGTTGCCCCATTGATCCTCATCATCCGTGCCGTCATCCAGGCCCGAGGCGTTGCCGTACTCGGTCTTGTGCACGGCGGTAAACATCGAGGCGATCGAGCCGGCCGTCAGCTCGTTGCCCACCATCAGGTCGCAGTCGCGAGCCGATTGCATGACCGGGTTGAACCAGGTGACCCCCACGGTCTGCGAAATTCGGAACGGGTAGAACAGGTGCGTCACACGGGCCGCCGGCACGGGCTGCGACTGCGTGGTGTAAGGCGTGAGCGTGTCGTGCGGATGCGCGTCGAACAGCCAGTAATTCACCGGCCGGTTGAGCCGGTCCACCTCGATGCCGCCCACGATCTTGTTTTGCTTACCGCCGGCCGGCCGATCCTTGGTGGTGTCGAGCTGCTCGGACTCCAGGAGCTGGTAGCACAGGGGGACCGATCGATCGGACGCGTTGCTCTGGCACCGCAAGAGCATGGGCGAGCCGGCTTCGAGCATCTCGCGATAGGCGAGTTGCTGCATCTCGAACCAGGACAATCGGCCCGAAACATCCGCCTCAGTCTCGGCCCACTGCAAGAACTCCTCGTCGGCCTCATCGGCGAAATCGTCGAACGGATCGCCGCCCGGCCGCTTGGCGTCGGAGTAGACGTTGATGCCCGTGCCGATCACCAGCGTGATCAGCTTTTGCAGCGCGTTCCGCAAAATGGCATCATTGCGGCACAGGTCGCGGACCCGGCGGGTCAGCAGATCGACCGATTCGAGGATGCCCGTATCGCCGCTGGCGGCGGCCGGGTCCCAGTTGTTGTTGAGCCGATCGCGACGGGCGCCCTTGTAGGCCTCGTGCGTTTTGGCCTCGACGGTCGCGGCCGCCTTTTCTTGCTCGGCGAGCCGGCCGAGGAAGTCGTACGCCGGATCGATCTTTGCGGCGGCGCTGCTCATACGTCGGCCTCCACTGCCTGGATGAATTGCCCGCCCTGGCCGGCCCGCTGCAACGCATACATCCGCTCAAGCTGCCGATTGAGCGCGTCGAGCTGCAAGGTGCGGGCCCGCTCGCCGCCCGTGCCGAACTCCTCGACACCGGCCTCGGTGATCGCCTGGATCCGGGTCAGCGTGGCCGCAATGATCGAGTCGACGGTCGCCATGGAATTGCAGATTGCGGATTGCGGATTGCAGATTTCAGATTGCCGGGGGTCCGGCAGGTGCGTCTGCAAGGCACGGTAAGGCGGCGCGTCAAGAGTTGGGCAGTGCAAGGTTCCAAACTTTGGAACCTATGCGGGATTCCGCATGGCAGCGGCGGATATGCCGGCAGATACGCCACCAGGGCGGCCAGGGCGTCGCCTGAGCCGCCCGCGGCGTGTTGGGCGGGGGATGTGGGAGCGTCTCACGGACCAGCCGTAGGGGCGCAGAGACAGGGCTAGAGATCGGACGACCGCTCGACGTGATCGGCGGACAAAAACGGTTAGAAACGGTCAGAAACGGTCAGGAACAGATAAGACCAGACAAAAACGGTTCGCCTGATCCGTCCGTCCCCTCTGCGTCTCTGCGTCTCTTCGGCTACCGGGCGTTGAAATCCTCGGCGGGGCCGCGGCGGCGGCGGTTCTTGAGCAGCCGCATTAAGTGGGGCACGGCGACTTTCTCGCGGTAGATACACCCATCCTCCGGGCACACGTAATAAGTCACCCCGTGGTGCGTGCCCTTGGACTCGCACAGCACACCGTGGATCGGGCAGGCCGGCCGGATCTGCGATCCTTGGCGGGCCTTGGCGGGCGCGGGCGGCTTCTCGGCCTCGGCCTCGGCCTCGGCCTCGCTGGAGTCGGGATCCAGGGGGACAGTCCCATTTTCGTTTTCGCCGGCAGAGCCGTCAGCGCGAAAATCGGGACAGTCCCCATCGTCCCCATCGGGCACATCCAGGCCCATCGACTCGGGCGGCGGCTCGGGCGGGTCGAGCTGCGCGGCGATCAGGGCCCGGGCCTCGTCCAACATCCGCGACTTGGTCGGGTTGTTCGCGCGGGCGAACTTGCGCAGCCAGGCGTGTGGGTCGGGCTGCACGGCGGCCAACCCGGCCAGCTCGCTGTGCTTGACCGGCGAAATGAACTTGAGATCCTTGATAAACGTCAACAGCTCGGCCTGTTTGGCTTCCTTTGCCATCATCGATACTCCTGTAATCTGCAATCTGAAATCCGAACTCTGAAATTCAATCGTCCCGGGCCGCCAGGCCCAGGTCGGTCTCTACTCTTCGCCGGCCCTTTTGCGGCCGCGGCCAGGTCGACGCGTCCCAATTGAGGCCCAGCTCGGCCAACACCATGTCAGCCGCCGCGCGGGCGTAGATCTCGCAATCCCAATAGTGGTTGCCGAGCGTCTCGCTGCGGACCTTCCAGACGGTCTTGGGGCGGCCGTGCTGGTCCCGCTCGATCGCCTTGTTTTCGTTGACGAGCTGGCGCAAATAATCACCGCCCGTCTGGATTACGTTGGACGGGAAAAGGAAGGCGCCCGCCTCGTCGATCGGAGCGGCGAAGCGGCCCAGTAAGTCCTCCTTGTACACGTCGACGAAAATGCCCCATTGCTGCATGCCGCCGGTGTATTCGCGCCCGGTGGCCGTGTTGCGTTCGACGGTGCGGCAGCGGAACCGCTCGGACGGCTTGACCTTGTGATCGCCGCGGCTGCAACGGATGCGGCGGCCGTCGCGCGAGCGAACGAACTCGTGCACATCGTGCGGCCGGTAGTTACTGTCGATCGCCAGCAGGCGGACCCGCAATTGTGATTTACCCAACGGGTTCATCGAATCGTCGGCGATCGGGAAGACGCGGTTCAGCACGGCCGCATCGAGCTGCAACAGGTCGGTCTTGAGCCGCACGGGTCGATCGGTCGATTCGCTCTCCGGGTCGGTGTCGTATCGCGGCAAGAAACCCCAATCCACGCCCCAACTCGTGCAGCCGTCGCCCCAGGCTCGCACGACGTAGTAGATCCCGGAGTCCTGCACGTCGGCGCCGCTGGTGAGGAACCAGGCCGGTTGCGGCACGCTGGAGCGGACGTGCGTGAAGGCCAGCCGCGTGCCTAGCCGCTTCCAGTGCGGCAGCTTTTGCTGCGTGGTGGCACGCATGCCGAGCCAATCCTGGAGGAACTCGCGGAGCTTGCCATCGCGGCGGAACTCCAGATACGTTGCCGCCAAGTCGCCCCAATTGAATCGCGGCGAGTGGATCGACCACAAATGAAAGCCGGCGTGCCGTTTGCCTCGCGCCGGCTTGCCGCGGAGCCGGCCGCGCTTGTCGAGCCTCTGGCCCTTGGGCACCCAGCGGCCTCGCTCGATCATTTGCTGCTTGTGCTCCGGGCCGATCTTGCAGCCCGCAACACACACGTAATGGGCCCTGCCGCGGGCCTGCTCGGGCTCCAGAAAATTGCCGTCCTCGTCGGTCAACCCGGCGATGCCGCCGCGGCCGGCCAGCTCGCCGTGCTTATACGGGATGAACCGCAGTTCCTGGTATGTGCCGCAGTGCGGGCAGGGGCAGAGCAGCCGCCGCATATCGGAGTTGTGATAGGATTGCTCGATCGGCGAGGGATCGCCGCTGGGGCTGCTCTCCTTGTAGATCTTGCTGCGGAAGAAGCTCTTGACCCGCTCGCCGGCGGCGGCCAGCGGATCGCCGACGCCCTTGCGGCCCGTCTCGTAGACGTCGATCTCGGTCTCCAGGACCCAGCAGCAGGCCCGGCCGCGGAGCCGTTGGGCGGAGCCTGACCAGGCCAGGTAACACCGCATGCTGCCCAGGTCGAGGTGCCGCGTGTTCCAGTTCGATTTGGGCGGCACGCGATCCCGCAGCGGCGGCGGCGAGGCGGCCGCATTGGCGTAGACCCGATCGCGGAACTCGATGGCCGAATCCCGGTTGGGCGTGCAGACCATGGCCGGCGCCGGGTGGATCTCGGTCCGCGAGAGGAGCGCGGCGATCAGCGTCAGGGTGCCGCCGATCTGCGTGCTCTTCAGGAGCGTGATCTCGTACACGTCGGGATCGTCGAAGCAGTCCAGGATCTCGCGCCAGTAGGGCCGATCGTCGAGATTGTAGCGGCCGCCCGAGGCCTCCCAATCGGGCGAGAGCCGCACGTGCTGGGCGCACCAGTCGGCCGTGGAGATCCGCTCCTTGGGTCGCCAGGCGGCGGCGCCGATCGAGGCAAGCCGTTGTTGGTGATCGAGTTGGTCAGTCGTCGTGATCATCGTCGTCGTTGGCCGGGTCGGTATCGCCGGCCAGCAGCTCGGCAAGCGTGGTGCGGGTATCGTGAACGGTCCGGTCGATCGTCTGCCGGATGGCGGCACGCACGGCCGCCGGCAGCTCGGGCGGCAACAGGTTGTCGACCCGGTCGGGCATTTGCTGCAGGACAGCCACCGCGTTGTGGATGGTGCGTTCGAAGAATCGGGCGATCTGGGCGAAGTCCCCCAGCTCGCCTTGGAGCTTGGCCACCTCGATCTCCGCCTTGTCGGCCCGGGCCTTGGTCAGGCGGACCCGCTCGGTCTGCTGGCCGTCCTGGATCGCCTCCAGGCCGCCCGGCTTGCCTTCCAGCCACTGGGCGATCTCGACCAGCGGAAAATAGCCGTCTCGCCGGCCAGGCCCGCCGGCGCGGCCGGGGAAGGTAGGATCGAGCGACCAGGTAGACAGCGTGCGGATCGAGACGCCGAAATGGGCGGCCGCCGCGGCCCGGGTGTTGGCGATCGGCTGATCGGCCAGCGGATCGCGATCGACTTTGACCCGGCCGTGCTCGACCAGCCATTGCCGGACCGCGGCCGGGTCGAACCGTTTTTGCCGCGGCCGTTTCTCGTCCGCGTGCCAGGGCAGTCCCTCTTGGATCAGCCGGGTCAGCGCCGGCTGAGTGAGGCCGAGACGTTCTCGCAAATCGGTGAAACTGAGCATGCATCATGCTGCGTCGTCGTCATCCTCGGGATCGATCAACACCAGGCCGGCCAGCGGATCCTCGGGCTCGGCCGGCGGCTGGGCGGGCGCGGCGTGCGGGTCGATCGGGTGATCGCGGCGGAGCTGGTCCGAGCAGACCTTGAGCCGCTCGACCAGATCTTTGGGCACGGGCTCCTCGGCGGCGGCCAGCTCGGCCAGCTCGGCGGTCAGCAGGGCCAGGGTATCTTTCCAGGCCTGGCGCACGTCCTCGCGGACCTGCGCCGCCTGTGCGGGATCGATCATGGGCTGGGGGGATCGAGGGACAGAGCAACGCGTGGCGGCGGGTCTGCCGTCACTTCCGCCATTCATGGTAAGCGGAAACCTATCGCGAGGGCAATAGGTCTCTCGATCCCTCAGACTAATGTGAAGCGCCGCACGAGCGCGCCACCAGCGCGCCCGGGCCGGAACCCCGCAATTCGACCCCGCTGGGCGATATTTCCCCGGAAATATCGCCTCCCTCAGACTAATGTGAAGCCCGAAAGATGATGATGATGATGAAGCAAAACAACCTCGGTGCGTGCAAAAGCGTTGCCCTCGATTTGGG
>Ga0180431_10007598_pt1 | contig 12596 bp, 10 predicted proteins | sample SS_ome_11_FD_132459 | JGI IMG/M metagenome (GOLD analysis project Ga0180431, IMG submission 132459) | Hypersaline lake sediment archaeal communities from the Salton Sea, California, USA - SS_1_MS_1 metaG | ecosystem: Environmental > Aquatic > Non-marine Saline and Alkaline > Hypersaline >... | reverse complement strand
CCATCAGTCCTTACTCATGATCACTGTAGCTGCGCTGGACAGGTATATGCCTGTGCCATGAGCTAAGGCCAGCCTGGCATCGGGCACCTGCCGGGCACCGCAATCACCTCTTAGCTGCCGGACAGCCTCGATGATCAGGAAGATGCCCCTCTTTCCAGGATGATTAGATGACAGACCTCCGCCATCGGTGTTCATCGGGAAATCGCCCCCGGGAGCGGTACATTGTCCCGAGACAAAGTGGCCGCTCTCGCCCCGAGGACAGAAGCCAAGGCCCTCTAAATTCAGCATCACCGTGATGGTAAAGGAGTCATAAATCTGGGCGACGTCTATGTCTTCAGGCTTTGCGCCAGCCATCTCAAAGGCCCGGTTACCGGAGACGCTGGCAGGCGTCCTGGTGAGGTCGCTCATCTGATTCATCGCAAAGCCGTGGCTTAGCGCTTCACCCCAGCCGAGGACATAGACCGGCCGTTGCCGGAGGTCTCGAGCTCGCTCAGCAGAGGTAACGATTACGGCACCCCCACCATCGGAGATGACACAGCATTCCAGCAATCTTAACGGCGTCGAGATCATCCTGGAATTCATCACTTCATCTATAGTCAATGGCTGTCGAAACATGGCATCGGGATTGAGAGATGCCCACTTTCGAGTTGCCACTGAAATCTCCGCTCGTTGAGCGTCGTTGGAGCCGAATTCATAGGCATGACGCTGAGCGGCCAGGGCGTAACATCCCACCAGAGTTTGTCCGTAGGGAAGCTCAAAATTGTCGCCCTCACCAACCATTAGACGGGGTCCGCTGCCAATGGCTTTTAAATCTGACAAGGCAGTGCTGCCATACGTAATTAGTGCCACCTCACAAACACCGGCGGCAATGGCGACCGCAGCATGCCCGAGATGGGCAATGAAAGAAGGACCGCCTATGGAAGTTGAGTCTACGTATGTGGGCTTTATTCTCAGATATTCCGCTGTAACCAGGGCATCCGTACAGCTAAGCCCCGCAGTGAAGTATGCATCCACATCATCTTTTTTTAAGCCGGCGTCCTCTAGTGCCCGTCGGGTACATTCCAACTGAATCTGCTGGGGAGTAGCACCCGGTGCATGCCTGAATTGATACTCGTCTATTCCAACAATCGCCGCTTTTCTGGTGATGAAACTCATATATTTGCGCCCTCTCCCATTTGGCAGCTTCGATATGGAAGAAACAACCTTGCATTCTATCATAAATTTAGGCAGGGCAGGTATCCATGCCAGTGGCTTTTGCAGGGGAATTAGGACATAACCTGAAATTTGCTTAGAGAAAGCTTCCGGAAGGGCTGCCTGGCGATGCTATTCGCAATAAGGTGTAGGGGACAGAACCATGTGAATCCGTATACGGACCACTCACGGCATACTGACATGGCCCTGATTAGGGTAAGCCATCAAGGGTAGCCTCGACCCTTATTTTACTGGTAGCTACGAATGAAAACGAAAGGCAAACGATATCGTTTTACATCCAGATGTTGTAGGTACTGTCTGCAATGATGATGGTGTAATACTGGTTAATTTTGCCCCGGCGGGACCGCCGGAAATGTAGTCCACTGTATACATTCCGTTAGGCATGTTGTAGTAGTTACCAGGTACAGAAAAGAGACCGTCCGAGCGTTCGCCAGCTCCATCTATTTTATAGTGAATGGACCCGGTCCATGTTTGGCCATCGAGGGAGGCCCTGATCTTTATAGTATTGTTATCCTTCGAACCGGCAACGAAGTTAAGGTAGAAGGTTGTAACGCTACCCAGAACGTTGGTCTGCGTCGGTTTCGGCGTAATGCTCGCTAATGTTGCCCCCGAAGGGCCGCCAGACTCATAGATTAGTGTATAGTTTCCGGAACGTGCTTCTTCGAACAACCCGGATACGGAAGAGCCGCTTAAAGATATCGGTCCATGCAGAGCGTACCTGACGCTGCCTTGCCACAACTCACCATCAAGGGTGGCCTCGACTCTTATATCACCGGTACCCTGCGAATTGAAGTTCAGGGTGAAGGTTGTGGTGTTACCAGCGACAGTTGTCTGTGCTGGCTGTGGTGTAATACTGTCAAGTGTTGCACTACTGGGTCCGCCACTATAATAGGTCAAGGTATAGGTTCCGACCGTTACATTGCTGAATGTCTGGGTTACCGAAGAGCCGGAAAAGGACTGTGGACCGCTTAAACCATAGCTAACATTGCCCGTCCACAATGCACCATCAACAGTGGCACTGACCGTTATTTCACTGGTACCTGAGGGTGGAGGAGGTTGTGTTGCTGGAGTCAAGAAGGACCAATACGTTGACCAGGATGAGGCCTGATTGTCTTTGGAGGCGCTTACCTTCCAGTAATAAGTCTGACCCTCGGTCAGCTTGTGCGCAGGCACGCTGTAGCTCAACCCGGCAAGATTTTGTTGATCAATAACCAGGTTGCTGAAATCGGCATCACTCGCTAGCTGCAGTCGATATGAAGCACCGCTGGTAATGGCAGACCAGGTTAGTGTTGGTGTCAGTGATGTGACTGTGCTGCCGTTTGCCGGTGCCTCTAACATGGGCGCTGGCAATGGAACTGGCTCCCCACAGGCAGAGCCTAAGAGAGCAACCATGCCCACTAATAAGACTATTGCATACTTCCGCATTCCACATCTCCCGAGTCTTTACTCTTTTAAGCCTATACCAGACTGTGCAATCGTGTCAATTACTTCCAGAGCGACAACATGATCAAAGCTCAATAACTATAACTTGGGAAGTGGTACAATGAGACTTGCGACAGGCCAAAGTCACATTAGCTATACGCTATCCAAAGATTTTGAAAGGACGCGAGGTGGACTTGTGGTGAACAACGAAAATATTAAGGTATTTGCCGTGCAGACTCTAGGTTGTGAGTGTCCCGACCAAGTATTCGAATACATTGATTGTCAACACAATGTCACATTGAATAATGGCATTCCTTTGAGTGCCCGAATAAATATTGGGAATCGTCTACTGATATATCTTTTAGAAATAGACGATACAAGTTTCATACAAAGCAATTTGTCAGCACTTATTCGTCTTGGGAAGGATGATAGAGATAGTATGGGGTTTAACAGATTCAGACTAGTGATATTTAGTGACAACACAGACAGAATAGAACACGCTGCTCATACGATATTCGAAAACCTGGTAGATAAGGATGAAAAAGTTCATCTCCACATACTCAGCAAAAGCGAATTCCCCACATTGTAGCTTGGCGTTTCGTATGGAATGAATCCAATATTCTTCATGTCGGCACCCACCGGCTTTGTGGCAAGAAGTTTAGACGGGGACGATGTCCTCAGGCCTTAAGCAAGTGCTCCTGTTAAAAATACTGGCAAAACAAGGTATAATAGCTGAAAGCGAGGCGAAGCCAAGAAGCAGGAGACGGACTTCCGGAGAGATGAAAGATAGCAATAAACAGGTGCAAGGATACGTGGCATCCATTCCCTTTGACCGGCGGCTATACCGCCAGGACATCGAGGGGAGCATCGCTCACGCCAGGATGCTGGCAAGGCAAGAAATAATAGCCGAGAGCGAGGCTGAAACGATAATCGAAGGACTCAAGTCTATTCAGGAGGAAATCGAGCAGGGGAAATTTCAATTCAAGACCGAGCTTGAGGATATACATATGAATATCGAAGCCGGGTTGTTTGAAAAGATAGGCGATGTGGCGGGCAAGCTCCACACCGCCCGTTCCAGGAACGACCAGATAGCCCTGGACTTACGTCTCTTCCTCAGGGAGGAAATCTCCAAAACCATTGATGAGCTAAGAGCCCTGCAAAGTTCGCTGGTGGAGCTAGCCGAGGCGAACGAAGCTGTCATCATGCCCGGCTATACTCACCTGCAGCAGGCCCAGCCAATTCTCCTGGCGCACCACCTGCTGGCTTATTTCGAGATGTTCCAGCGGGACAGGGAAAGATTTCACGATTGTATGAAGCGCGCCGATGTCCTGCCACTGGGCAGCGGCGCCTTGGCCGGCGTTCCCTATCCCGTAGACCGGGAATTAGTCGCCCGGGAGCTGGACTTCAGCAAGGTCAGCACCAACAGCCTGGATGCCGTTTCCGATAGGGACTTCGTCATAGAATACGAGGCAGCGGCCGCCGTCACCATGATGCACCTTTCCAGGCTGGCTGAGGAGCTCATCCTGTGGTCATCACGCGAGTTCGGCTTCATAGAAATCGGCGAGGCCTACACCACGGGCAGCAGCATCATGCCCCAGAAGAAGAATCCCGATGTGGCCGAGCTGGCCAGAGGCAAAACAGGGCGGGTATATGGCAACCTCATGGGCATTTTGACCACTATGAAGGCTCTGCCTTTGGCCTATAATCGGGATATGCAGGAGGACAAGGAAGGGCTTTTCGACACCGTGGACACGCTGCACTCCAGTCTGGAAGTGTTCGCCGGGATGATAAAAACGATTAAGATAAACACCGAGCGTATTTACCAGGCGATGAAAACGGATTACATTCTGGCGACTGACCTGGCCGACTATCTGGTGAAGAAAGGACTGCCATTTCGGGAAGCCCACGGCGTGGTGGCCAAACTCGCCGAATATGCCATGAGTAAAGGCAAGAACTTCCGGGAGCTCAGCCTGAAGGAGTACCATAATTTCTCCCCTCTTTTCACCGACGACGTATATGCTATAACCTTAGAATCATCGGCAGCCGCCCGGAGTATCCCCGGCGGGACCTCCCCCCGACAGGTGGAGAAAGCATTAAGCAGGGCGAAGAGGCTGATTAGAGAATGATTAAGCTGGCGCCGTCGATTCTTTCTGCTGATTTTGCCCGACTCGGCGAGCAGGTTGACGAGGTCGCCAGGGCCGGGGCTGACTATATCCATGTAGACGTTATGGACGGGCATTTTGTGCCCAATATTACCATCGGGGCTCCCGTGGTGGCTTCAATTCGCCCTTTGACCAGCCTGCCTCTGGATGTTCACTTGATGATAGAGCACCCGGAGCGGTATATCTCCGAATTTGCCAAAGCAGGCGCCGATATTATTACCGTGCATGTGGAAGCGTGCCCCCATCTCCACGGCACGATTAAGTCGATAAAGGAACTGGGGGTAAAGGCCGGGGTGTCCTTGAATCCGGCTACTCCTCTCAGTGCGATAGAGGAAATTATACCTCATGTTGACTTGATTCTGATTATGAGCGTTAACCCCGGCTTCGGCGGGCAATCTTTTATCCCGGCAACATTGCCCAAGATAGCAAATCTGCGCATGATGCTTAACGACAGAAAACTGGATGCCGAGCTTGAAGTCGACGGTGGAATTAATGTCGACAATGCCCAGGATATAGTTGAGGCCGGTGCCAATGTTCTGGTGGCTGGAAACAGCGTATTTAAGGCCGAAGAAGGAATAAGCAAGGCTTTACAAAGACTCAGGGAAGCAACATCATAGAGCGTGCTGAATCATTGGGAACAAAGCTTCCCGGCTGAGACCTCAGGGGGAGAGCTAAACGGGGATTAAATCTTAAATCATAAGCACGAAATCCCAAACAATATCGAAGCACCAAATATAAATGAACAAAAGAGTTTGGAGCTTTGAATTTCGATATTTGGATTTGTTTAGAGTTTGGGAATTAGTATTTAGAATTTGGCCGCAGGGATTCTTCGCTTCGCGCAGGATGACAAAATGTTATTAAGGAATCATGACTTCCTGTGCTTGGGCTAGCTGGCTGTTTTATAGTGGGTGCGCAGGCATCTGGTGCAGATGTTGACTTTTCTTTTTCTTCCTTCTACCATGATTGTAGTTCGGTGAATGTTAGGTAGCCAGCGTCGATTGGTATGCTTTTTAGAGTGGCTTACATTATGCCCAAACTGAGCTCCTTTACCACAAATCTCGCACTTCATAGAAACTTCTCTACCTCTCTGTTTTTATGAATCACATTTTAGGTTATTGCGCTAATGATATCACAATTATCAGGGCAGGCGAAAGGAGAGGGGATGAGATGTGATTTGGCCGATGGTCAAACACTGAAGGAGATGTTCGCCTCGGGAACGGCCTGGCTGGAAAAAAGCGCCCCCGATATCAATGCAATAAACGTTTTCCCTGTACCTGATGGTGATACCGGAACAAATATGGTGCTTACCATGAGGTCTGCCATGGAGGAGGCAAAGCGCAATTCAGATAGTGACGTTTCTTCCGTAGTTAAATCGATGGCTCACGGTGCTTTAATGGGGGCGCGGGGTAATTCGGGGGTTATCTTATCTCAATTCTGGCGTGGTTTGGCTAAAGGACTGGAGGGCAAGGCTCATTTTGACGGCAGAGAGTTTGCCGAGGCGCTTGTCGAGGCGTCAAAGACTGCTTACAAAGGGATAGTCCAACCCGTAGAGGGGACCATCCTGACGGTACTTAAAGACGCATCCAGAGCTGCTGAGACGGCAGTCAAAGATGATGATGCTTTAGCTTCGGTATTAGAAGCAGCGGTGAAATCGGCAGAGGAGTCGGTGGCCCGGACACCCAGCCTGCTGCCGGTATTGAAGGAAGCGGGGGTAGTGGATGCCGGTGGGCAGGGCTTGTATGTTTTGCTGGACGGTGCCCTGCAGTTCCTCAAGGGAGAGTCAGGTAAAGCAAGATATCGGATGCCCCACCTGGTTGCCACCGAGTCGGAATTAGTCCCCAGGGCAGCACAGATGCCTACCCATCTGGAAATGCCTTACGGATATTGCACGAATTTTGTCCTGGAGGGGCGGAATCTTAATTTAGGCAAGATTGAAAAGGACCTGAAAAAGAAAGGACAATCCTTGATAGTTACGGGTGACGATTCTCTGGCTAGAGTGCATATCCACAGCTTCGAGCCTGGTCAAATCCTCGAATATGCCACAAGGCTGGGTAAGCTGCATGAGATAACTATTAATAACATGGATGACCAATATGCAGAGTTTATCGAGATGCAGAGGGAAAGAATGCCTCCAGTCGATATCACCATGGTAACGGTGGCCGCTGGAGACGGTTTTTTTGAACTATTTAATAGCCTGGGTAGTGCAATTATTGTCCCCGGGGGTCAAACGATGAATCCCAGCGTGCGGGAGCTATTGCAGGCTGTGGAATCGGCACCATCGGACGGCATCATTTTACTGCCCAATAACAAGAACATAATATCTGCCGCTGCCCAGGTTAAGTCCTTAACTTCCAAAAAAGTGATGGTAATACCTGCCAGGACTATTCCTCAGGGCGTAGCGGCATTTCTTGCTTTTAACTATGACATGAATCTGGAGCAAAATGCCCAGGTTATAGAGGAAGCAATAAAGAAAGTAAGGACCATAGAGGTTACCAGAGCAGTGCGGAAGACCCGGCTGAATGGCCTGGAAATTAAAAAGGGGCAATTTATCGCTATTCTGGACGATGAAGATTTAATAGCCAGGGGCGATATGGTAGGGGATGTGATTGTTCAAGCTCTGGGTAGAGCAGGAGCAGAAAAGGCGGAGGTAGTCACCATTTATTATGGCGCTGAAATCGAGGCTGTTGCGGCTGGAGAGATAGCCGAAGAGGTTCGTGGCCGATACCACAACGAGGTCGAGGTAGTCTATGGTGGTCAATCCCACTATAATTACATAATTTCCCTGGAATAATATTTGCGGCATCTGAAAAACAAGGTTTTTGAGGGATAGAGAATAATGGTTAAGATTGTAACCGATAGCTGCTCTGACATCACCCCCCAGTTAGCCCAGGAGTTCGGGATTAGTGTGGTGCCATTGTACGTCCAATTTGGCAATGAGACCTATCGGGATAATGTTGACCTGAGCACGGAGGAGTTCTACCACAAGTTGGAAACAAGCAAGACTCTCCCCACTACATCAACTGTTACCCCGGTTTCTTTCGCCGAACTTTTCACTAAATTAGCAGAGGAAACAAAGGAAATTCTAACCATAACTATTTCTGAAAGGTTCAGCGTCACTTATGAAGCAGCGCTTCAGGCCAAAGCCATGGTTAGCAAGGATTGCCGTATCGAGGTTATTAATTCTCAGTCGGCAGCAGGCGGAGAGATGCTTCTGGTTATTTCAGCGGCCAAGATGGCTCAGTCAGGGGCCGATTTGGACCAGATTGCTGACTGGGTCAGGAAAGCGGTTCCCAGAGTGCAGGTGCGTATGAGCTTCGATACCTTAGAATACTTGAGGCGAGGTGGGCGCATTGGCAAGGCACAGGCTTTCCTGGGCAGCTTGCTAAAGGCAAATCCTGTGCTGGGGATAAAGGATGGGGACACTTTCCCCATCGCCCGGACTCGAAGTCGAACTCAAGCCGTGGATTTCCTGGTAAATTTTGTCAAAGGTTTCAGCCAGGTGGAAGCCCTGGCTATAGAGGATGCCACCACTCCCGATGATTTAGAGACGTTAGCTGAGCGCCTTAAGGATATAGTCCCTCCAGAGCGTATCTATCGTTCCAAGGTAGGCCCGGTGGTAGGGACTCATGTCGGTCCTCAGGTCCTGGCTGTTTCGGTCCTTGAGGCAGAATAGGAAATGACAAGTATTGATTCACTACGGAATGTCCTTGAGCTGGAATGTCAGAAAGGTTACACCGATAAGGCGGTAATTGGCGGCCTGGATAAGTATCTTCACAAACAGGCAGGGCAAATCAGACAAAATATCAATAACCCACAACTTGTAGGCGGTTTTGATGAACTCGACTTAGCCAATTCTATGTACGGCTCTTACGACACGGATGAGCGTAAAAGCTGGATAACAAATGTCTTTAGCTGGCTGGATAAACTGGAGAGAGCGAAGGGGGAAAGGAACTCAGGAATAAAGACGCCTGGCAAAAAATCGACGGTAAGTGCCAGTCCCCCCAGGGAGCTAAGTGAAGAGCTGGACTCGCCCATAACTGCTATCAAAGGCATCACGCCCAAGGTAGCTGATAAATTTGCCAAGCTCAATGTAAGAACAGTGCGCGATTTGCTATATTTCTTCCCCAGACGCTATGTCGATTACAGCCAGAGGAAAGCCATCTCCGAACTTACAGAAGGTGGGGAGCAAACTATCGTAGGCATAATTTGGCAAGCCAGGGTAGCAACTTTGGGTAACCGCCGGGCACAGAGGCAATTGTCGGTGACGAAACAGGAAACGTCAGAGTGGTCTGGTTTAATCAACCTTACCTGGCAGAAACATTCCGTACTAATGCCAGAGTGGTAATCAGCGGTACAGTCGGCCTGTTCAAAGGGCAGAAGGTATTCGAGTCCCCGGAATGGGAATTGCTTGAAAATAAGGACCTGATTCATACGGGACGCCTGGTCCCTGTCTATCCCCTTACTCAAGGCTTATATCCCAGACAGGTAAGGAAATGGACCAAGCAGACAGTCGATGGCTATGCCGGGCAATTGGGTGATTTCCTGCCCTCAGAGATTAAAACACGCTGCCGGTTATTAGACCTTTCCACCGCAATCAGTCAAATTCACTATCCCGAAGACCAGGCAATAGCGGAAGGGGCAAGAGGGAGGTTAGCCTTCGACGAGTTATTTCTTCTTCAGTTAGGCGTGCTATCCAGAAAACGAGATTGGCAGGAAGGACAGCCCGGTAATGCTTTCGATGTAGAGCAGGAAGTAATCGGCAAATTTTTGAGTTGTCTGCCTTTCACTTTAACCCAGGCCCAGGAGCGAGTGTTACAGGAAATTTTGACCGACCTCAGCCGGGCAAAAGCTATGTCACGTCTTCTACAAGGCGAGGTAGGCAGTGGCAAAACCGTAATCGCCACCCTGGCGGTATTGATAGCTGCTGCCAATGGTTATCAGGGGGCGCTGATGGCTCCCACCGAGGTCTTAGCCGAGCAACATTACACCAATATCTGTGGCTATCTGTCCCAAGCCGGTACCAGGGAAGCTCATCCTGAGCCAGGCGAAGGGACTATCAGATGCTACACAGCATTTCTCTCCAGGCCACTTACCGTCGCTCTGCTCGTGGGAAGCCTCAGCAACAGTGAGAAGGAACGGCTACATGGTAAGATTAAGCAGGGTGAAGTTGATATTGTTGTCGGCACTCATGCCCTTATTCAAAGGGAGGTGGAATTTAAGAAATTAGGGCTGGCGGTGATAGATGAACAGCACCGCTTTGGCGTGTTGCAACGCTCTGCCCTGAGGCAAAAGGGGTTTAACCCTCATGTACTGGTCATGACAGCTACGCCCATCCCTCGGACCATGGCCCTGACGCTCTATGGGGACCTGGACCTTTCAACCATCGATGAGTTGCCCCCGGGACGACAGGTGGTGAAAACTAAATGGCTGGAACCACAATATAGAGACAAAGCTTATAGCTTTCTCCACCGCCAGGTCAGCAACGGACGGCAGGCTTTCATCATCTGCCCCTTAGTCGAAGAATCAGAAATACTTGAGGCAAAGGCGGCCACAACGGAATATGAGCGACTATCCCGAGAAGTCTTCCCGGATTTGAAACTAGGATTACTTCATGGTCAAATGCCTGGCGGTGAGAAAGAGGGGGTAATGCGCAATTTTCGAGCCGGGGAGCTGGATGTTTTGGTGGCAACGTCGGTGGTGGAGGTGGGTATCGATGTGCCCCGAGCTTCTGTTATGCTGGTAGAGGGTGCTGAACGTTTTGGATTATCTCAGCTCCACCAATTCAGGGGGCGTGTGGGGCGAGATAAAGAACAAGGATATTGTATACTTATCCCTGAAAAGATTTCATTTGAAGCAAGAGAGCGCCTTCGGCTAATGGAGAGGATTCATGATGGCTTTGCCTTGGCTGAGCAGGACCTGGAGCTACGAGGTCCTGGGGAATTTTTCGGCACTCATCAGAGCGGCTTGCCCGACCTCAAACTGGCCAAGCTATCTGATTTACACAGTCTGGAGTTAGCGCGGCAAGAGGCAATGACTCTTTTTCAAAGCGACCCTAATTTGAAGAATGCTGAACATCGACCTTTACGTCGACAATTGAGCCAGGTATGGGCCAAAGGCGGTGAGTGGAGCTAATCATGCTTAAACAAGAACTGGCCAGATGTTTGCAGCAAGCTGTATTGGAAGCACAGCAGCAAGGTGCTCTTGCTTCAGCCACCTTGCCCGAGGTGGTTATAGAACATCCTCAAAATCCCGAACATGGAGATTTTGCTTCAGGCCTCCCTTTGAAGCTGGCCCGGTCTATGAGGATGTCCCCCATGGATATAGCTGAAAAGGTCACTGAGCATATATTACCGCCGCCGGAAATTGACAAGGTTTTGATTGCTTCGCCAGGCTTTATCAACTTCACCTTGCGGGAGGACTGGCTAAGTACGCAGGTGGCATCAATCCTGGATACTGGTGAGTCGTATGGGGATATCGACCTGGGTAAAGGCAGTCGCGTCCAACTTGAATTCGTTAGTGTCAACCCCACGGGGCCTCTCCACGTAGGTCATGGTCGTGGTGCTGTTTTGGGTAGTACTTTAGCTAATGTGCTTGCTGCATCTGGTTTCTCCGTGGAAAAGGAATATTACATAAATGATATGGGTAACCAGATAGATAACTTCGGCCGTTCCCTCTATGCTCGTTACCAACAATGCCTGGGTAATCAAGTTGTCATGCCCCCGGATGGCTACTACGGTAATTACATGATTGACTTAGCGAAGGAAATTGTTCAGGAACAGGGTGATAGATTTTTGTTGCTGCCCGAGAGTGAAGCATCTTCAAAGCTAGCGGAGATTGGCATTGCCAGGATGCTGGAGAGTATTAAAAAAGACCTTGAGCTACTTAATGTTGATTTCGATACCTGGTTCTCGGAAATAAGCCTTTATCAGGGTGAGCAATATAACAAAGCTATGGAACTGCTCCAGAGCGGAGCCTATATTGCTAAGAAGGAAAATGCCACCTGGTTTGAATCAAGTTCCCTGGGCGAAGACAAGGACAATGTTCTCGTGCGCAGTGATGGGTCTCCCACCTATTTTGCCTCTGATATCGCCTACCATTACAACAAGCTTGTTGAGCGGAAATTCGACCGGGTGATTGATATCTGGGGAGCCGACCACCAGGGGCACGTCCCCCGCATGAAAGCGGTGCTCAAGGCCCTGGGACAGGACCCTGACCAGCTTAAGGTGATAATCTGCCAGCTAGTCACACTGAGACGAGGAAGCGAAATAGTCAAGGTGTCCAAGCGCAGTGGCGATATTGTTACTTTACGGGAGTTGATAGACGAAGTAGGCTCGGATGCTTGCCGCTTCTCGTTCCTTTCTCGTTCTGCTGACAGCCAGATGGATTTCGATATAGAGCTAGCTAAAAGGCAATCGGCAGATAATCCTGTGTACTATGTTCAATATGCTCATGCTCGAATTGCCAGCATTCTTCGCCTGGCTGAGCAGCGGATGATAGACTACAGCCAGGGTGATGTTTCTCTGCTTATCACCGAGCCGGAGCTGACCTTGATTCGCCGCTTAACACTCCTCCCCGAAATAGTAGAACAGGTGGCGGTTACCCTCGAACCTCATCACCTGCCTTACTATGCCCAGGATTTAGCCACCGTCTTCCACAGCTTCTATAAGCAATGCCGGGTTGTCTCTAAGGACGAAGCGCTGACCAGGGCTCGGCTCAAGTTAGTGAAGGCAACCCAGGTTGCTCTAGCTAAAGTACTCCACCTCATGGGCATGACAGCTCCGGAAAAGATGTGAGATATTT
>Ga0180431_10007597_pt1 | contig 12598 bp, 11 predicted proteins | sample SS_ome_11_FD_132459 | JGI IMG/M metagenome (GOLD analysis project Ga0180431, IMG submission 132459) | Hypersaline lake sediment archaeal communities from the Salton Sea, California, USA - SS_1_MS_1 metaG | ecosystem: Environmental > Aquatic > Non-marine Saline and Alkaline > Hypersaline >... | reverse complement strand
GAAACTTAACAGGCAAATCGAACTAAAAGAACATTTGTTATCTAACATGAATCTTTACCATATTTTTCTTGCCCGGTCAACGGGGCTACGCGCCGATCGGACGGGCGATGAATATCATAAGTTCACTGTCCGGCTCGAACGGCATACCGTCGTACCAACCGAATATATTGTACGTCTCCATTCCCGCCGCTTCGAGCATAAGCTCCATTTCAAAACGATAGACAAACGAGATATTTTCGGTGAAATTCCACTTTTTCGTACCTTCCGGCGCATCTTCTATGTACGTATTGGTTATGTGCGCGATCTGGTTGAAGAAATCCATTTTTTGCGATACGAACCTTCGCACCGGGTTGCCGGTTTGCGGGTGGGGGCGCGTGCAGACCGGCTTTTCGACGCCGTCGATTTCGCCCGAGTGATGGTAGGCCCTCGAGGGCCCGAAAGGATGAAACACGTCTATAACAAGCGCTCCGTCCGGCGCGATGCATCGCCGGCAGCATTCGAGGCATGATCGTTGGCCTTCGCGGTCAAGCACCAGAAATGTGTTGACCGGGATAATAATCAGCGGGAAGGTTCGCCCCAGGTCGAAATTCGTCATATCGCCTTCGACGATTTTTATATCGAGCGGCGCGTTGGGGTTCGACTCCATCTTCGCGCGGCATCGCTCGATCATAAGCGGCGCCGCCTCGACGCCCCACACCTCGAAACCCGCTTCGGCCAGCGGTATACTCACCCGGCCCGTGCCTGAACCGAGTTCGAGCACCGGCGACCCGAACCGGCGGGCGCATTCCACATAAAGCGGTAAGTCGCGCGTCTCGGTATACTCGAAATCGTATATCCACACAAGCTCTTTATCGCCGTATTCGTTCGGGATATGCGTCATGGCTCACCAATTCGTCGTTGACCCGGATAACGTCAATAGTTACAATAGATTCAGTTCGATTTGGCATCTCGAACTACTGAGAATTATTATCCATCAAGCTCGAATACGCGCAACCGGGGAGTTATTACATGCTGGTTTTGGGGATCGAAAGTTCTTGCGATGAGACGGCTGCTGCTGTTGTGCAAGACGGCCGTCGCATCCTTTCCAACGTTGTAAGTTCGCAAGTTGACATCCACCGTCCTTATGGCGGCGTGGTGCCGGAACTCGCCGGCCGCGCGCATATCGAAAACATCGTCCCGGTGGTTAATATGGCGCTGGATGACGCCGGGATCGCCCTCGAAGGCTTGGACGGCATAGCCGTGACTTGCGGCCCGGGGCTGGTGGCGTGCCTGCTGGTGGGCATCGGTTTCGCCCGCTCGCTGGGTTACTTTTCGTCCAAACCGGTGGTGGACGTGCATCATCTGGCGGGGCATCTGTGCGCGGTGCAACTCGAGCGGGAGGTCGGGTTCCCGTTCCTGGGGTTGGTGGCCAGCGGCGGGCACACAAGCTTATTGCGCGTCGAGGGGATCGAGACGTTCAAGCTTATCGGCAAAACCCGCGATGACGCCGCCGGAGAGGCTTTCGATAAGGTGGCAAAACTTCTCGGACTGGGCTATCCGGGCGGCGCGGTGATTGAAAAACTGGCCCACGAAGGCGACGCGAAGGCTTTTAAGTTCCCAAGGGCTTTTACCGGCAAGGACGATTTCGACTTCAGCTTCAGCGGCTTGAAAAGCGCCGTCGCCAGAGCGGTGGCGGACGAAGTGGAATACCAAGTTGCGGACGTCGCCGCGTCTTTCCAGGAAGCATGCATCGGCGCTATTGTGGCGAAGGCGGTGAAAGCCGCACGGCGCGAAAAGCTGGATAATATCGTGATGTCCGGCGGCGTCGCGTCGAACGGCAGGTTGAGGGAATTGATGAAGGAGAAGGCCGGCGAGTATGACATCGAGGTGATTCATCCTACCGCGTCGCTTTGTACGGACAACGCCGCGATGATAGCAGCAGCAGGGACACCGGCGCTCGCCCGGGGAGAAAACGCCCCCCTCGACCTCGACGCCCGCGCTTCGTGGCCGATTGGATGAAGGAAAAACACCAAAACATGAACGGGAACATTGAACATTACGAAGAATGACACTGAAACTGAATTCAGCCGGCTATTCGACATCACCGCATTTGGCCGCGTGGCTGCGTCGTTTAAGCGTATACGGTCATCAGGTCTTCGGCCATTATTGTGTTTGTGAATATTTCCCGTGCTTCTTTTAGGAGGAGTTTTTCTCTGTCCTGGTAGCGTTGGCTGAAATGGGTAATCACGAGGGTTTTGACGTTGTTTCTTGCGGCTATTTCGGCAGCCTGGTGTGAAGTGAGGTGTCCGTTTTCACGGGCCATTTGTTCGTCCTCGGCCAGGTAAGTGGATTCGCACAAAAGCAGGTCGCAGTTCGCCGCGATCAGGTCGCAGGCGGGGCAAAGCCTGGTGTCGGCGATAAATCCCATTTTAAACCCGTGTTTTTTTTCGCCGACCATGTCGCAGGTGATGACTTTCCCCTCGAACTCGACGCCGCTATCGAGCGTTATCTTTTTAAGCAGCGGGTTGTTAGTAAGGCCGACGGCGGCGATTTTTTCGGGGTCGAACTTTACCTTGTCGTCCTCCTGGAGTGCGTATCCCCAGCAGACGGTTTTGTGCTGAAGCTTGTACGCGAACAGGCGAAGGTCATCTTGCCGAAGGAACTCGCCCTCGACACTCACCGGCTCCTCGACGATCCCGATTTTTTGCCGGTATATCGAAGAACGCAGCAGGTTGCGCAGAAACCTTTCTCCCGAAGCGGGATATGCAATACGCAGCGATCTTTCCTCCGTCTGCAAGCTCAAGCTCTGTATAATGCCCGGCAATCCGAGCACGTGGTCTCCGTGAAAATGGCTGATGAGCACGGTGTCCACGTCCCCGACGGCCAGCCCCATGCGAAACATCTGCCGCTGAGCGCCTTCGCCGGCGTCAAGCAGAAACCCGTGACCTCTCCACCTGAACAGCGCCGCAATGGGATTACGCCGCCGGGTGGGTATCTGGCCGGCGGTACCCAGTATGTACAGCACGCGGTCGTCTCGGCCGGTCAGTTTAATGACTTTGTTTCGCGGCATTGTAAGGGATAGGTTAACCCCATCGGAAAAGCGCCGCCAGCCACAAGCTCATGGTGATTATCGAGAATAAACTCGTCATCACCAATATCGACGCGGCGAGGTCGGAGTCCCCTTTCATCTGGTCCGCCATAATGAAACTCACCATAGCGGTAGGAGCGGCTGCGAAAATAACGCCTATGGCCAGAACCATGCCGGAGAGATGAAATATACCTCCCAGAACGGCCCATGTTAAAGCCGGCATAAAAATAAGCTTTATAAACGATGTTGGAAGCGTAGCTCCCAGATCGCTTCTCAATTTTTCCAACCGCAAGTTGCCTCCCACGCAGAGGAGCATCACCGGGATAGCCATATCGGATAGCAACTCGAATGCGCTATCTATTACGACGGGCGGTTTTATACCCGAGGCGCTTCGTGCGGTGCCCAGCAACGCGCCTATAATAAAAGGGTTTGACGCCACCGCCAGGGCCATGCGACCGAAACCTTTCAGCCCTCCCCGGTCACGGTGCGGCAAAAGCAGCGCAAGCACCGAGAAAACGTTTAGAAAAGGCACCACCGCCCCCAGAAGCATTCCGCCGGGCCCGAACACCGCATCGCCCCACGCCCCTGACAAAATCGCAAGACCCAAAACCGCAGTGTTGGGCCGGAAAGCGCCTTGGACTATAACTCCAGCCCGTTGAGGATCCACGTCACCTTTCAGTTTTACGAGCGCAAACACAATCAGCCATATTAAGCAGTAACTTATGAGCGTGCCGGATATCAGCGCGCCGTTGAAAACTTCTCCAAGAGGTTGAGAACCTATTTTTTGAATCAGAAATATGGGAAATATCGCCAAAAACGCTACACGATTTAATCCCGATACCAGTTCCTCGGTGAATAAACCGACACGGCGCAGCAGCCAGCCAAGGCCCATAATAAGAAACGCAGGCAAAACCGCTTCGGCGGTTTTTATCATCAAATACACTATATTAGCTTTGTTTCCAGTTCATCTTTTGTCAATCGTCGGGGGAAATCGTAACACCACGGTTATGCCCCGATCCGCTTTTCCGTGCTCCGAAATCACATATACCAAATTATTTATGAAGTCGTTCTCTTGCATGAAGAGCCGTTGTCATATGATATGCTTCTCACCTTATTTAAATTCGGAGCGACTTCCGGTTTTATACAATGAGTCGCGCTTGCTATTTGCCTAAAAGCGTTTTATGCTCAGATAGCCTGAACTACCGATTAAAGGAGGCGGATTGCAATCAAATTCAAACTGTTTTATTCGCCGATAGCGGTGTTCCCGGTGGTGGCGGTGATACTGGCGTTAAGCGCCGGGGAACTCATAAGCAAATCCGAAAAACTGTGGATTGCGCATAAATACCAGGAGTCCAATAAGATTCTTAGGAAAGCGCTGGCGACGACCCCCGGCAATGTGGAAAAGGCCGAAATATATTGGCGTACGGCTCTCAACCTGTACGACATGGCTGAAGGCATGTCCGGGAAGGCCCATCAGGCGCGCCATGACAATTATACCAGAATGGGGGGACTTTCCAAAAAGTGCATGGCCTTGGCGCCGAAAATGCCCGAGTGCTACTTGTTCTACGCTACCGGAATGAGCCGACAGGCCACTCAAAAAGGCATACTCAATTCGCTCGAAAAAGCCCTCGAAATAGAAAAAAATTACCTTAAAGTGATCGAGTTGGAAGCCACGTATCGCACTGAGCGCGGAGAACTAAACATACTTGGCGATGCGTACTGCAGGCTCGGTACCTTTTACCGGCTTTTGCCCGAATGGTCTGAAATCAAGCGCCTTTATAAGATAAAAGGCGACAAGAAAAAAAGCATCGATATGCTCCGAAAGGCGGTCGAGATCGAACCCGGTCGCATCGAATACGCCAAGGAACTGGGCATCTCTCTTGTATGCTATGGCGAAAGCACAAACAACCGGCAAGTCGTCGACGAAGGGATCATGTGGCTGAAGAAAATACGGAAACTTAAAGTGTTAAAGCCCACCGATAAGATCGATAAGAAACACGCCAAAATGATACTCGCCGACCTCGAAATGGCTTGCGGATACAGCCGCGACGCGCAGCAGGACGTAAGCCGCGAAAGTTTCGAGAAAAAGAAAAAGTGATCCCAATCAAATAATGCTGAAAAACGATCGAGGCCCGCACTGCGTGTGACGGGCCTTGTTCATTTCGTTATCAAAACCGGAACTGACTGAGCTGCATGGCGAACATCATGTCGCCTTCGATCTGTAGCTTCCCCTGCATGAAGGCCGTCTGGCCGTCGAGTTCTCCTCCGGCCATTGCAATGTAATCCTCTACATTCATGCGTATGGTGGTGACCGGATTATCCGCTTTGTTGAAGATTATCGTGGTGGGGAAGACGCTTTCGTCGGGTTTTTTCAGCTCCGTGATAAGCTTGCCTTTGGTATTTTTAAGCGCCGCAAATTGGGATTTTGCCTGGGAACCGCTCAATTGTGTATTGACGTCCATTGTCGGGCCGATTTTTCCCGTTACGCTATCTCTCCAATCGGATTCGGACAATTGCAGCGTAAGCAGAGCGTTTTCATAAGGGCCTTCCCTTATTTCCATATCCTTTGCGTCTTTGACAATTACGCTCCAGGAGCCTCCGTTCGGGCCGTCAACGTCGCATTGAAGGCTGAACTCGGTACCTTCCATCCCCTCGATGGGGTTTTGCTGTTTGGCGATCTCGAATTGTTTCGGCAGAATTTGCTCGAAATACTCCTTTGGGTTTACATTCTCCGGTACCTGGATTTCCTCCGGCATTTCATTTCCTCCTTTTATTATTTGTTTTTATCAGAGCTTCGTGCAAAAATAATGGTTTGCTTAACACCGGTATATCTAAAGTTACGACAGACAAGGGATTTAAATCCCTTGTCTCAGGTGAAGCATGCTTGGTTGCCTTGTTTTTTTGCAAGAGGCTCATCAGCCATACTTTCTATCCTTATCTTGAGGTCACAGTTTGTGATCTCAAGTTTGAAGTCGCAGATTGCGGCATCAAAATCCAAGTTCCTTTAGGTTTTTCCCGATTACCTTCTCCAGTTTTTCGCTCTCTACGAGAGGACATATCCATGCTCGGCTATTCTATCAAGTCGCCGGTTGAGCGGGCTCCGGCTCAATTTCTCTCTCAAGAGGCGCCCCGCCGCCCTCTGAACGAACGGCACGAATGTAATACAGAAATGCCACCACGAAAAGTGGGAAATCCACCAGCGCTATCACGAGGTATTGAAAACCGCGCGGCCCTCCGACAACGAACTCCCTCATCCCCAAAAAGGAACTTGTCAGCTTGCTTACAAGAACGGGTATTACGTATGATTTTGTTTCGCGAACTTTAAGTGAGGCCATAAAGCAACATGCGGCTATCGTTGCCATCAACGAAACTGTAAGAATAACCCAAAACTTGTCTTTGACCGGCTCGAATTGGGCGAAACCGAGCCACGTGCCGAGTGTTATGATGTCGCTGAGTGTTTTTTCCGGGCGCAGGTAAAAACTTATACCTCCCCCGAGAAACAAGAAGAAATACACCACCATGAGATTACGGAACTTCTTTTCCTCTCCGGTCATCATTCCCATTATCCTCCTTGGAGTATTTGGTTGCAGTGTGAAATTTAAGGAAACGCCGGTTCAAATTTCGTCGTTATTCTTGATCATACAGCATTTTTTATATTTTTTTCCACTTCCGCAAGGGCACGGGTCGTTTCTGCCGGGTTTCTTGCCGGAAACAAGCATACCGATGCGATTTAGCTCGTGCTCCGAGTGGCTCAAAAACATCTTGTACGATTCACAGAAATAAGTTTTTTTCGCCGGTTTTCCCTTTGAATCCATCCAGTCCTTGACGCATCCTGCGTGGCAAAATTTCCACCAGCGGCATTTAATACAACCCGCATCCGGGTTGGGTTTTTGGCGCAGAAACTCCATCTCCCTGCCGGATTTGAAAAAATCCGCAAGCGGCGCTTCGGAGACGTTGCCTACCTTCCATCTCGGCTCCATGAAAAAGTCGCACGGGAAAACGTCGCCGTTGTGCTCGATAAGGAAATAAGATCCGCACCGTGGCGAAAAGGTGCAAAGGGTATGGTTCATACCTGCGGCGCAGGCGATAAGGCTCTCGAAAGTGCGTAAGGTCACCTCGGGAAAGCCGTCCTGAAGCCACGCGTCGAAAACATCGCACAAAAACCTCCCGAATTGGCGCGGGGTCGGATTAAAATCCGCAGGCCCGCCCGTCGAATCTCTCTCAAGACATGGGATAAACTGCAAATCGGTGAATCCCTCCCGGCGGAAAAACCGGTAAACCTCCTCACCCCTCTCGACGTTCGCCTGACTGACCACCGAAAGTATATTTACCGCCACTTCCCGTTTGCGCAGCATGTCTACGGAAGCCATTACACGGTCGAAAGTGCCGTTCCCCGCGGGGGTGCGCCTGCACAAATCATGAATCTCCGGCGGGCCGTCAATGCTGGCGCCGACGAGGAATTTATACTCGAACAAGAAGTCCGCCCATGCATCATCGATCAAAAGCCCGTTGGTTTGTAGCGCGTTACCGACTCTTTGCCCCCTATGACCATAAGCCTGTTCGAACTCGACGACTTTCTTGAAAAATTCCAGCCCCGCCATGGTGGGCTCACCGCCCTGCCATATAAAAACGGCAGGGTCGAATCCATAACCCATATAATCGCTGATAATGTGTTCGAGCATGTCGTATGACATCCTGTGAGGGCCGGCGTCGAACAGGGCGTTTTTGTGCCGGTAAAAACAGTAGCTGCAAGCCATATTGCAGTCCGCCGCCACAGGCTTTATAAGCAATTGAAAAGGCGCTCTGACTTCGCGATCATCGTGGCCCAAAACTTACTCCTTGATGGGTTTGGACAGCCTCATTAGAAAGCGCAGCCAGTCTTCTTGCTTCAAATAGTCGGGACATGACGTTTTTTTCACTCGCCTGAACAACGCTTTTCTTATCCGCTCCTCTTCTCCCTTCGGAGGCAAAATCTTCCCATGATAATTAACGACGCCCCGAACATAAGCGCAATCCGGCGGAAACAACCCCTGCCTGACCGTCGCAGCGCAAACATTATTGCACCATTCCAGCCCGTCTCGTTTGTCATATACGTTGCATATCATGTGACCGGCGCCGTCCGAGACAAGGTGTTTGCAAGGCAGCTCCGGCATTATCACATAGTACCCGCACACCACAAATCCCTGGTAACAACATTTTCCGCATTTTTTGCAAAGGCTTTCATCCTCGAATCGCTTCTTTATGCGGCGGCCTTTTTCGCCTCGAGGGATAACGTTTTTCCTGATTTTAGGCAACTTCATTTTCTGTCTTGGGCGTTTCGTTGCGATCTATAAACGTTCATGCTGCCGGGGCGATATCCTTCGAGGTCCATCGATACGTACCGAAAACCGGCTTTTTTGCACGCTTCAACAACCCTTTTGTGTCGGTCTTCGTGGAACATGTGCGGGAATTCTTCAGGCGCAATTTCGATTCTCGCGGTGTCGCCATGATACCTGACCCTGAACAATTTGAACCCCTCGTTACGTATTTCCTCTTCGCATCGCGCCACCTGCTCGAGTATCTCAGAGTTGATTTTTTCTCCCGGTGGGAACCGCGTGGCGAGGCATGTGTAACTTATTTTATCCCATGTGGGCAGTCCGAGTGTTTTGCTTACAGCGCGTATCTCATCTTTGGTGAGTCCCACTTCGATTAAAGGGCTTCTCACACCCAGTTCTTCAACCGCCCGCCTGCCGGGGCGATAATCGTCAAGATCATCGACAATGCCTCCCTCGATGACGTGTTTCAGCCCCAATATCCGGGCGCGGGCCTGTGCCGCGTGGAGCATCTCCCGTTTGCAGTAATAACATCTCAGGGGTGGGTTGTCTCTTACGCCCGGCACGAGAAGGATGTCCATATCGAACTCTTCAATCTTCGCTCCGAGCGATTCGCCGACGCATTTTGCCTCGTCAATCAACGCCGCCGGGTAAAGCTCGCTTTTCACCAGTATGCCGGCAACGTTTTTCGGCCCGAGTTCATCGAGCGCCACCTTAAGGAGAAAGGTGCTGTCAACGCCCCCGGAATAGCACACAAGCGCCGATTCCAGTGAACGCAGCAACTTTTTCAAATCGGCTGTTTTCTTTTCGGCATTTTCATTATTCATTTAATTGTCCATAATTTAGCATGTAAGCCCGGTACGAGCCAATAATCAGTGCGAAGTACAAAGTTACTTTATGCTTCATATTTCTTAGAGGTTCCCTCGATATTGAGAAGCTTTCACCCTTCGGTTATAATAATCGCATCGATTCTTGACCTTTTATTTGGAGGGAATTTGTTTGAGCGCTGAGAAACAACGGAATCTTTTCGGTACGGACGGAGTTCGCGGGATGGCGAACGTAACGCCGCTTGTCCCCGAAACAATGGTGAGGCTCGGTAAAGCAATCGCAGCAGTTTTCAAAGACAGGGGCAGCGCCCGGCGACACCGCATAGTGATCGGCAAAGATACCCGTCTGTCGGGCTATATGCTCGAGCAGGCTATGGCGAGCGGAATATGCTCGATGGGGGTGGACGTTTTATTGGTCGGTCCCCTTCCCACGCCGGGAATAGCGTTTATCACCTCCGGCATGCGCGCAGACGCCGGAGTGGTAATCAGCGCCAGCCATAATCCTTTCCAGGACAATGGTATCAAGGTATTTATGCGCGACGGGTTCAAGCTCCCGGACGAAATCGAACACCGGATCGAAAAGTTAATGGAGAGCGAGGAGTTGAATCGAATGTGTCCGAACGGGGCCGGTATCGGCAAGGCTTTTCGGGTGGACGACGCGCGCGGTCGATATATACAGTTCCTGAAAGGCATATTCCCCTCCGATATGACCCTTGACGGAGTAATCATAGCGCTGGATTGTGCCAACGGCGCCTCTTACGCCAACGCTCCCATGGTTCTCGAGGAGTTGGGCGCAAAGGTGCATGCCATAGGAGTGGAACCGGACGGTGAAAACATAAACCTCGATTGCGGCTCCCTACACCCCGAGGTGATTGCCGAGGAAGTAAGGCGCACCGGCGCGAATATCGGCATCGCACTCGACGGCGACGCCGACAGAGTGGTTTTCGTCGATGAACGTGGTGACATCGTGGACGGCGACGGCATAATGGCCATCTGTGCACTGGATATGCTGGACTACGAAAGGTTAAAAAAGAAAACCCTGGTAACTACGGTCATGAGCAACATCGGCCTGGAACACGCAGTTGAAAAGGCCGGTGGCAAGGTTGTCAGAACGCGGGTGGGGGATCGGTATGTGGTCGAGAAGATGCGCGCTGGAGGATACAATTTCGGCGGCGAGCAGTCGGGCCACCTTATTTACCTGGACTACTCGACTACCGGCGATGGGATGATCGGGGCCTTGCAGATACTTGCCGTAATGCTTAAACGGGAAAAACCTCTCAGCGAGCTTGCCGCCATCCTTGAGAAATGCCCTCAATGCCAGAAGAATATCGCCGTTCGGGAAAGAAAGCCCTTGGAAAAGATGCTCTCCGTGACGAAAGCGATTCATAATGCGAAAACCACCTTGGGACAGGACGGGCGCGTCCTGGTGCGATATTCGGGAACGGAACTCAAAGCTCGGGTGCTTGTCGAAGGGCCCGACCATTCCATGATAGAGGAAATAGCCGAAACCATAGTCGAAGTCATCCGAGAGGACATCGGAGAGTAACGTATTTCTTACAACCAATTTGTTATATCGGGTAAGGCACGTGGATCATTTTTATAGCATTTCAATACCGCTTGATGATTTTATGTGTTAGTATTCAGAATGTTGGGGTAAGGAGATGAGCAAGAATATACGACTGAAAGTTGCTTTCATCGTTTTGGGCACGGCATTCCTGGTGTCCATCATCACCGTTCTTTTCACGATTCCGATCATTCGGTGGTCATGGGAGGCTCTATACAATCGCACCTGGTTTCTCATGGTGGTTGCAACAATCGGGATCGCTATCGGTACCATACGAATAATGAAACGCCTTCAACCAATCGAGGAGTTTCGGAAGCGGCTTGCCGGTGGAGAATCTGTAGACAAAGATATTTTTGATCGTGCTCAACATATCGCTCTCGTGTTTCCGATTTCTTCCGCAATAATCGCACCGGCTATTTTTCTTGCGGGTGGCATTTACATCATCGTGGGCATGCGGACGAGGTTTCACGCCTCATTCGACCAGTTGGCACTTACCCTGCTCACTGTACTTGCGATGGGATTTTTCCTGGCCATCTTTTGCTTTTACCTGGTAAAAAGGGCCTTGAGGCCGGTTGTGGAACGGTTGATGCTTGAGAACCCGGATTTTCTCAACATCACTCCTCCCGTACGTCTTCACATAAGATCGAAGTTGATTATCAGTTTTATATCCTTAGGCGTTTTGATGGCGCTTTTTGCATTGCTCGGCAATACGTATATAACAGATACCGTGAGAAACAGCGTCGGGAACGCTGAGTTGGCGTCGAGTATTATTTTGACTATCCGGTTCGTTTTGGTATGCGAAGTGGTTGCATCGCTTGTGACCGCCATTGTCATCGGAATACTTTCAGCGGGTGATTTATCTCATCCCTTGAGGCGCATATCCCAAAGCGCGGAAGAAATTTCCCATGGAGAGGGCAGGCAGAGAATATCGACAATGACGGAGGACGAGGTGGGTGAGCTTACATCCAGTATAAATCGGATGAGTTTCGGTTTGCTCGAAAATATGGGACAAGCCCTGCAAAAGTCCGAAACGTTGCTTACAGCTCTAAGAGAAGCCACCGATGCTCTAAGGAACCATTCATGGGAACTGTCGTCCATCTCTTCCGAGCAGGCCGACGGCGCTACGCAACAGTCGGTTTCGGTACAGGAAGCCAGTTCCACCTCCTTCGAGATATCCCAATCATCGCGGCAAATAGCCGCTGGCGCTCAGAAGGTACATGAACTGGCCGAAAAGGCGCAACAAAGTTGCAATTGGGGCGAAAGCTCGCTCGAAAATACCCTCGAAGACATTCGTGCATCGAGGGAGCACGCCGTTAATGCAACGCAGGTTATCAGACAAATGGAAGATCGATCCATTGAGATACAGGCGGTTGTGGACATCATAGAAGAAATCAGTACCCAGATAAATTTATTGAGCGTTAACGCGGCTCTCGAAGCCGTCGGAGCGGGCGCGGCGGGAAAAAGGTTCAAGACCGTGGCCCAAGAGGTCGGAAGACTGGCGGATAAAACGGCGGAAGCTATCGAGCGCATAAGGAAGACAATTGTAGAAACTGCGGAACATACTAAAAACGCCGTAGAAGTGGTGCGCAAGAGCGCAGAGTTGGCGATAGCAGGCGCTCAAAAGGCCGCGACTCTCGAGGAAAGTTTCGATTTGATAAAGAAAAGTATCGGGGGTACCGCATCTGCCGCGAAAGAAATCGAACTCGCCACCAATCAACAGGCAACGGCCGGCGACCAGATGGCCGATGTGATAACGGGCATTGCCGATAGCGCAGGGATACTCGAGCAAAACGCGCAACGTCTCAAAGTAAATGTAGAAAACCTGGCG
>Ga0180431_10007596_pt1 | contig 12599 bp, 11 predicted proteins | sample SS_ome_11_FD_132459 | JGI IMG/M metagenome (GOLD analysis project Ga0180431, IMG submission 132459) | Hypersaline lake sediment archaeal communities from the Salton Sea, California, USA - SS_1_MS_1 metaG | ecosystem: Environmental > Aquatic > Non-marine Saline and Alkaline > Hypersaline >... | reverse complement strand
GCACTTGTTATTTAAAAAGTTATTCATTGAGCGTTGGGGAAAAACAAAAGAGCCAAAAACGGCGGCAGGGCAATGCAACATAATAAAAAGTGATTTAAAATAATTTTATCGGAGGAACTGCGAGAAAGGTGTTTGTTGATGATTGAATTTTTTCTTCCGCTGGTTGTTGCAATATGCCTGTTTGTTTCCTTTTCCGATTTCCGATACGGGAGAATCCCCAACTATGCCGTTCTCGCGCTGCTCCTGCTCGGAATCGTCTTCCAGTTCCTTTCAGGTCCTCCGCTTGTGGCTTTTGCTTACAGCGTGCTATACGGTTTGTTCAGCTGCCTCTTGCTTTGGTTCGTGGGAATATGGCCTGCCGGTGACGCCAAACTTTTCTGGGCGCTCATGTTCTTTTTTCCTCCCGCTTATTACTTGTCCCATGACCTGGCAATGGACTTGCTTTTCAACTCCTTTGTGCCCATTTTTTTGTTCATGTTCTTTGTCATTCTTTACAGGAGCAAGATGGACGTGCTCAAAGAGGCAATCGCTTACTCGCTCGACCCCTACAAGATTACAATGATTGCAGTGATACTGTCGGGTTTTGTGTGGTTTGTTTCTCAAATAATAGCGCTTGCGGGAATCCCGGAGAATTATTTCGTTTACATAATAATACTTTTCGCCGCATTTGAACTGCTGCAGAAATTCTTCACTTTCAAAACAGAACTCGCATTCCTCGGATTCGCTGTTTTGAGGATGGTGCTGGACTTCAAAAACGTTTACACTCTTTCCTTTGTTTACGACTTTGCACTGCTCATGGGCATTTTTGTTTTCTTCCGCTTCTTCATACTGTACCTTGCGTTCAAGGTTTATACGAAAGAGGTCAAAATCGAAGACCTGGAGCCGGGGGTCACGCTGGCGGAGGGAATAAAAAAGGACGGAAAGGAATTCAAAAAAGCCGATATTCTGGAAATGAGCCTTGTCGGCTTCTTTTTCAAGAGAAAAGAAAAATACATCCACGGTCTCCTGGAACTGAGCGAAAAGGACGTGAAAAAAATAAAGAAACTGAAGGAGAAAAAGAAACTGGAATTTGACTCTGTTCTGGTAAACCAAACCCAGCCTTTCGCATTCTTTATTTTTTGCGGCTACCTGCTCACGCTTTTCTGCAGGGGAATTTTTTTAAAAGCGCTGATGTGATGCCGGGAAATCTTTCAGCGGAGCGGCAGCGGAAAAAAAAATCAATATTTTTATAACCTTATACGCGCGCACTATTCCTAATGCGCGGAACCTTTAAGCCGAAGTCTTTCCACCTGCAATGGCATATTACGGAAAGATGCAACCTCAAATGCAAGCACTGCTACTTTAACCCGAAATTCCTGAAGAACGAACTGACCCTCGAACAGCTTTTCTCCGTTTTGGACCAATACCTGGAAATGGTCGGGAAATGGGGGCTTTCAAAGGAAAGAACGCGCGTATCCATTACGGGGGGAGAACCCCTTGAGAGAAAGGACCTCTTCGAATTCCTGGAAAGGCTTTACGAGAACAGGGAAAGAACGCGTTACGCGCTTATGAGCAATGCGACAAAAATGGACGGGAAAACCGCTAGGAAAATAAAGGAACTCGGGGTTTACAACGTCCAGGTGAGCCTTGAGGGACTTGAAAAGGCAAACGATGCCATCAGGGGAAAGGGCTCCTTTGAAAAAGCGGTCAGGGGAATCAGGGCGCTGAGGAACGAAGGCATGGATGTCAGCATTTCAATGACAACAACAAAAGCCAATCTTCTTGAGGTCCCCAGGATGGCTGAGTTCTGCGAAAGCGAGGGAATCAGCTTCATGGGAATAAGGCGGTTTGTTCCAATAGGCAGGGGAAGGAAAATGAAAGAACTAATGCTCTCGCCCTCGGAAGTCAAAAAGCTTTACTATTACGTTTTCAGCAAGAATTTTGAATTGAAGGAAAGAGGTTCGGGTTTCAGCATGGGGCTGGGATGCGAGGACGGGCTCCTCGCCCAAAACTTCCACTATAACCCGGAAGGGTGCTCCGCTGCATACCTTTCCTTCAGCGTTATGCCGAACGCGGACGTTTACCCCTGCAGGAGACTGCCTGTAAAGGCGGGGAACGCCCTCGAAGAAAGCCTGCTTGAAATATACTACAATTCCAAAAAACTCAGGGAACTAAGGAACCTGAACAATGCCGGCAAAGAATGCAGGGAATGTCCCTACTGGATTGAATGCCGCGGGGGAGCCAAGTGCATCAGTGCAGGGTATTACGGGAACGCCTTTGCCCCGGACCCGCAGTGCTGGAGGCTGTTCGAGAAACTCCCGGGAAAAAAATTCAAAAAAAACATCAGGCAAGAGGAGAAATTAAACGAATATTTCATTGAGGAATCCTGAATGGGGAAAAAGGAGAAAAAGAGGGATTACGCGGTTATATTCAAGGGAAAGGAACACTACGAAGTGCTGGGCTTTGTGAGGGCGAGTTCTCCCGCAAAAGCCGGGGAAAAAGCGCTGGAAGAACTCGCATACGAAGCGCGCCATTATAGGGCGGAAAAGGCAATGGTTTTTGAAACAGGCAAGGGGTTTGAAATTTCCTTCAAAAAGAAAAAGGATTGAAAGTGAATTCATTTTCTCCTGAGGTTGTACTGCCCAAGCCATTCCAAAAACAGTTTTTTGTGGCGTTCTGAGAAAAGCATTTTTCTGAATATGTGTTCTATCAGCCCTTGCATTATCCTGCACTTGTCGTCCATTGCAAGCTTCGAAACAATGGTTCCCTGCGCGGCATAGGAGTAAATTGGGCATATGCCGCAGTAAGGGCTCCAGACGCATGCGTCGCACAAATAATTCTTTTTGGAGGAAATGTCAATCATTGCCTCGAGTGTCTGGTTTTCATATATGCCGGAATAGGGAGTACTGAAAACATCCCCGAGCCTGAATTCGTCGAAGAGCTTGCCTTCGTCGCACGTGTGAATGTCGCCGTTGTATTTGTAGAGTATTTGCCCTATTGCCGCGCCGCAGGGGCTCTGGATGTCGGTGAAACGCGCATCCCCCTTCAGGAGAATTCTCTTAAGCATTATTGAGGTCATTAATTCGCGCACGGGAGTGCCCGCGCGATTCTTTTCCACTATGTATTCGAGTTCTTTTTTGTAAAAATCGAGGTATTCCTCTGCAGAGTATCCTATTTTTTTCCAGGACTCTGCTGCAAAGCCGATATTGTTCAATGGTCTGAGCCACACGTCGTTAAATCCCAGGTCAATGTACTCGTCAACCAGTTCATCGCCGAAGTCGAAGGAATAACGCGTTGTAGTGCTCATCGCCGTAAGATGTAAGTCCTTCCATTCCTCCTTTATTTTTTTAATCCAGTAAACAACGTCGTCATAGCTGCCGGTTCCGTCCAAGTATTTCCTGTTCCTGTCGTGCAGTTCCTTGGGTCCGTCGAGGGAAGTGGACAGCGATTTTATTCCCCTGTCTTTGAGGCTTTTCAGTATTGACTCGTCCATTTTGGTGAGGTTTGTTACAATTGCAAAGCGGAGCTTTTTTTTGCTTTCTTTTTCTTTCTTCCTCGCGTAGTCCATTATGAATTCAACGGTTTCAAAGTTGAGGAGGCAGTCCCCTCCCTGGAACTCTATTGTGATAACCGGTGAGGGGGTCTTGAATATGAAGTCAACGACTGCTCTCGCAGTTTTTTCGTCCATGTCAAAGCCCTTGCCGGAATCCGGTACCGCGCGGGAATGGCAGTAAATGCAGCGCTGGTTGCAGCGCAGCGTGGGAACGACAATGTGGAGCGATGCGCCTTGGAAAAGAAAGGAAAACCTTTCTCTGTAGGAATCCACCACTTTTTCAACGTTGTCCTCTGACAGTATTACTCCTTTTTCCTTGAGCTCTTTGAATAGGTTGGGGTCTTCGTCCAGCTTGTGCAGTCTCAGCAGTTCGTACTCCTGCTTGTTGAGCAAAACCCACGAGCCGTGCTCTGTCGTGACAAGAAAGTTGTTCTCGTCGAACTTGTGGGCATTGAAATTGTTCAAAATGTATTGTTCCCTTAAAGTGGGCGCAAAATAGCTTTTGACCATTTTTAATCCACTAATAAATTGAGTGGATAACATTTAAAAAGTGCTCAACAGGAATGCGTGAATACCGCGGGAAATACGCCGGGAAAAAATGCTGCAGTATGCAGGGCGTTAGAGCGGTTCAGCCGTTTCCCTCCGCTTCAAGCAATTCTTCCGCTGAAAGGATTTTTTCTCCCGGCACAGGACTGAACTCGTTCCATCCGAATTTTTCAACGTAGTCCCTTCTCGGACCAGCGCATAGCAATTCATACCCGCACTGCCTGCACGGCGCTCCTTCCACCCTGGCTTTCTCTTCGCTTATCTTGTGGAAGTTTTCCCACAGGATTTCGGCGTCCCTTATGTACTTCACCGGGGCGTGAAGTTCCTCGCAGTGCTTTTCATAGCCGCGCAGGAAGCAAAGGGGGTAAGAGCAGACTGTTGCGGGCAGGTCTGCCTCGATTGCAATGTCGAGCGCTTTGTGGATGTGGGGCATCACTTCCGTCATGCGCGGAAGCAGCAAATCAATGTTTTTCTTTGCGTTGCCGTCGCAGCTTATGAAGGAAAAAATGCACTTGTCAATATCCATGCCGGCAAAAAGCCTGACCGCTTCGGGAAGTTCGGCGTAATTTATTTTGCTCACTATATAATTTACTGTGACACTTTTATTGAGTTGCTTTATGTTCCTCACCCCCCTGGAGCGCCTGCTCGAAAGCACCGCTGCACTGCGAAATGAAGTCGTGGGTTTTTGCGTTTGTTCCGTGAAAGCCGAACATGAAGCAGTCAATGCCTGCGTTCACCAGTCTTTCACAGTAATTCCTGTAGTAAAGCATTCTGCCGTTTGTCTGCAACACTATGTACTCGTAGCCGGTTTTTTTTGCGTATTCCGCCAATGCCGGCAAATCAGGTCTCATGGTCGGCTCGCCGCCGGTCAGCACAAGGGTTTTTGATTCCCTGTTCCTGCCTTCATCGAGAAGGGCTTTTGCTTTCTCCGCGCTCAAATCGTCCCACGGCTTTCTGTGCGACTCGGAGCAGGAAATGCAGTTGTTGTTGCAGTAAAAACCCACTTTAAGGGTGTAACTCTTGTTCTCCCCCACGCTCATCAGCCCTTCCAATAATCTCTTTTGCATTCCCTGCTTTTTTTCCCTGCACTGGCTTCAGTTCCTTGAACCCGAATTTGTTCGTGTATTCCACCCACGGACCTGGACACACCAAATCGTATTTGCATTCGGAGCACTGCGGCCCTTTTCTTTTCGCTGACCACTGGATTTTTCTGAAATCCTCCCAGAATCTTGCCTTGTTCCTGACTTCCTTGTAGGGCATGTAGAGTTCGGAGGAATATTTTTCATACCCCTTGAGAAAGCAGAAAGGGTACGCTTCCACTCTCATCAAAAGCCCTGCCTTGATTCCTATGTCAAGCGCTTTGTGCATAAAAGGCATTACTTCGGATTTTTTTGGCAGGAGCAAATCGATTTTCTCCAGTGCATTCCCGACGCAGTGAATGAAAGCAAACTGCAATTGCTTCACTTTCAGTCCTGCGAACAATTCCGCTGTTTCCGGCAGGCGCTTGTAGTTTATTTTGTTAACCACCGAATTAATCGATACCGGCTGACCCAATTCCTTGAGGTTTTTTACTCCCTGGATTGCCTGCTCAAACGCCCCGGGAGAACGCGTCAGAAAATCGTGCACTTTTGCTTCGGGTCCGTGAATGCCGAGCATGAAAGAACCGGCGCCGGCTTCAATTATTTTTTCGCAGAACTCTTTGTAGCAGAACATTCTCCCGTTGGACTGCAGTTGCACGTCCTTGTAGCCGATGCTTTTCGCGAACTCTATTATTTCCAGTATGTCTTCCCTTACAGTCGGCTCGCCGCCGGTCAGCACAACCTGGTCACTGCCCCTCTTCCTGCCCTCGCCGAGGAAAAATTTAACTTCGTCAGTGGAAAGGTCGCCCAAATGCCTGTTTTGGGCCTGGGGGCAGCTCAGGCAGTTGTTGTTGCATTTGAATCCGAGCTTCAGGTCAAGGGAACTCAAAGTCATATTAAAATCTCCCTGGAAAGGTATTAAAAGGGAAATTCACCGAAAAGGGCAGTCCTGCAGGAGATAACAGAAAGCGGAACAGAACCAAAAGGACGGAAAAAAGCAACAGAAAAAAATAAATACTAAAAACACCTAAATATAACGAATGAAAGAAAAAAGAGTGCTGTACGGCTGTTTGGTTCTTCTGTCGTTCATTGCAATGATGCTTTCAGCCAGCGCTGCATCCAACTGCAACATTTCCAACATGCAGTTCAAGTTAAGGGATCCCAACGGTGGTGAATCCGGCTGGAATAACATGCAATTTGACTCAAAGAGCGGAAGCTGCCCGCCGAGCGTAACCGAAATCTGGAAATGGACCTCGCAAAACCCCTACTTTTTCTGCCCTGTTGAAGGGCAGTACCAGATAAAGGCAAGGGTTTACGAAGCAGACAGGGACGGGGGAGGCAATGGAGCCTGGAGGGAAACATCTTGGACTAATGCTTATACTGTTGATTATTGTTCTGTTGAGGAATGGTGCGAGTGCTCCGGGCACACATGGGCTACCGCAGGAGGAACGGGTATCTGCGACTGGATCGGGGAATGCTACGCAGGACCTGGAAGACCCTCTGTGACGGCAAATCCCGTGGGAGGAGACGCGCCTCTGAGCACGGATCTTACCGCAGCAAAAAGCGCGCAGGGAGACCTTTCCATAGAGGAATGGGAATTCAGAATTGACGGAGCGATTGAAACGCACGACTGCGGGGGAGCGGACTGCCCGCAGAAAACAGTGAACAAGCAATTCGCTGCTCAGGGGGATTATGTCGTGGAAGTGCGGGCAATTGACGAACTGGGGAACGAATCAGACTGGTCCAATCCCATAACCATAAGCGTTGCGCCCGGAAACAATCCGCCGACCGCTTGCATAGATGCCAATCCGACCGAAACCTACAGGAATTCCAGCGTCGACTTTGACGGGTCGTGCTCTTCCGATTCCGACGGAAGCATTGTTTCTTATGAATGGGATTTCGGGGACGGCGGCTCGGACTCCGGGCAGATAGTGCAGCACAGTTACTCCGCCCTGGGTCTTAAAACCGCAACATTAACAGTAACAGACGACGACAGCGCAACGGGCTCGACAACAGCCCAGATTAACATTGTAAACAAGTCGCCTGTGGCTGATTTCTCTTACAGCCCTGCTAACCCTGTAAAGGGCGAATTTGTCAGTTTTGACGCCTCTGCTTCAAGCGATGACGACGGAACGATTGTGTCTTACACGTGGGATTTTGACGACGGAACCGGCGGCGGGGTAAGCCCCACACACAAATATAATGCCGACGGGGACTACGATGTGGAACTGACCGTGGAAGACAACGACGGCGGCACTCACAGTATAACAAAAACGGTGACAGTGGAGGATAATCCGCCGTTCAAGCCGACAATAACGGCAAATCTCACGAGCGGGACAAAGCCCCTGACGGTCAAATTCGATGCCAGCACCTCCGACCCGGAAGGCGATGCCATAAGGAAGTGGGAATGGGATTTCGGGGACGGCACTCCAATAGAGGAGCAGAGTTGTGCGGACTGCCCTAACACCAGCATAACCCATATTTTTAACGACGGGGGCTCTTTTTCAGTGAAGGCGAAAGCATATGATGACCCTACGGGAGCCGGCTCGGAGTGGAGCGATACTTTAACCATAACCGTGTCGGACGCAACGGTTCTCCAGAGCGTCAGCGCGAAAAACATCACCCTGAAGCAGGACCCGGCGCAGAACAAAACGGAAATAACGCTTACGTGCAGTGCCCCGGGCGCTCCTGTGAAAGTTACAATTGAAAAGGGGGATGGAACCGTAATCTACAGCACTGACCTCGACGGCGGGGACAAGAGCTGCGGAACAACGTTCACTCCAAGCTACAAGTTTACGGAGGAGGGCGCTTATCCCGTGAGAGCGCATATAACCAATCCCTCGCAGTGTGTCGGGGATGGGTGCTCGGCGGACGGGGTCCTGAAGGTTTTCGCCAGTGCGCCGCAGATTGAAAGCCCCGAACTGCACCCATTGCTCGTTCTCGGAGTGCTCGCCGCAGCACTGTTTGTAATGCGCGGCAGAAAAAAACAAACAATTTAATTAACTTTTTCTCCTTTATTTCCTTGATTTGAATGGCTGGACTGCTTGTTTTTCTTGGCTCCGATCACGGCGGCTTTGCACTCAAAGAAGCCGTGCGCAAATGGCTTGAGGGAAAAGGAATTGAAGCAGTGGACCTGGGCTGCTTTTCAGAGGAGAACTGCGATTACCCTGATTACGCGGAAAAGACTGCGGTGAAAGTCAAAGGGGCGAAGAACGCTCTGGGAATTCTTTTCTGCGGCACTGGAATTGGAATGTGCATTGCCGCAAACAAAGTGAAGGGAATACGCGCCGCTCTTATACATAATGAATATTCTGCGCGGATGGCGAAAGAGCACAATAATGCAAATGTGCTCTGTTTGGGTGGCAGGACAATGAATTTCGAGCAGGCTACCTCGGCAATAGAAGCGTTTCTCAAGGCAGAATTCCGAGGCGGGAGGCATTCCCGCAGGCTGGAAAAAATAGCCAATCTGGAAAAGTAGGGGAAAAAATGTTCGAATTGTTCGAGCATGAAGCGGACATCGGCGTGAGGGGAAAAGGCTCCACGCTCCGGGAAGCATTCGAGGAATGCGCAAAGGCAATGTTTTCGGTAATGGTTGACTTGCACGGAGTTGAGCCGAAAGAGGAAGTTGGAGTAAGGGCAAGGGCAAGGAACAGGAGCGAACTGTTGATTGAATGGCTCAACGTGCTTTTGTCCGAGGCATCACTCAGAGAAATGTTCTTTTCCGAGTTCATGGCGGAAATTTCGGAAAGGAACGGGGAACTGGTGCTCGCGGGGAAGGCGCGCGGGGAAAAAATAGACAGGGAGAAGCATTCTATTGATGTTGAGGTTAAAGGCGCGACGTACTCGCAGCTTGTTGCGGAAAAGCGCGGCGGAGAGTTTGTGGCGCAGTGCGTTGTGGACGTTTGATTGCGGGGAGAAAAAATGGAAATAAAAAAAATCGACGAATTCCGCTGGGAGATTCCAAAGCGCGAGGGCATGAACGTTCCGGGCAGAATTGTTGCCGATGAGGGCATTGTGGAAATGCTCAGGGAAGAGAATGAAAAGAATGCCGAGTGGAATTCATTGAACCAGATAAGGAATGTTGCTTCCCTGCCCGGAATTCAGAAATATTCTCTGGCGCTCGCGGACGTGCACTGCGGTTACGGGGCGCCAATTGGCTCTGTTACGGCGATGGACATGCAAACTGGAGTCATAACCTTTGGTTCAATCGGCTTTGACATCAACTGCCTTGAAGGGAACACAAAAATATTGCATGAATTCGGCTATAACAAAAAAATGAAGGATTTTGGGAATAGCTGGAGAAAAGAGAGAATAAAATGTTCCAATCCGGCCAAAAAAATGAAGGACACGGAAATAGAAAGGTTTATTTCCTTCAAGCCAAAAGGCAGGGTTTTCAGGGTTAAAACCGAAACAGGAAGGGAAATAATTGCAACTGAAGAGCATCCCTTTTTCACCCCAAAGGGGATGGTTGAATTGAAGCATTTTAATGGTGAAAAAATAGCGGTTTACCCCTTTACGGGTGTTGAATTTGAGGAGCCAAGCGAAAAAACAATTATTGGAAAAAAGGATATTGAAAAACTGTCATTAAAAAAGAACTTGAAGCAATCAATTGACGAACTTGAAAAACGGAATTTGCTACCATTGAAAATGAACAATGAAAAATTTCCCTATCTTATTAAATTGATGGGTTACATAATTGGAGATGGACAGGTGTTTTTCTCAAAAAATGAAAGAGCCTGCATCTGGTTTTATGGGAAGAAGGAAGACTTAAGGGAAATCCGGAAGGACATAGAGAAAATCGGTTTTAAGGCTTCAAGGGTTTATTCAAGGGAAAGAGAACATTCGATTAAAACAATGTATGGGTTGGTTGAGTTCAAGGCAACAGAGCACAGCATTAAGAGCAGCGCTAACTCGCTTGCCGCCCTGTTAATGGCAATGGGTCTGCCGGTTGGAAACAAGACAACTCAGGACTTTGCCTTGCCAAAATGGCTTTTTGAGTGCCCAAAATGGCAAAAAAGGCTTTTTCTGGCATCATTTTTTGGGGCTGAATTAACATCGCCAAAAACGGTGACAAACCACGGATACAATTTCTATAACCAGATAATCTCAATGAACAAAAAGGAAAAATTTGCCAACAGCGGGAGAAAATTCTTAAAACAACTGACCGAACTTCTCAAGGAATTCGGAGTTGAAAGCTCCCAAATCAGGGAGCGAGAAGAGTACAAGAATAAGGCGGGGGAAATTTCCGTCAGGCTCAGGCTGCAAATAAACGGCACAAATGAAAACCTGCGGAATTTATGGGAAAAAATCGGCTTTGAATATAACAAAAAGAGAAGTTTTCTGGCAAACACGGCATTGCAGTATCTTAAGCTTAAAGAGAATGTTCTGCGGGGGCGCAAAAAAGCGGAGAAGAAAGCAAAATCATTAAAGGCAAAAGGAAAAACCATGCAGGAAATAGCCACTGTACTGGAAAAGGAAAACGTAAACAAGCGTTTTTTGGAAAGAAGCGTTTGGAGCGGGAGGAAAACAAGCCCGAGAATAGCATCCAATTTTCCCAAATTCGAGGAATTTTTGGAAGAAGCAACTAAGGGGCTCGGGGAAACGGGACAGGTTTGGGAAAGAATTGTTTCAAGAGAAGAGATTCCCTTTAAAAGAGAGGTCTACGATTTTACAGTTAAAGATGAAAACCACAACTTTATAGCGAACAATTTTGTTGTTTCAAACTGCGGCGTCCGCACTCTGCGAACCCCGCTCCGGGAAAAGGATTTGCAGGGAAAAAGGGAGGAGTTAGCGGAAGAATTATTCAGAAAAATTCCCGCGGGGCTTGGTTCCACGGGAAAACTTAAACTGGGCGAGGAAGAGATTGACGAGGTGCTCACAGGGGGAGCGGAGCACGTGGTAAAGCTCGGCTATGGTTTTCCGCAGGACCTGGAGTTCACTGAACTGGAAGGAAAAGCCAAGGGAGCAAAGCCGGAAAATGTTTCCCGCAAAGCAAAGCAGAGGCAGTCCAAGCAGGTAGGCACGCTTGGCTCCGGAAACCACTACCTTGAAGTGCAAATCGTTGAGGAAATATTCGACGCCGGGGCAGGAAAAGCGTTCGGCTTGAATGCAGGGCAGGTGCTTGTGAGCATTCACTGCGGTTCACGCGCTTTGGGGCACCAGATTGGAATGGATTACCTACAGGAACTGGCGAATGCCACAAAAAAGTACGGAATAAAAATAGGGGACAGGGAACTGGTTTGCGCGCCGGTGAGAAGCAAGGAGGGTCAGAAATATTTTTCTGCGGTGAACGCAGGAATGAACTGTGCCTTTGCAAACAGACAGGTGCTGGCGCATTTGACGCGTGAGGCATTCGGCAACGTGCTGGGAACAGGCGAAAGAGAGATTGGAACGCTTTACGATGTGGGGCATAACACTGCAAAAATAGAGGTGCACGAGATCGGGGGCGAGAAAAAGGAATTAATGGTGCAAAGGAAGGGTTCCACTCGCGGCTTTGGACCGGGGCGCAAGGAAGTGCCGGAGCAATACCGCAAAGCAGGGCAGCCGATTTTGGTGGGCGGAACAATGGGCACTTATTCATATATTCTGGCTGGCACCGAGCAGGGAATGCTCGAGGCTTTCGGCTCCGGAGTTCACGGAGCCGGCAGGAAGATGAGCAGGCATGCTGCAACGCGGCAGTTCCGCGGGGAGCAAATTGCGCGCGAACTCAAAGAAAGGGGGATTATTGTTAAGGCGCATTCTTGGAAGGGAGCCGCAGAGGAAGCTCCCGGCGCCTACAAGGACATTGATTCCGTTGTGGGGGTAATGCACTCCTCGGGCATAAACAAAAAGGTGGCGAGGGTAAAGCCGGTCATAACCGTAAAAGGGTGAACCGGCTGATTTTACTCCGCTTTTGAGTAAAAAATCCTCAATAAATTTTTTTCTTCCGGACAGTTTACAGTGCACACAATCTCGAAGACGAGGACGCCTTTTTCCGGTTCTTCAATCGGGAAATCGCCTCCTTCCAGTATGTCGAAAACATAAGGCATTACCACGAGGTCCAGTGCCACTTCCTCTCCTGCACCAACTGCAAACTGGGATATCGGGAAACTTTCCCCTTCAAGCGACGGCGAAAACACTGAAAAAGAACGTGCATTTTCGGAACCGTTTGAAAGGACAAGCGTGACCGCGCTTTCCAATAAAAGCTCTCCCGAGGGAAACCCGACTACTGCAACATCCATTCTTTCCGCCTTCAGGTTCCCGGGACCGGGAAAATCTGAGCCTTCGGGGGGCTCATAGTCCGGATTCTCTTCAACGAAGCGGGTTACAAAGTAAGGTTCAAGCACGACGTGCTGCCCGCCATCGCCCTCGTAGGGAACATTTCCGGGTAATATCAAAACAAAGAGGGCAACTAAAACAAAAAAAACAGCAATTCCCAAAACCGCCAGCTTAAATTTCTTATC
>Ga0180431_10007595_pt1 | contig 12599 bp, 10 predicted proteins | sample SS_ome_11_FD_132459 | JGI IMG/M metagenome (GOLD analysis project Ga0180431, IMG submission 132459) | Hypersaline lake sediment archaeal communities from the Salton Sea, California, USA - SS_1_MS_1 metaG | ecosystem: Environmental > Aquatic > Non-marine Saline and Alkaline > Hypersaline >... | reverse complement strand
TTTCGAAGAAGATAGTTTAATAGCGTGTCTAAACTATTATTCAAAAGCATCTTTCCATCTTTTACCTGTATAATGGTAAAAAAGAAGTTCTCGCACTGGCTAAGAATGGGCTACCATACCATGCCGGTGCGAGGACTTTTAAACTCAAGGTAAAAATCAAATATTAGGCTCTCTGCCAAACTCGTGGGAATCCGTTTTCTAACAGCATATCGCTTTTGATGTCATTCTGCTTCACAAAATGATGAGTAAAGCCACTGGAGGAGCGTCAGGCATCCGGGATAAGGCAAGGATTGAGGCAAAATCAAGCCGGAAGGATTTTTCTGGCCTTGATGATGAAGAGCTTATGTTAGGTCAGATAAACTGAAATGGGTCTTAAACAACTCTATTATATGCTGAGCAGCATACCAGTATCCCCTGGAATTTGGATGTACCATATCCTGGCTCAGATTCTTTTGATCCCGCGCGGGACCAAAATCCTCAAATTCCATGCAGAATAAATCATTCTCGCTACTGGTCTTACGAATGATCTGGTTGATCTTTTTCATCCTCCTGAAATACAGAAGCCAGCCTTTAGTCCTTTCATTATTACCAAATTTTTTTATCAGGTCTTCCCTGGAGATATTTGTATTGGGATAGGTCATGGTGACCAATGTTACATCAGGCAGCATCAGGGATTTAATGAGACCTGAATACTGCTGGGAAAACATTGAGGAAGTCCACCCGGGGTCCCTGGCATCATTGCCCCCGATAGTCAGGATAATAAGGCCGGGATCTTTATCAAGAGCTCTTTTAACCTGGTTATTTATGACTTCTTTAACTGTGCTGCCGCCTACTCCAAAATTAAAATACTTCATACCAGGATTTGATTTGATCAATTCCCTGCCAACAATATCTACCCATCCCTTATTTTCATATCCCAGGTAAATATCTCCTATTCCTTCAACAATGCTGTCTCCAAGGGCAACAAAAGTATTCCACATGACCCTCTCCTTAATAAATATATACTCAAAAGAAGATTATAGAATAGACCCTAATCTGTACTAGTACCCAGGGCTGCTGTTTCCACAGCCCGTACTTTCCTGTAGACTTTATTAAATGGAAGCTTCTTTCCGTCCACTGTCAGGAGGTCTTCCTCGATTGATATTCCGAAAAGCTTCTCATTTTCTTCAAGATATGGCAATATAAGCTCCCAGTCATCCTGTGAAAGCTCGGTAAACTCTCCCCCATTAAGGTGCTGGTCCACTACTTTACGTTCGGGATCCCTCATATATATGGCCCCGCCAGAGGCAAGGGAAAATAGGCAGGATCCCGGATATGGAGTCTCCAGTTCTACGACATTTCCCTCTTCATCAAAACCAATGCCGTTAAGCACTACAAATCCGCCGCCGTTTAAGGGATCGCCTGCCATAAATGATTCAGCCAGATAGTCCAGGCATGTTCCGTTTATTACAACCCGGGGATGGCCGGTAGCATTTATAAGGGGACGCCCGGCAGCATTTCCCATCACATAGACTTCGCCTCCCTTGGCTCCGTACATAAATGTCTGGCCTACATCACCGAAAACCGCCAGTTTGCCTTCCTTCATTATCTGGCCCAGCTGGTCCTGGGCATTTCCATGCACATATATCTCCATGCCGTCTATACCTGAAGCCAGATAATCGCCGGAGCTGTCATAGACATCTATCTTAATGCCATCCGTATCTTTGCCGAATCCGCAGCCGGTAAATCTCTGGCCCTTATATCCATAGAATATATACTGCTTCCAGCCCAGCCTGTAAGCCTCATTGGCCATACGGGAATCGCAGTCGGGCCCTTCCGGCTGGAAATCCCTGACATTTACCACAAGTATTTTTTCATTTTTTTGGGGAGCCCTTAAGTCATCCCGGCAGCCATAATCGATATAGGCAAAGATACTTTCCGATTTATCCTTTAATGCCGGAGTGGACCCAAAGATCCTTTCCAGGCTGTCCCTGATTATCTGAAGGAAAGAACTTCTCTTCTTATTGCCGGTAGAGAATTTCCTGTCATTTAAATATGTGAGGATATCAATAGCAATTTCCTTGTTCCTGTCAGTTCCACTGGCAATCTGGAATAGTATTTCACACAGGATCCTTACTTCGTCAAAACTATAGTCCTTGATCCTGGATACACAGCTTTCCTTTAATCCCTGGATATCGCCGTTCTCAAACATCCCCTTTATATCCTTTGCCAAGCCTTCCGGTATGCCTGCATCAGGCAGCTTGGACCTTATATCAAAATGGATCTCATCTTCAGGCGTCTTCACTTCCTCGCCAAACTTGTTCTGGGTTATAAGTATCTTTGACCGGTCACCCTTGCCTGAATCCTTAAGCGTAAAAGTAAAGGCCCCGCCGTCACTTGAGCTTCCGCCCCTGGCATTCCAGTACCTGTCTGCAATGGGGCAGAACCTGGTATCTTCCTTAGATATGCTCTGTAATGTGGCATCTATAGCCTGCTTTTCCGAACATACCAGTCCTATCTGCACTTCATCCCTTTCTTGCAGGGCAAATACCTGCGGCCTTAGCATGGCAGTATCGGTAATCCCGATAAGCTGCAGCAGATCATTATATGGGTCATTGCGGGCGATAATGAAGAACCAGGGTCCGTCGGGAGAACCTGACATATGCTGGGATTGTATGTATCTGTAAACATTCTGCTTTTCTTCGGGAAGACAGTCAAAATCATATTCAGACGTAGGCGCCAGGGCCTCTATTATATATTCCAGGGGATATTCAAATACCCGGTTAAAGAGGTCCAATAGGAGAACAGAGGTCTCGGTATCAGTCAAGAACTGGGGAAATATATTGTATTGGTTAAGGTATTCGGAGACTGAATGGTAATTGGCAAAGTCCCCATTATGCACCAGGGCCTCATGCATACCCGAGAATGGGTGGGCTCCCCCCGGATGCCACATCCTTCCCCTGGTAGGATAACGCTGATGGGCTATCCATCCATGGGCCCCCAGGTCTTCCAGCTGGTAATACTGGGTAACCTGTTCCGCATAACCTACTATCTTAAGTATCATGACATTCCTGCCGTGGGACATCACAAATGCCCTCTGTTCACCCAGGGAAGCATAATACCTGTGGTTTAGGTCTACTGAGTTCTGGAATACATATTCGTCTTCAGCTTTTCGAAGATCCAGGTCTTTTAAATTATTATCATCTATAAACTTTTTTAAACGGGCTTTTTTTGCCCTTATGAAATACTGCCACACATCAGGGGGCTTTATTTCCAACCCAATTTCAGTGTGGTCCTTGATTGTGGGTATCTTCTGGGCTTTATATATATCAAATACATCATTAATATTGGACGCTTCCACTTCGCTTATGGAACTGTCATCAAGATAAGCTACCTGGAGAAGATAATGACTATCCAGTATTTCCTGGGATACGCCCAGGTCTTCAGAGGAAAGCCCGACTGCGGCAATCCCTCCGCCCTTTCCATTGCCCCGGTTATGCATCTGTACTGAGGGCTCATAGATATGGCGTCCCTTTATCTGAATATTGGATATGAACCCGGTTACCCCGCATCCGCCTTCTTCATCGCATTTTTTCAGCGGTACATCTATCCGGGGAAGCTTTCCCCTTGATTCAAGTATATTATTTATTATAGTTTTCCTGTTTAAATCCATCTTCTGTTTAGACCTTGTTTAGTTATTATAAGACCATTTTGTAATTGGGAGCCGGCTGGTATTTTTTCCTTTCATCTTCTTCCAGGTAATCAAGATGTACCAGGAGGTCAGAACGTCCGGCAAGCTCTCTTATGCTTTTCATGCCAAATCCCTTAAGTATTTCGCACCACTGCTTCCTCCAGGCCATATACATATTTACCAGCCTCTGCTCTACATATTCTTCAGTGATCATATTGCCCAGTTCAGGGTCGGTGGAAGCAATACCCCTGGCACAGCCCCTGCCGCTCTCGCAGTTTCCGCATCTTACGCATTCCACTGCTACCAGGTCTGCCGTACCTATTACGCATCCGTCTGCACCCAGGGCGATGGCCTTGGCCACATCCATGCCATTCCTTATTCCCCCGCTGGCAATAAGGCATATCTTGTCCCTTACGCCTTCGGCCTTAAGGAAATCATGGACCCTGGGTATGGCATACTCTATGGGCATGGCAATATTTTTCTTGGCTACATCCGGGGCTGCCCCGGTACCTCCATAGCTTCCGTCAATATGGACGATGTGGGCTCCGGCATAATATGCTCCCACAGCCACCATATCAACATCGGTAGGAGTTGATACCTTGATGGAGCAGAGGACATCATTATTTATTTCCTTCATCCAGTCCACATGCTTCTTATGGTCTTCTACCGAATATACGCTGTGGAAAGGAAAAGGCGAGAAAAGAGAGCTGCCCACAACGGTCTCCCTCATAGCGGCAACAGCTTCTGTTACTTTCTCTCCCAGAAGGTGCCCTCCCAGTCCAGGCTTTGCTCCCTGGGCATATTTAAACTCCATGACCGGACAGTTCTTTATAGTCTCTTCCCTTACCCCGAAAAGACCGGTAGCCACCTGAGTTATTACATGATCCTTATAAGGCAAAAACTCGGGAGGATATCCCCCTTCACCGGTGCTGGTAAGGGAGCCCAGCTTCTTCCAGGCCCTGGCCCTTCCTATTATTACCGAAAGTGCGGTTGACCCATAAGACATGCCTCCTCCATAGCATGGTATGGAGATCTCCCTTGTGGGCCTTTCATCGCCTGTCTTATTAAGTTCTATGCTGGTATCTATTTCCTCATCGCCTATATCCAGCTTTTTATCCGGATCAGGATGCCTGAACCTTATCTTGTCAAAACCGCCCCCGGAATTACCCAGATTGTATTCCAGGTCGACATGGGGAAGGTCCCCGGTCTCGGCCATGGCAAAATGCCCCAGAAGCATATCAGCTGTCCAGCGGTAGTCCCCCAGGGTCTCAGCCAGTGGGTTTTCCTTAAGGGTCAGTGCATTTTCCGGACAATTATCTATACAGAAATGATCAGTCTCGCTGCATTTAAATCCAATGCATTTATGCTCTATTGGCCTTAGCGGCTTTGAATATTTATCCGGCTTTATATGAACGCCATATGGGCAGAGCTGGGCGCACTTGCCGCAGGCTTTACACTTTGAGCTTCTTTTTATTATATATTTTCCGATTGTATTGCGGAACCTTGATGGGGTCTTTACAATTTCCGGCAATTTTTTTTTCTTTTTATTCATATATTATCCTGCATCAAAAAATTCTTTTCTTTCCCCGAATATGGGAGCAAAGCTTTCCTTTTCCAGGTCCTCAAACCACATGGATCTTCCCACTTCTCCCCGGAGCCTCCTTGCTTCCCGGAGTCCCATAGCCCCCAGCATCTCCAGCATCTGGTTTCTCCAGGCAGCCATAAGGTTTACTATCCTGTCTTTTCCATAGTTGTCATCTATTTCCTCAAACTTAACAGGGCAGGAAAGGCCTTCTTTGCAGCGGCCGCACAGGCGGCATTCCATGGCTATGAGTAGGGGTAGGTCTATGGTAACACCGTCGGCACCGCATATTATTGATTTATTCACATGCTCAGCCAGGGCTATGCCCCCGCTGGCAAGAATATTTATCCGCTGCCTTACTGATGCTTTTATAAGCCTTAAGTGTATATCCCTTAATATATCTTTTATAAAGCGGGGTTTTTCCCTGCCAAATTCCCTGCCATTGTCATCAGCAATAACCCTTATGGTATCCACATGAGGGGATTTTGCGAGCTCATATATCTCTTCAGGGTAATCGATGCCCGATTTAAGCGTCAGTCCCACACAGATATATGTATCACTATTTATTTTCTTTACATTATTTATAATATTTTCAATTCCGTCCCCGTATTCGATCTCCACCATCTGTACTTTAGAAATAAGGGCGGAATGCTCTTTATGATTCTCTGCATTAAGTATTGGGATGATGGTATTGACATATTTTTTTATCTTGCTATCGATATCTTTAGCATCCACCAACACTTTTGTGCCGATTTTTTCGGCAGCTTTTAATATGGATGTCATCACCCCCGGACTGAGTATGCCGAAATCAGGCTGCTTAAAGATTATTGGAAGCGGTATCTCAAGTATGGGAGGCACCTCTACTGCCAGGGAGCCGTCACTGCCGAATGCCAGGCGGTCAGGCCTCCTGGAAAGTTCTATACAGGTATTTATATATTCCCTGCCGTGTATACCGTCTCTTGTGGGCCTGACGATCTCAGACATATCGGTCCACATGGAATCAAACCCCTTTCCCACAAATGGTCCCCTGTATCCTGAGCCTGATACCGGGATATTTCCCGTATGCGCCTGGTACCATGTCCGGTTTATTATATCGGGGGTCCAGTAATCATCGCCTATCTCCCGGTATTCCGGATTTATTGCCCGGGAAAAGATGCCTTTGGTACATTCCTGCACGCATCTGAAGCAGCTATTGCAGGTATACAGATATTCCGGTTCCTCCATAGAGCTCATATGGAGGTAGTTATCCTTGAATATGTCATAGACGCATTTTTTCTTTACGCACTCCTTGCAGCTCCCGGCACAATTTTCCCTGAATTCTACTGTGGAGTACTTTCCCACAGGGTAGAACCTGGGTGGAGCGGTCTTTGTCTCTATATGGTATTTTTCCGGCATATTATTTCACTTTACTTCTTATTTCTTTAGTCCTGATTCTTTTACTATCCTCTCAACTATAGCTTCCCATTCAATAGCCATTATATGTATTCCGCTTACTCCTTCCATCTCCCGGAGTCTTGCTATATCCTCCATGCACATCTTAAGACCTTCTTCGACCTGTTTTTCCTTAGGAGTATCTTCCATCTTTTTTATTATCCCGTCAGGTATCTCGATCCCGGCCACATTATTATTCATATACTTTGCCATTCCGGCTGATTTTAGTGGAGTTACCCCTGCCAGTATATAGGTTTTTTCGGTAAGCCCGGCATCTACGGCCCTTTTCATCCATTCCCCGAACCGGTCCATATTATAGATGCACTGGGTCTGTATGAAACCTGCGCCTGCCTCTACCTTCTTGGCCAACCTTAGTATCCGGTATTCGAATGGATCGGCAAAGGGATTGGCAGCTGCCCCTATAAACATCTGCGGAGCTACATCCAGCTCATGGCCGCTCATATCCTTGCCTTTATCCCGCATATCTTTTACAGCTTTTATAAGGTTTATGGAATCTATATCAAATACATTGGCTGCATCAGGCTGGCTCCCGAATTTCTGGTGATCTCCGGTAAGGCAGAGGATATTCTTTATGCCCAGGGCATAGGCTCCCATTATATCTGACTGTATTGCGATCCTGTTCCTGTCCCTTACCACCATCTGCATCACCGGCTCAAGCCCTGCATCTACCAGCTGGGTCGAAGCTGCAATGCTTGACATCCTCACGATAGCAGTCTGGTTATCAGTTACATTTACTGCATCGACATTTCCCTTAAGAAGCTCCAGCTTTTTGGTGATAACTTCCCTATTGGCTCCCCGGGGCGGTCCGCATTCAGCAGTTACGGCGAATTTTCCCTCTGACAGTATCTTATGCAGATTGCTGTAAGTTATATCATTCATATTATATGGTCCTCCCTTACCAGCTTCCTGGGTCCTCCGGAAAGGCTGGTATTCCAGTTTTTTGGAGGTATTATCTTTTTTAGATTATCCATCTGGCCGAGTTTCGTCAGCCGGTCTATTATCTGGTTCCAGGCACAGTCAGTTTCAGGATTTATCTCGCATTTTCCATCCTGGGACCCGCCGCAGGGACCATTCATGAGCTTCTTGGCACATCTGGTCACCGGGCATATACCGCCGAAATTGGCCAGCTCACAGTTTCCGCAGCCGGAACATTCTTCGGTAAATATGCCTTCAGTCTCCTGTATGCCAATGAAAGTGGTATTAACTCCGGGAAGTATAGGCATATCTTCAAACCTTTTTGCCATGGCCTGCACCCCGGCTCCGCATGCCAGGGATAATACGGCATCGCACTGGGCGACTTCTGCTGCAGACTCCTGTATAAACTCATTCTCGCACTGCCGTTCTATGGTAAACTCCTTGACCTGGATCTTCCTGCCGTCTCTTTTATATGCCAGCCTAAGGGCTGATGCCAGGACTGCCACCTCATCCTCGCCGCCGGCAAAGCAGGTCTTTACACATGTCCCGCATCCCAGTATGAGGATATTTTTATACGGCTTTACTATTTCCAGTATTTCCTGTACCGGCTTTTGTTCACCTGTGATCATTTAAATCGACTCCAATATTCTAATAATTGCTTTATACATGTTTTTCCGGACTTTTCTTTATTTCCTTAAGCCCTTCAAGTGTTTTTTTGATTATTTCTTTTACAGCTTTATCATCGCCAGAGACTATATTGTATATTGCCAGCTGTCTTTCCCCGTCCATGCCTATCTGGTCAAGAATGCCTCTCACCCACTCTATCCTCTTCCTGGCCCTTTTCCCGCCCTCGGCATAGCGGCAGGCATCTTCAGGACATACCAGCACCATGACTGCATCAGCGCCGGCCTCAAAAGCCCGCAGAAGATACACATCTTTGGTCATGCTGGAGCAGGGCATCTTTATATACTTGATATCGCAGTCTTCAAGTATGGGTTTTTCAGGCTGCCTGAAGGAATTAATACAATAAAATATTGTAATTCCTGGCCTATCTTTTTTTATCATATTCCTTTGTTTTTTCCCCAATAAAAAAAGCATTTCCACAATTATACTCGCGGAAACGCCTTTGTTCCAAATATTTTGCTGTACTTTACTTTCATTGTATAAATAAGCTTGAATAAATATAAATCTAGCAAAGGTATATGTCAAGGGGTTTTTGTAGCAGCCTTTTGTAGCAGGTTAGCAACAATATTAAGAAATATTAAATTATACCGATTATTCCTGTTAAAATGGAAGGATTATTAATCTCAAGCCTCTGGTTCTCCTAATTTCCTGGCATAGAGGAATTCATATTGCAGCTATACTTAGTAAAAGTAGAATAACTTTCGAGTATACTGGGAAATCTACTAGACTATTTCCCAGTATGGTTTAAATTTTCTATCAATCCTGCCTGAAATATGAATTATACTGGCTTGCCCATGCAAGCGTCCTGAAGTGAAGAAGTCCCAGGGGCAGCCCTACTGCATATGGAAGGAGGCCGGGCTTCCTGAATATACTCCACAATAATAGATTCCAGTAATAGTGCCTTCCGCTGCCCAATATTCCCAGAAACCATAAAGAAGAAAATAGGCCCCTGATATGATAAAAAGTCACCCGGGGCGGCTTTACTTTTTTAGGCCGATATTCCCTGAGGAATGTCTTTATCCTTTCAAAGAAAAACCGGGGTGAATAGATGGTGCTAAGGACATGCCCATACCCTTCCACAAGAGTATCCGGCTCCATTACAGGGATAAAATTAAGCTCTGATAGTTCATTTCCCTCATCTTTATTTTCAATGAGCCTATCTTCGCCCTTTAGCCTTGCATGCAGCCTGCTTTTTGGTGAGACATTAAGAAGCCCTACCATGGCAGCCACTATCCCGCTTTTCTGGATGAAATCTATCTGGTTCTGGAACACAGTCTCCTTATCGCTGTCAAAGCCAAGAATAAAGCCTGCATTTACCTCAAATCCCATATTCTGGATCTTTTTTACTGAATCCAGGAGGTTCCTATTCTTATTATGGTATTTTCCGCATTCCTGGAGCCCGTCAGGATCCGGGGTCTCTATACCCACAAATACAGTGGCAAATCCGGCATCAGTCATAAGCTCCATAAGCTCAGTATCGTCTGACAGATTAATGGATACCTGGGTACTCAGTGTGAATGGATAATTCTTTTTTTTCTGCCATTCTATAATTGACGGCAGGAGCTCTTTTTTTAGAATTCCTTTATTGCCTATAAAATTATCGTCAACGATAAATACGCCTGCCCTCCAGCCGGTATTATAGATGGATTCAAATTCCTTTATAATCTGCTCACTGCTCTTTATCCTGGGTTTCCTCCCATTGAGGTGCACCACATCACAGAACTCGCAGTTAAAGGGGCATCCCCTCGAGACCTGTATGCATATGGAATTATAATGGGACAGGTCTATAAGGTCCCAGTCTGGTATGGGTGACTTTTCAATTGAGGGAAATTCCTTCATGGAATATACTTTTTTAAGGCTTCCATTTTCCAGATCTTTTACAAGTCCGGGAACCGTTTCTTCAGATTCTCCCAGCACGATAGTGTCTATCTCCGGAAATTCTTCCCTGCAGGTGGTAAAAAGGGAACCGCCGGCTATAACAGCCTTACCCATATTGTGTATTTTTTCTATGACTTTTTTTGTAGACTGCTTCTGCCCGACTATGGAGCTGATCAGGATATGGTCTGCCCACTCTATATCCCTGTCTCTAAGCAGCTGGCAGTTCATATCTACAATTTTCTTTTCCCATTTTTCCGGCAGCATTGCGGCCACTGTAAGCATCCCCAGCGGAGGATATGCGGCCCTTTTTCCCAATAGCCTTAATACTTTCTTTACATTCCAGAATGTATTTTCATATTCCGGATATATCATTAAAATCTTCATCTAACCTTCTTATCTATCTTTAAAAAATATTTTGATTAATTTAAGCTAATACTTATTCAAAAGAAAAAAGCTACGCACAGGCTAATAAAACCTATGAATAGCTTTTTAAGTGACTATCTTCCGAAGTTATTGTAAGTCCTGGGTTTCTGGGGTCGGGCTTCATCGATCTTTAAAGTCCTTCCTTCGAACTGTGAACCGTCCAGGGCTTCTTTAGCGCTTTCCGCTTCTGTGCTGCTTGAAAGTTCTACAAAACCAAAACCTTTGTTTCCAATGACATTGGCGGATTGTACACTTCCATGCTCTGAAAAAAGCTGTTCAAGCTGATCATCAGTGACAGAATAACTTAAGTTACCTACATACAGTTTACTACCTTGCATATTTACCTCCTCTCGAAGCAATATCATTCTCTTGTAGCTTTCTGATATTTTACTTAGAGAGGTATTTGCGGCTAACAAACTGCTCTTAATTAAAATACTATCAAACACTCGAGACTAACTAATAAAAAACCCCGAGTTATCTTTCGCCATAATCTTTCGACCTTAGGCTACTCAAAACCCCGGGGTCCTAGCCTATGGACTTTTTAAAGGTTTTTTCGGTATTTTACCTACTCCCACAAGACCTTTCGGTCAAGGGTTCCGGTTACAGCCGAAAATTCCCAATTTCCAAAGACTGCTAATATAATATAGAAAATAAATAATTTTGTCAAATAATTTTTTTAGACTTTTTTTTAAATAATTTTTAATAATTTTTTTGGAATTATATAAAAAAATTTTTAGGATTTTTTATATACGGCCCTACCACTCTTTTCCCACAATATCCTTGTGGGCTGCAGCTATTATCCTGTCAATTTCTTTTGACTTGTCCGGGGGAAGTTCATATTTTACCCCATCTTCCAGGATATTCTTATACCTTGCATTGGCTCTCTCAAAAATGTTCCCTTTTATTTTATGTGTTTTTGTGTCAAATACTTCTTCCAGGATGCCTAATCTCATGGTGTTCTTAAAATTATTCAGAGTATGGGTCGAAGCCATGAAATTTCCGCCGTGGCCAATACTTTTTATCTCATCAATCAGGTCATTTCCCTTAAGGTCGTCAAGCGCAAGACCATCAAACAATTCATGGATAGCCTTTGCTATCTCTATCTCTGCCAGGGCCAGTTCCGGGGAAAACACCATTCCCTGGTCGTAGAGTCCGATAACATAATTGGATTTTCTTACCATAAAACCGCCCAATATCTTCAAGAACCTCTCTATCAGCACTTCGCTTCCCAGTTCCTTGGCATCAGAAGAGTAAATACCAAAGCCAAAATCAAGACCGTATTTTTCTTCAAAGACCTGTGCTGTAAGCATATCTACTTTTATGGCATCCATCACATTGAATTTGATCCCCTTGCCGCTCATGTCCATATAGGAAGCCATGGAGCCTCCGCCTACCATAGCATCTGGGACTACGCATCTTATTGCTGTCATCGTGGCTATGACTTCAGCATAATTTACAGCAGCAGCTCCTGATATGGTTATGGGGACTCCTGCTCCCAGTATTGGCATGGGTATCATAGTAGCAGGAAGGCCGTTTTCAGCCAGTGCTATAAGCACCTCACAGGCATGCTTATCCAGAAGCAGAGGTGAGATAGATTCTTTTGCAGTAATAAACATGGGAGCCTTCCTATATTCTTCCAGGGAACCCCTCAATACTATGCCCATCTCCATCAGATATTTAAGCTGCTTTTCACTGTTTACTTCCGAATTACCCAATTTGGTAGTGTGCTTTGCCAGCAGCATAGCATTTATTATAGGGGTAAAATTGGGATCTATCTCCCTTCCTTCAATTTTTTTTACATACATGGGGCAGCCCACCATACCTATCTCATCTACAGCCTGGCCCAGCCTTATAGCATTTACCAGGTCTTCCTGGCTTGCTTCCCTGTCACTATGGCTATCCCAGTCAAAGAACTTTGGTGCGATGGCCCCGAATTTGCAGAATATTTTATCGCCTACATCATAGGATACGCCGCCATTTAACATCATATGGGCC
>Ga0180431_10007592_pt1 | contig 12601 bp, 10 predicted proteins | sample SS_ome_11_FD_132459 | JGI IMG/M metagenome (GOLD analysis project Ga0180431, IMG submission 132459) | Hypersaline lake sediment archaeal communities from the Salton Sea, California, USA - SS_1_MS_1 metaG | ecosystem: Environmental > Aquatic > Non-marine Saline and Alkaline > Hypersaline >... | reverse complement strand
GAGATTCAAGGTCAAGTGCGCTCACAGCTCGATTCAATGCGGGACTCTTTCTCGTCTCAAGACGAGCTGGCGTTCTCGATCGTGGACGCAGCTCAACGGAGCATGGTCGCCGTTCAAAGCGTCGGCGCTCAAGTCCTGGCGAATCAAGAGGCCGTGGTCCGCGGCCAAATGACGTCGGATCAAGCGCTCGTATCAAACGTGAGTTCGGTCGCGAGCGCAGCGGGGAACGTTGCAACCGCCGTGATCAAGAATGAAGCGGCGATTGCAGGTATCAAGGGCGCCGTCCAGCTCGCCGAAGCTGCGGCGTCGTTCGCGACCGGCAACGCCGTGAAGGGTACGGCGCACCTCTTCGCGGCGGGGCAGTTCTTTGCGGCGGCGGCGATCTCCGGGCGCGGCGGCGGAAGAGGCGGCGGGGGAGGTGGCGGAGCCGCCCGCAGCTCGACAAGCGCGGCGGCCCAAGCTACCGCGGTGTCTCAAACAACAACGATCCCGAGGCGGGACACGGGTCCGGACGAGGTCGTTAATATTTTCGTCGATCCGCTCACGGGGCGCGCCGTTGTCGACACGATCAACGCGGACTCTGCGCGAAACAGGCGCAACCGGATCGACTCCCGTTGGGTATCAAACACGGTCCGCCGGACGGACATTTGAGGTCAGTCAATGTCATTCGATGACAACGTCCAGCAAAAGTTTTTGACCGTCGCCGTTATGGTGCGCGTGTCCGGTATTCCGGTCCTGTTCTCCAACGTGGGAGCGCCGCCGCAGTGGGTTTCTGGCGATACGGTGTCGTTTGACGGCGACGATTACGAGTGGAGCCCGTCCCTCGTCGTCCCGGACGGGTGGGCCTCGATCACTCAAAAAATGCAGCGCAAGGCAGGGCTTGCGGTCTCGGGAGAGCTTTCTTTTGAGTTCCGCCAAGTCGGACCGCAGTCGCCGCGCGCCAAGCTGTGGCTTGACCTCCTGACAAAGAACCTGAACAGGACGGACGGCAAGGGCTCAAGCTCGCTTATTGAAGACCTCCGCGTTGATATCGAGGGGGGCGGAACCGGGTTCACGATCGCCAACAACTGGAATCAAAACGGCGGATCGCGGGACTTTTATATCGGGCGAGAGACGATTATTGCCGGAAACACGTTCGGCGAAACGTCAACGATCGTAACGCCGATCACAAAGCGCGGCGCGTATGGATCCCGGAGGCAAACCCACAAGGCGACCGCTCGCGTTCTCGACGAGGTCGCCCCGGCGGGCGCGTTCGTGACGGAGTATCCGATTGCGTGGGAGGGGCGCTATGTGGAAGCGTGGTTGCTCGTCGGCGAAATTATCGGAGGACGGTTCACGGCGTATGGCGACACCGCAGACAGCGACGAGCACGGGAAGTTTTACGCGGGCGAGATAACGAACGTCCTCGAGGGCGGAAATATGATCGCGGTTCGCATTCAAACGGCGAGCCTCGAGGGTGTTCTTGATCAACCCGCCGTGAGCTTTTTCCCGACCGCAAAAGCCGGGCTCGGTCCGGATTCGTGGGACGATCAAGGGCGCCCGCTTCAAACGTACATCGGAGAACACAACCGCTGGCTACATTTCCAGCTTTCAGGCGAGAACGCGGACTCGTTCGCTCCTCGGATCGTCATTGATAACAACGATAACCTGACACCCGGCGACACGATTACAATCGGGACGCAAGTATTAACCGCGGTCGCTGGAGCGCCAGGGGCGAATCAATTTCAAATCGGCGTAACCGCAGAACAGACGTGTTTTAACATCGTCACGGCGGGCGTTAACGGAGGCGTCGGATTCGCCACGAGAGCGCGCCACGATGGGCGAACGGTTATCCTGATATACGAGGGGACTGCGGAAGCGAGCACGGCCCCCCTTGCGGTCGTTGTGGCAAACGTGGACGCAATGAGAGTCACGCAAGGCGACCTTGCGCTCCGTTCGAGCTTCGCGCGCTTTAACCTCGCGCTCGTCGAGAACCGTGGGACGGGCGTCGAGGTCGCGGAGGGCGTCTATTCGATTCCTGAGATTATCGTGTTTATCGAGGAGACGATTTCCCGCGCCTTGCTCGATATCAGCCCAGCATATCGCGCGTTCGCCGGTATCGAGTGGAACACGAGCGACGAGAAGAAAGCGAAAGCCGTTTTGACCGTGACGGTACTTCCGAGCGATGTTGTAAAAAACTTGACGCTCTTTCTTTTCGACTCGATAGGCTTGCGAGACAGCGTGTTGCGCGATTGGGGATTTGATGGAGGCTCGCAAGAGCCGCAACGGGGGATTGTGGCGCATCGCTTCGTTTACGAAGCCTCACGGGCGCCGGCGGCGTTCCGCTGGCCCTCGAGTGCGAAGGGGACGCCCGGTCGCGTCTACCTTCACGGGATCGTGTCCGCCGACGTGTCCAACGGATTCAACAACGACTTCACATGGGAGGACGTCGACGGGTCAATCATCTCTGGAAAGTATTTGATGATTGAAGGCGTGGAGGTTGTGCGCTGCGGTCTCGGCTCGTTTGAGGGCGGGACGTTTATCCGCTGGCTTTCGGTTCTGGATCGCTCCGTCTTGAACTCGGAGGCGACAGAAGAAAAATATATTGAGATCCAGAACAACGAAAAGGCCAAAGAACAGGAAATCTACAGAGGGCCAGCGTTTCCAAATACGCCGGTGCTCAAGATGTTTCTTTATTTGATGCTAGGCGGAAGCGGCGTCGAGGACACGACAGACCCCGAATACGACAAGGGTTGGCAAGGCTGCGGGATCAATATACCTCCGCGACTCGTGGAGGTTGAGACGTTTGAATCATTGATCGCCGAGGTCCCGAACACGCGCGATAATTGGTTTATACAGAAGGGCGATAATCTGGCGTCGATTATGGACGATGAACTCGTTTTGACGCTGCAACAAATCGCCGCGGGCGCCGGTGCCTTTTATGCGTTCGAGAGCTTGCCGCCGTCGGAGGCATCGGGCGACGGGTTCCGCATTATCGACCCTTCAAACACCGTATCCGACCTGGCGCGAGGCATTGGGTTTGATCGCTCGGAGAATCGCATTTTGAACGCGATTGATATCTCCACGAATTACAATCCGGCAACGAAAAAATTTGGATCGGAGATCAAGAACCGTCAAGCGCAGTCCGTGGCGACATGGGGCGAGAAGTCCGCCCCAGCATTGAAAGCGCGCGGGCTCGCCGGCGTTGGCGACGCGAACGCCGAAGCAATCCGACTGTCTCGCGTCGCGTTCGGCGCCCTGGCGCTCCCCGAGTTGATCGTTGAGCTTGATATAAGCACGTTTGAGTCGTGGTTGTGGCGACTCGGAGACCCCGCGAAGATCACACACGAGTCGCTCCCCTCGGAGGCGGCGGCGGATTGGGGCGTCGAGGACATGCCCGGGCAGATTGTGGCGCTCAAGCCGTTTTATCTCGGGGACGGAACCGTCGAGAGCGGGCGATTTAACCGCGTCACGGTCGCATCAAAGGCGATCATGGGGACGCGCCTTTCCGATTGGGCTCCGAGCGCGGAGGGGCACGCAACGATTGACGGCGGGACGCGTTGGCTAATCCGAGACTATGAGTTCGGCGAGAATGACTCCGGGAGCCTCGACGCGTCTTTTTTCAAGGCGGGAATGTGGGTTTATGTCGCGGAGCGCGGCAAATATCAAAGCAAGTTGTCGCGACGTATTGAGCGCGTTTCGCTGGCTACCGGAGACAATTCATTGATTGAGCTTTCGTCCGCGGTACCGTTTACGGCGCCGGTTACAATGTGGTTTGTCGACTATGACGACGTGTCCACAAAAAACGAGGCTCAATATTCGTTTATCCATTTCTCCGACGGAAAAAACCGGCTCGTTCGTCCCTCGGGGCAAGTAGACCCGGCGTTCACCATGGTTTGACAATGGCAAGAGAAATTGACGTCCCGGTCGACGTTCCCGTCCCCCGAAGCGCTCCCGGTCGCGAGTTCGTCGGCGATCCGGAATTGCAGGGCAATAGCGCAAAGGGGATTTATGTCGCCGTGAACTCTGCGCGATACGTCAAGGCGGGCGCGTGCGCGGTCGACTATCACACCCGGTCCGAGGCTCATTTGACCGGGGACGAGGGACTCTCCGGCGCTGCCTTCCACGAATACCGCGTCCGGACCCCTCGGCGGCTTGGACAAGCCGGCGATCATATCAGGATCACGCTCACGCTCTTGCGCTTCACGGCAAGGAATTTTTTAGACCCGGCGACAGAGTGGACGATACAGGTTGCGATCAACGGGGTTCTGCAAGGTGTCCCCCTCGAGGTTAACGGCGGCGCGCAAGCCCTCGTCGCGACGGAGTGGGTTGTGGGGGACTTCGCGATCGACGATACCGCAGAATATAACGATGTTCGCTTGCAGGTTGTGGCTTGGGGATCTTCCATGGGCTCGGGCGATTACGTGCGGGGGACGGCGGTTTCTCCGCTGTTCACACGGACGGAGTTTGACGAGGGCGTTTTAGAGCGCAGCATTGTTGCAATTGACTCGGACCTCGTCGGGGCAAACGCGCCCGGCAACACGTTTATGCTGCAAGACGCCGCGCGTCTCATGATCGACGCTTATGAAATAGGCGTCCCGTCGCTTCTTAGCTCCTCGAGGTCGGGACAGAACCGCACGGTGAACGCTGGCCCGACAACACTCCAGATTGGCGCCCTCCAACTCGAGGCGCCCCGCGGCGTGACGACCGTTCGCGTATGGCTCAAATGCAAGACGGACGGAACGCCCAATATCGCGGACCCCGGAGGGATCGAGGTCGACGGGACGCTCCTCGCCGTCGCCGGTCTCAATCAAGAGCTATGGTATGGGTTTGACGTGGACGTCGGCTCCGCGGGGTTCAAGCTCGCCGTGGTTCGCGGCTTTTACGTCGAGGTGTTGTCCGCGTGCGCCTACTGCGCCGACGCGTCTTATTGAGGTCAAAATGACAACCGTTAACGTCGACCGCGCGGGGATTCGCGATGGATTCCCCGCGGACTTGAACCGCTCAAACCGCAATGGGCAACGCGGGCGCTCCGTTGTAATGGAACGCCTGGAACGAGCCCTCGTCCACCTCGCGGCGAGGAGAAAGCTCACGATCCCCGGTCCGTGGAACAAAACCGTTGATTTCCCCGCCGTCGCAACATGGGGCGCCCGTGTGCCACGGGAGGGGCATTCGCCGCGCGCGCGGCTCGTCCTGCTTTACTCTACGGCGTATATTGAGGACGTCGTTTTGATCTCGTGGTCCACGCCGCAAGGTAGCGGGAGCGTGCAGGCCGCTGGCACGGGTTCTGCTCAATCCCCCGAACAATACGAGGTCCCGCTAGAGTGGGGCGCCGGCGACGATTCGGATTTCTCTCAAGCTGATATCAGCTTTACAATCGCGCCTTTCCGCGGGAGCGGCTCGGACCCGAGCACGCCTAGCGTAAGAATCTGGCACGCGTACATATACGTTGAGCCTCTCTCGTCAATCGAGCTGTGACATGTCCAGAAAATACAGGTTGATCGGCTCGTTTTACGTTCGCCCGAACTCGTCGATATGGGTTGCATACGACGGCGATCCATTCTCCGAGCAATCTATTGCGAGCGGGCTTTATTACGCGCTGGGCGATGCTTCCGCGGAGGACGTCGGAGACGTTATTTTCCAGGCGATCGAGGACGCCGGCGGCGACAAGTCGAGCTGGGGCCTTGATATCAACTTGGACACGGGCGTCGCGACGATCACAAACAACGACGCGGACTGTGTTATCTCGTTCGTCAACCCCGTGGGGGGAACGCTTGAGCGTAACAGCTTGCCGCTCCTTTATGCGCTCTTCCCCGAGCTGCGCGGCGTCGCGACGCAAATAAGCATCAACGCTTCCACGTCGTCGACGAGCGCGAGGCAGAGTGAATTTTCTCTCTACCCTCGGCGCTGGCTTTTCAAAGATTTGCCGGCGTATCTCCGACGGGGAGCGCAGTCCAGGGCGGACGCCGGGAACGTCTCAACGCTGAATGTCGCGAGCCTCCGAGATCACATGATCCGCGTACAGATGAACGAGGCATATCCGCGCGCCGCAGTCCGGAATGAGTTTGACGCCATGGCGGACTTTTTGGAGCAAGCCGCAAGCGGTCGTCCCGTGCGCCTGTATCCCGACAAGTCCGTCACGACGCCATATAACCGCGACACGAATCCCTTTGGGTATTCGGAGTGGACCGTTGAGCACGAGTCAACGGATTGGGCTCCGGAGCCCGCTTTTAACAACTATTATCAGATATTCGAGCACGATATAAACTTGCTCGAATATGTGGAGTGAGGCTCCAAAATGCCCGCATTTTTTCCGGTCGACGGGACATATACAAGGCTCACCCTTCCCGCAAGCGGGACAGTTGAGCATGTTTTGTCCGGGAGACAGCTTTATCACTCAAAGTGGCGCGTCATGAACCGCGGCCCGCTTGACGTTTTTTTTATGTTCACGGCGGCGGATTCTGTTGCGTTTCCGAGCGACGATCCGAACGGCTCGGGCTCGTTCAAGATCGTAAGTCAAGAGGGACTTCTTGCTAAAAAGCGATTCCGTCAAGGTCGCGTGGCGTTCCGCAATACCGGATCGCAAGAGGTCACTCTTGAGCTTTACGCTTACGAAGTCGCCTCGGAGGGATGATAAATGACATTCTTTCCAATCGGAGGGAGCCCGAACGGCGGCGGAAGCGGCAACCCCGCGAGCGGCGGCCCGGCGCTCGACTTGACGACCGGCGCGACCATCACTGTTGATAAGGACGCCCCCACAGCGACGGACGCGCGCGTCGGAGACCATTTCGCCGAGTTCCCGCCGTGGGCTACCCCCGAGGCCGCCGTTGCATACGCAAACGATTTCATCGCGAACAACCCCGGGTCCGCGGTAAAGATTTATCTTCGCAAGGCGCAGACGCCTTATGTTGCGGACCTCGAACTCGTAACGACGCCCTCGACGTTCTCCAATGCAATCGTTTTGCAAGGCGATCAAGAGACGGCGATTACGGGTCAAGTCAAAGTCACGGGGACGGGACAAGCGGCAATTGCGGACTTGACGATCAACAACAACGACGGCCGTCCTGCGCTGTGGGTTCTCGGCGCGTCGTTTGCGGCTTGCACAACGTGGCGTTGCAGGATCACGGGAGGCGGCCCGGGAGCTGGCGGCGACGTTGACGGCGTGCTCGTCGAGGACGGAGCGCTCTTGATCGGCGCCGATTGCGAGTTCACGGGCAATATGGACGGCGGGGCAGGGGACACCAACGGTATCCGTTGCACCGGCGCCGGGTTCTTTGTCCGCGTGGCGTCCAAGGGCAACGCCGGGCGTATCGTGGCGTTCTCGGATATCCCCGGCGGGAAAAAGTATCCCGTCACGGTCGACTCTGTCCCCGTGGGCGCAGACGTCGACCTCTCCGGGATGCGTCTCGACGTCGAGGGCTTCGGCGCGTGGACCTCGGGACAAGCCGGACTTGTTCGCGTCAAGAGCCAAGCTGTCGCGGGCTCGCGGACGCTGCGGATCCTCGGGGTCACTTGCAACGCAGCGCAAGCGCCGATCGCCGCGGGCTCCGCTTTCGTCCCCGTCTTGATCGAGGCGGGCGCGGGCGCGTTTGAAGTCCAGGCGGACGCCGTCGTCGACCTTCCCGCGACTCAGGACCCCGCGCTCGTCTACACATGCGAGATCAACGACGCCAGCGCAAAAGCGGACGTGCGGATCAAATACAGCTCCCTCGAGACGCTCCCGGCGAACGAGCGCAACGGAAACGAGGATCGTTGCGTCGTCGAGGCAACGGACGGGCTCGGAGACTACACCGCGCCACACCGCGACTTTATCGCAAAGTATCGCGCAAGCGTTGCGGACGCCGGTTTCGACATGGCGCAAAACACGCCGCAACCCGTTCCCCTCTCGACGACGGATTATGAGGACTCTCGTTATTTCACGCGCGCAAGCAACACATCCGTTGTGGTCAACATCACGGGGCGGTATGGCGTGAAGTACACGGTCATAGGGGCGCGCGTCGCCGGGTCGGGAACGCCGGACATTGTAACCGTCGTGAGGGTCAACGGGGCGATCACAATGCGTTACGCGCCAGACGCATCTGAACAGCGCGGCCCTGGCGATTGCGCTTATAAGTGCTCGGACGAGTTCAACTTGAACGCCGGAGACGTCGTCGAGCTGCTCTCTTACGACCTCAACGGGACGAGCGCTCGGATTGTTGAGCTTCAAGAGAACTCATTTTTCATCATCAAATACGAGGGGAGGGCGCTTTGATGTTCTACCGAACAAAAAAAATCCCGAGCCTCGAGGCCGCGCAGCTTGCGAACCCGGCGGCGACCGATCCGGTTGACGTGGAGGTCGTCGTCTCGATCAGTGAAACGACGCACGGCGCGCAGGTTGACCCGTTCGCGGAGCGTGAGCACGGCGCGCACCCTGGACACGACGCAAAGCGTATGGCGCCCTACATTTGGCGTTTTGACGACTCCGGGAGGATGGTCCCAAACGACTTCGCCGACACAAAGGAAGAGGCGCACGTTGAGGCATATCCTCTGGAGCCTCGGATCCTCAGATATGCAGCGGGGAGTGTGGGCGATTTTCGCTCTCTCAACTACTCCGACGCGGATCTCTTGATACAGCTACATCCGGTTGAGTTCGTGAACGAGTCCACCGAAGAGCTTGAGTCGATCACGTATTACGCGCGCACGCTTACCGATGACGACGGCTTCGACATTCTCGGACCCGACGGCGAGCCGCAAGGCATAGAGCCCGTTGTCCGTGAAGTGATCTCCGAGCGACACCGGACGGCCCGCGGTTACATGCGCCATCGCGTCCGGGTTCACGAATGGTTTTGTAACAACGGGACGATTCACCCCGAGACAAAACCCATGCGCAAGAGCTACCGCAAAACGGCAAAAGTGACCGAAGGTATCAAGCGGCGCGGATACCTTATCGAGCGCTTGAGCGCGCTCGTTCTGGACTTGATCGCCTTGACGCAGTCCGGAGCGATTGCGGCGCAAGCTCTCGCGGATAACCCCGGATGGACACTCGAGGCAAACGCCGCGGAGATCGGCGACTATGTCGAGGACGGAGTTACCTTGTTGGGGACTGATTTTATTGCGGCTCACGAGGTGAACATTAACAAGTTTATCAGGACTGGCGTCGCCGATCATATCGTCCCCGGTATCGCCGCCGACGCCAACCCGGCAACTCGCGGCTGGCTTGACTCTGTTGTGAGCGGATCGCCCAACCCCGCACACAACGGCAAGACAATTCAAACCATCATCACGGACAAGCTCAACGGGATTTTTTAATCATGTATACCACGAAAAAACGAACGCTCGTTATCGACCTGTCCCAACATAACAGGATCCCCCTCGACACAACGCCGCCGGAGTCGATCAAGGGATTGATTGCGCGCTCGTCGATCAACCGCACGCGCGACACGTATTGGGACATTCATTTTGACTTTGCAAAAAAAGTCGGTTGGCTTATCGGGGCGTATTGTTTTTTCAAGGTATGGCGGCCGGCGCGTCCGCAAGCCGAAGCCTTTTTGCAGTCGATTTCTGGCAAGGAAGAGGCGCTCGACTTTCCGCCCGTGTTCGATCTCGAGCAGACTCGGAAGGAAGAGCAGCACGTTGTTTACGAACGCTCGATTGAGTGGCTTGAAATCGTGGAGGCGGCTTTGGGGCGCCGGTGCATGATTTACAGCTCAGAACACTATATGAAACCGCTTTTGCAACGTCCGGAATGGCACGCGGGATTTGAGCTGCGCCCGTTCTGGAAGAGCCGTTATTGGCCAGAGCACCCCGAGCCCGGCGAGTGGACGAGCCGCGTCCCGCCGTGGGACGGTTACGCGCTTTGGCAATGCACCTCATCAAACAACCGGCCGGACACGCGAGCTTGGTACAATAAGAGACTCGACTTGAATTATTTTCCGGGCGAGTTCGAGGACCTCAAAAGGTTTTGCGAGGCGAACAAAGCAGGCTGCGGGTTTGAGTCGATTCCGGAGCCTCCGTCGACTCCGTCTCCAATTGCGGACGTCGACGCCGAGAAGGCGTGGGAATACAACCGGCGACAGGACATGACAACGGCGCAGAGATTGCGAGCGTTTGAAATCATGAGCGTTGATCCGTTTGCTTCAGACGAGCGGGAGGCGCGGGCGATTGCGAGCTGGCAACTCGCAAACGGATTAACCCCGGACGCCATGATCGGCCCGAAGACTCGCGAGGTCCTCGGGCTTTGAGCCGAGGAGTGTATGCGAGGACGTGACAGGGAGGCGCCTCCGGGCGCCGCAATTCATCGCATAAGCGCGAGAGGTGACGCCGTGAGTAGATCGACCGGAGGGACGTCGGGGAGCGGCGAATTCAGGGACAACACGAAGCGCGGGCTAGATCGCCTTGAGTCCCGCCTTGACCGCTTTGAACAAAAAACGGACGGCGAAAGAACGCGACTCGACGAGCGCCTCCGCGACATGGAATCGCGAATCGCTCACCTCGAGGGGGAGGACCGCTTGACTTCAAATCAACTCCAGACGCTCCAGAAATCGCAAGAGGATCTCCGAGAGGACTTCAAACGCGAGGCGAGCGCGACGCGGGACACCTTGGACAGATTCTCACAGTCCATAAATGACACGCTGTCTAATTTCTCTGTCCCCGTGCGCCGTGCGTCGAGTCCAGCGGTTGCCGCCGTCGAGGCAGCTCCGCGCCCCGGAGTCCACCTCGGGGACCGCTCCGGGCTCGTCGAGGTCTACCAGGGTTGGACGCCGTCTCAAAAGGCGGGCGCCGCAGTCGGAGGCGTCGCCGGTGGGGGAGCTGCTCTTTATGGCGTCGTCGAGATTATCGCCGCCGTCGTCAAGCTACTCGGCGGCGGGTGACATACCGAGGAGAACGCGGGCGCACTCAAGCGTGGTTTCGACGTCGGACATTGCCTCGTGTGGTCGGACGTGAGGAACGCCGCAATACTTCGCCAGCGCCGACAACGTTTGTTTCTCGAGGACTCCGTCCAGATATAGACGGTATGCGATCGAGACGGTATCCACGCGCCGCCAATACCACGCGGGAGACCACCCGAGGCGCCGGAGTTCCATGGTTGCGAACGCCGCGTCAAAGTGGACGTTATGGCCCGCGAGCGCGGCTCCCTCGAGGTATGGGAGGGCGTTGCGCCATGCTGTGAGCGGCGAGACCGCGCCACGCTCAAGCCAGCGCACCTCGGAGAACCCGTTGATCGCGAGCGCTTCGGGCTCCGCCTTCCATGGTCGCCGGGGCAACATGAGCGCGTGATAACGCCGCAGCTCCCGGAGTTCGGCGTCTGTCCGGATAATCGCGACCTCGACGACCTCGTATGAGTCGGGATCAAGCCCTGTTGTTTCGACGTCGATCCAGGCCAGCTCGGGACGTCTGGAGCTGCGTTTGTTGCGTGGCATGTTGCGGGCTCGCGTGAGGTTGTCCCCCGGCGCCTCCGGGGGGTTGTGTGCGGCCCTCGCAACGCCCGGGCCAGCTAACCCGCGGCGCCCGCCTCCGAGGACTTCATGACGGCCCGGAGCGCCTCGTCTGCTGTGTTCAGCGCCCAGAGCGTCACGGCGTCCGAGAGCGCGTCCCCTCGCGAACGATGCGAGCCCGTCGCCTCGATAACGCCGCCCGTCCGCTCTCGTGGGTATTTGCCGCGCGCGATGCCTCGACAAAGCTCCGCGGCGGACTCGGAGCAACCCTGAATCGCGGCCTCGAGGACGCGGCGATACGGTCGACCGCTCGGGGCTCCCCCGGGAGGTGTCCACCCGAACAACAGAGACGCCCTCGAGAATAGCTCCGAGGGATGATCTCGGGGGTCCGCCTTTGTCCAAGCGTTGTCGCCGTCAACGAAAGAATATGCCCACGCGCCGTCGTCGTCGGGATGACCGTCCGCGAGGAACATGTCCGCGAACCACAACTGGCGATCGCGCGACATGAAAAAAACACGCTCTTGATATCCTCCGTTTACGCTGTATTGACGCGACTCCCACCGAGGGCGCGAGTAAGCATTCCGGATGCGACCGGCGCCGAGCCTCCGGGCTTGCTCCTGAAGCCGCCGGAGCGAGTGGACAGCTTTGGGAAATTGATCGCCTTCAGGGCATATCAAAGGCCGCCAAATGAACACGCCGTCCCCGGTGCATTCCTGCGCTGGCTCTTGCCAGTAATAGGAGCCCTCCGGGCCGCCGTGATAGAGGCATTTTGAGCCGCCGGACTCTCCCTCGTCGTCCGCCTTTGACGCCGCGCAGAGGGGGCGCGGTTCGTGAGTGCATAGGCCGCGGATCGCCCCCCCGCTCTCCTCTACCAACTCCACTCCCCCCACTCTGTCCGCCACAAAAAAGCGAATGATTGACGCCGGCGCGTCCTCCATTGGAACGCGCCATATTTTCCACGAGACGGGAGGGGTTTTGTTCGCGAGGTCTGCGGCTTCGGTTCGCCTCCGGGCTTGCCAGAGCTTGGACCACAGCTCGACATGATCGGAGGCGCTCCCTCCGAGCCCGGCGATTGAAAGGTTGATCTCTTTTCCCTCGGCGACTCGTGAGCGTCCGCCCGGGCAGATTTCCAGAAAATATGCAGGCATGATGAACCCAAAGAAAAAGCGCCCCGGAGGGCGCCCGTGTTTCGTGTGTAGGCTTACTCT
>Ga0180431_10007591_pt1 | contig 12601 bp, 16 predicted proteins | sample SS_ome_11_FD_132459 | JGI IMG/M metagenome (GOLD analysis project Ga0180431, IMG submission 132459) | Hypersaline lake sediment archaeal communities from the Salton Sea, California, USA - SS_1_MS_1 metaG | ecosystem: Environmental > Aquatic > Non-marine Saline and Alkaline > Hypersaline >... | reverse complement strand
GCCCCGCAGTTTACCGTGCAGTTTGCGCAGCAAACTGCATTAGTTGGCTGAGCCCCTGCTCGGCCAACACCTGCGACTGACTGGCTCGCTGGCGCAGTTTGCCCCGCAGTTTACCGTGCAGTTTGCGCAGCAAACTGCATTAGTTGGCTGAGCCCCTGCTCAGCCAACTACAGTACTTTCCAGCGCCCATGTGTCCCCGTCATCGCTGCTTACATATATATTAATGTGTGGGTCCTTGGGGATCGCCACCACCAGACGTGCCCCCTGGGAGTGCATCTTGATGATGCTGCCGGCATCATCGTCAGATGCTCCGATGGCTGCTTGTGTGCCGCCGCCGGCGAAGGGCAGCCAGTTGTGCCCCCAGTCGGCGCTCTTCATCAGGTACTGCATCCCCCCGCCATACCCGAGCAGATACCATATTCCGTTATACTCCGCAAGTCGCGGATGCGTCAGATTCACACTCATCAAACACAGCCTCCCTGCGTATCAGCGTCACCACACCCGCAAATCACACCCTGCTAGTGTCCTCTCCCAGAGATAACTTCACATAGTCCAAATAGCTCACCAAACGGGTGGCTCGGCCTGACCTGCGCCGCGCGCAGGTCAGGTGATAGCGCGGGAGCACGCGCAGCGTGCAGCGTCCTCCCGTGCTATCAGCTTCCAGCCCGAGTCCGTTCGAAGTTATTGTCGCGGAACACCAGGGTGCTCCAATAAATCAATATACTTGCGGAACACCACACTACTCCCAACTCCGCCCGTCGTCCCGCGAACTGCACCCCACACTGCCGAGGCCGCGTTGGCGCCACACTCCCAGCCGACCGCTATCATCCTTCTCCGCAGTTGCCTACTTTGCGGTTGACCTCCACAGACTACCTCGCATAGAATAGTGGTAGTAGGCCGTGGACAGGGAATGTGCGGCACAGGAGAGGGCGGACGACATGTTCAGACATGGCATTCAGATAGACGAGGAGAAGCTGCGCGCGCTATGTCGCCGCAACCATGTCGAGAAACTGTCGTTCTTTGGTTCCTTCACCAGGGACGATTTTGGCCCTGACAGCGACATTGATGTACTCGTCGAGTTCATTCCCGGCGCCCGCGTCGGCCTCTTCGAGCTTTGTGCCATGGAGGAGCAACTCTCAGAGCTTTGCGGCGGGCGTACCGTCCAAATCAGCACACCTCGCTCCCTCAGTAAGTACTTCCGTAGCCGTGTCCTGGAGGAGGCGCAACTGGAGTATGTCCGAGCGTAATCAGCTCGTTAGACTACTGCATATGCGCGACTACGCCCGTCGTGCCACGGCCATAGCTGCCGACTACGGTAGATCCGACCTTGAACAAAACGAAATGCTCTACCTGGCACTTACCCGTCTCCTCGAATTGATCGGAGAAGCCGCCAGCCAGGTGCCCCGCCACATTCGGGCTAATCATCCTGACATTCCGTGGTCACTCATTGTCGGTATGCGTAATCACCTTATCCACGGCTACGACTTCATAGACCCCGACATCATCTGGGATACTATCGCCAACAACCTACCAAGACTGATACAGCAACTTGACCACATCATTGAGACTAGCCCTTGACGCCTACTCCCAACTCCGCCCGTCGTCCCGCGAACTGAAGCCCACACTCACCGCGCCGCGTTGGCGCCACAATCCCAGCCGGCCGCTATCATCCTTCTCCGCACTCGGCTCGCTGCTTTGACCGTCAGCGGTGAGCTGCTCGCTGTCTTCCCAGGGCCCTGACAGGCCGTTGCGCCGGGTCAGCCGGATGTCGCCGTCCTTGGTGTAGAAAAGATAAATCTGCCCGACTGCATCATCGAGCAGCTCGATCCCCGTCAGCAGCACAATCAACTGCGCTAACGTCGGTGTCCGCCTGTTTGCCTCCACTGTTATCGAGTTCGCATTGCTCAGCCACGGGTTGTCATTGACGATGGCAAAGCGCAAGTCCTCCGGCGGCGGGCCGGAAGTGATACTCACAGCATTGACGCCCTGATACAGACCGACGCCCCGGTATGGCGAGCTCAGCTTCTCCGCCCGCAGCTTCGCCACTGAGCGGATCGGCACAATATCGCCCAGCGGGTCCTCAGCAGTCGGCCCCTTCAGACCTGCCTCAAGCACTACCCCCACCGTCTCCGTAGTCTCATCCTCCAGCACACATTCCACGCTCACCTCCACATCCTCCGTCAGCGTGTAATCGCCTGCTAAGACCAACTTCATCTGCGTCAGGCCCGGAGCATGCTCGATTTCCTCCAGCCCCTCGAAATACGCCACATCATGCCCCGGCGTGTACGGCGGCGTGCTCGCTGCGTCGTAATGACCGAAGCCCTTACCATCGCCCATCTCATCCACATGTTTCGCCACCCAGCGCGGTGCGTTGGTCAACTGAGCGATACCCGACTGGGTGATGAAATCATCAGTCTCCTCATAGAGGTCCGGCCGCCAGTGATAGCTCACATCATAGCTGCGAGCTTCTCCACTGCGCCGCAGCAGGTGCCCCTGCAGATGGTAGCCGGTTCTCGCCGCCAGCGTCGGACTCAGGAAATACGTCCGGCAGTCCACGGCTCTCGCATTACTGAACTTGCTTGCACATTGCAGGCAAAAACCCCGTGCATGGACGGGAGTATCCGGGTCCCGATGCGCCGGCCCGCCGCAATAGGGGCAGATGAAGTCCGCGATGCCGGCCATGAACTCCAACAGCTCCTCATCCCGCTCAGGCTCGCTGCCGGCTTCGGGCAACTCCTGCCGCATCTCAACATACGCATTATGCTCGCCGAACTCCAGGCCGACACGCAGTGCCTCGGCATACTGGCTGCTGATATGTTCCTGCGGGGTGTATGAGCTCTTGACGGTGACCACATTGCCGGATATCTTGCCCCCGATGAGGAACTTGACCTCCGGATAGTACCCCGACGCCCGGTAGCGCCCCGCCAGCGTCTCACCGGCCTCAAACGACTGCCCCGGTAGCGTGAACTCCGCTATCAGCACCTTATCTTCACCGTCGGCGCCGGCTCGCAACTCCAGCAACCGGTAGGTTCGCTCCTGCGGGCCGCCTATCAACAACTCCCCGAGGTCCTCGACGTACTGGAAAGCCGGCAGGCTGTCCACAGTCTGCCAGCCGCCGTGCGCCGCTTCCTCCGTTTCGTACAGCTCATCCGTCTCGCGGCTCTGCACGATTATGGCATCCTGCACATACTGGAAATTCTTATGCCCGCGATCCTGCGTCCGCCAGGCCTCCGGCTTGAACAGCTCCGAAAAGCACGAATACGCCCGCGCACCCAGCACCACATCACTGTACGGAAAGCCTATGATCGGGACGCTCCCCCAGTTGTCGTCATGAATCCAGGGGTCCCCACCGAAACCCTCCGGCGGTAGCTCCGCCTCCCAGTAGCCGTCACCATCGGTTGTTGCGATTGTGCCGACGATCTCCGCCGTCTCCCAGTCTATCGCCACGATGTCAATTCCGCCGGCAGGCACACCCATCCGCTCATAGACCCGCCCGGCTACGACATCCTCCCACGGGTCGTAATACTCCATTTCCGCCATCGTCACCGCTTTCGTCTCACCGAGCTTCAGCTCCACCAGTTCCCGGCCACAACCCCACGAATCGTCCCATTCTCCCCACGCGTTGCGCTTGAATTGCACGATGCTCTGTTCACCTGCCGGCAACCCGCCCACAGTCACCTCACCCGACCCCGGCACCGTATACACCTGCCCCGCATCATCCAGCGTACCCACACGCAGCAAGGCCCCAACTGTGCCGGAAATCGTCAGCGTGCCCGCCAGAATATCCAGCGCCACCTCCTCATCTTGCTCCAACTTCACCTTCCGCCCCAGGTATGCCGCCTCCACGCGATCCAGGTGGCGCGGCAGGCCCTCTGCCATCGTCTCCGGCGTTTCATCCCGGTAATCGCCGGCGCGCTGATACACGGCCCCGTGACCCCGCGGTGCGATGAAGACAAATCGCCCCTCCGCATCCGTCCGCAGCGGCGCATAAACCAGGGCCCCCTCCACATATGTCTCCAGCTCATGCGAATAGATGAGCTCATTGAATTCCAGGCTGTCCCAGAAGACCGCAGTTTCCTCATCCGCCGTCCCGGGGGCATGTACCAGATAGCCTTCCAGACTCACGTTGGCATCCGCTACCGGCTCACCGGCCTCCAGTATCCGCCCCTGCAGCCGGTAGCCCATCACGAACTCCTCGGAGAACGCGCCTCCCTGGAAAGCGGCCGGCTGGATCCTCCGGCCCCAGTACTCGTCATCAACCATCAGCACATATTCTGTGCCCGGCTCCCCGTCTGCCAGCACTGCTACCAGGTACACTCTCGCACCCACCAGCGCCACAGTCGGGCCGATTGCCTTATACACATACCCCTCTATCTCCGCTCCCTCCCGCTCGAAGCTCACATACCCATTTGCGTCGCTGAAATCCTCAGCTACGGTGATGCCTTGGTGGGTGCCTAGTTGGATAATCTCGGGTTGGCTCATCGCTTGACGGCTCCTGTCGCAGAATAGTAAACTGAACGGGCTACTAAGGCAGAGAGAGCATGAGGGAATACATGCTCATCTTCATGCGCGAACCGGAGGCAACACTATGACAGACTGGCGGCAGCGAATTAGTGTCGATCCCGAAATTATGTTTGGTAAGCCTGTCATTGCCGGTACCCGCATCCCGGTCGAGCATATCCTGGGTAAGCTAGCGGATAATATGAGTATAGAGGCTGTTCTGGGCGACTATCCGTCGCTGGTGCGCGAAGATATTCAGGCGGCACTCGCCTATGCCTCTGATGCTCTAGGCTCAGAGGAGATACTCTTGACGGGAGCCAGCCCGTGAAATGGCTGGCCGACGAGAACATTGAGCAGCCCGTGGTAGATGCCTTACGCGAATCCGGCCACGATGTGCTTTTCATTACGGAAATGGAGCGTGGGCTACCTGATGACGAAGTCCTCCGCCAAGCCGAGGCTGACAGCCGCATATTGCTGACCAATGACAAAGACTTCGGCGAATTGGTCTTTCGACTCCGCCGAGCGGCAACAGGTATTGTGCTCTTGCGCCTTGAGACAGAGGTGGGAGCTGAAAAGGCAGTTCGCCTCAAGCAAATCCTGCCCACAATTGAGCCACGACTGGTTGGCCATTTTGCAGTAGTAACTCAACGGGGAGTTCGTCTGCGTCCTCTGCGATCTGTGAGTATCCCAGACTAATCTATAAATGGGCGACTCCCCCCAATTTCCAAGTGCCCATCGTGTCGGAGGGCGGGTGCTCCATAGCTTGCCGCCACGAATTGAATTCACCTCTCAGGGGCGCACTCTGGAAGAGGCGCAGGCCAATATCCGCGAAGCCATAGTTCTGTACATCGAGAGCTTCGGCCATTGCCAACGGCCACGACCTACCTCCAGCCTACCTCCCCGCCTCCACCGCCAGGTCCCGTTGCCTTTGCCGCTGCACTGCCGCCTCGATCTCTTGTAGCTTCCTCCGCTCCTGCCCGCTCATTTGCCCCGCGACTCCCGACACCGCCGTATCAGCCATCTCCGGCAACTCACCCCACCCGGCACCTGCCATACGCCTGCTCGCGATGGGGGAGAGGGGTTCAGTCTCCGGCTCATTACGCCGCTCCACCGGCGCAACCGCACCGGCCTCTGCCTCTACGCGCACCGGCCCCGCCGGCTCAGGCTCCGGCTCCCTTACCGTCCGGCTTCGTGCGAGGTATTCCGGCACCATCCCCTCGGCATGATCATCGCCATCACGCCTCACTCGGTGCAAGCGCGTCGCTTCCAGATCCGCGACAGGTTCCGTCGTCTGTTCCCTCATCACCGTCGCCGGTCGCACCGGTACGCCCGCGACTTGCGGCTCACGCGCCACCTCGTCTGGATAAGGCTCCTCATTGGCGACCTGCGTCTTGACGACGCCCGGCACTGCCGCCGCTTGCTCCGCACTTGTGGCCGCACTATCGCTCCACAGCTCTCCGCGGACCGGCATCACCACCTCTGTGGCCTCGCCGACCGGCCTTACCGCAACCTCCGGCATCTCGATATCATCATCCGCCTCGAGCCTCTCTGTGGCCCATTCACCGACTATCTCCGGAAGCTCTTCAGGCGGTACATTCCGGGCCGCTGCGGGCCTCGTTTCTACCTTCAACCCGCTTTGCGCCCCAATGCTGCTCAGAGCGTATTCTGTTATCATACTGCGCGTACGGCTAACCATTGGCAATAACTCTCTCATGGTGACAACGCTACCTCTCTGCGCTTGCGGCGCATGTGCAACATCCGCCGTAGGTCCGCAAGCGGTCTCATAACACATAAGGGGGGAAATCACGCATAACGGGGGGGACGGATGCTGTCAGTTACTGCCGGCAGGCGCGATACAGGGCCACCTTGTACGCCGGCAGGTCACTGTATGCCGCATCATGGGGCAACTGGCCGGTCTGCTGCAGCATCTGCATATCACGCAGCGTTTCCTGCACCAACCGCATCACTGACGCGTCAGCCGTCTGCAACTCCCGGCTTACACAGGCAAGCTGCTGCTGGTTGTTGAAGTCATGTCCTTCGCGCACAGGGCGTCCCGGCTCAAATAGATCCACATAGCTGGGCGGCCCGTTGAGCTTAGCGAGCCGGGCTAGTTTTTTTTTGCCGCTTCGAGCCGCCGCCGGCCCTCCCGGCTTCGCATATTGACATCCGCTATACACTCGGCCAGCCATGCCGCCAGCTTTGGCGGCATCTGCCCCAGCAGCTTCAGGTTGTTATCCGCTGCCTGCCGCTCCATCGCTACCAGCCGCACCTGGCCGTCATCTTGCACTGGCAGCCGGAAATCCAGCACACAGTGCCGGTAATCATACTCAGTCATCGCGGCCAGGTCATACGTCCGGCGCACTGCCGGCTCCCGGCCGTCGAGGTAGTACCACTCCACTATGCCGACACTTTCCCGTGCCAGCGCTTCCGCGTCAGTCAGCGGCCGCAGCAACACAAAGGCCTTCTCGTCTGCTTCCTGGCCGCTCCGCATATTTTCATCCAGCCCCTCATCCAGCCCCTCATCCATCGGCTCATCTACGCAGGCCGCGGCTTCCTCGGGCAGCTCATAGCGCCGGCCCGTGACCTGGGCTTGTTCATCAATAATCCAACCATTCATCTGCACAACCTCGCTTGATATATTGGCGATTCCCTTTCCCTCCCCTGTAGCGCAGGCTTCCAGCCTGCGGGGCCACATCTTTTCTTGCTCTTATTGGAGGACAGGCATCCTTGCCTGTCAATGCCGTTAACTTGTGCCGTCCCCACCTGTAGGCGAGGCTTCCAGCCTCGCACGGAGTCCCTTTCCCTCCTGTAGGCGAGGCTTCCAGCCTCGCAGGCTGGAAGCCTGCGCTACAGGATAAGGTCGCGGAAGCCTGCGCCACAGGATGAGGTTGAGGAGGCTTCGCAGGGGCGGAGCACGACTTTTACCCGAGCAACTTAGACACGTATTTGAGCGCGGCAGGGCTGCAAAGCAGCACAGTGACAGCAAGCCCACACAAGTGTAGCAGACCCACAGCCACGCCCCCCAATGCCATTTCAGTATTGCCAGCCAACAGCAGATGATCACCAACCACATTACCACGGTCACAACAACGTCTTGTGAATCCGCGCCGGGCGCACGCGAAACACCCAGAGGAGGCCAGTGCAGGTACTTGCTCACTATCTTCCACCAGAGCACCATGCCCAGGGAGAACACCAATCCCAGGACTGCTGCCGACCGCCACATCCAATCCTCACGGTTCCATACTCTCACGCTTCGAGGGCCTCACTTCGCTTGCGGCTTGCTGTCGCTGCATCTCCCGCGCCTTCAGCGCCACCCACACCTGCGCCACGCAGAACAGCACTATCGACAGCGCTAATGCTGCAATCGCGATCGGGTGCCAACGCTCGAACCCGTAACAAGCCGGCACGAACAGATACCCCAGAATCGGCATCGTCCACATAGGCAGCCACCAGAGCCATCCTCTGCCGGTAGTGACCAGCGAGCGGCAGATGAACGTCATCGCGGCGGCCAGGAGCGCTACCCCCAGCAGCGCGCCGTAGTTGGCGAAAGCGCCGTCCAACTCGCTGTGCGCTAGTGCCTCACACCCGAAATGCCAGGCGATGACACCGTAGCTGCCCACAGCGACCGCGCCACCCAGGCCCGCCAGCAGTCGCCAGCGCGCATGCACTGCCCGCCTCCATCCTGTTCTCTCCGTGGCTGGCAGCTTTGGCCCGGTGCCACCGGCCGCAGGAAAGCCGGGTCCTCGAAAGGCCTTATCAAACCCTTCCCAGACAACCCATATCTGCGACGCCAGAATGCCGGCTATCAGAAGCCGTTCGAGGAAGAAGTGCAGGCCTACCGCTTGCGTCACATTGCCTGGGACTGCCAGAATCAAACCAACATACAGGCCGGGGACAGCCACCGCCGCTGCCCACAGCAGCGATCCCACCGGCCATTTCAGCATCGGCAACCACAATAGCGCCAGCAACAGACAGACCTCCGCGTAGGAGAGAATATCATCCCACGCGCTCGCGCCCGTTTCAAACACTCTATCATCAGAGCATGGCGCAGTACCGGGGAAGCCATCTAGGGACGACGTCACTCCCAGCAACCCCGCCAGCAGAAGTACAACTCCACCGATCGCCGCCAATCTCCATGCCCAATCCTGCTGTCGCCACACCGTCACACGAATCACCATTCATGCAGTCTCTGCTTAGCGCTTCTTGGAATCCAGCGTGCTGTATCGCATCTCATGTGAGTGGACCGGCAACGCTTCGGCCCCGCCGGTGTACCGCTCTGCTACATAGAATATAACGCACGGCACCTCCACTGTTCTTCCGAAACACACCTCCCCTTGCCCCCCCGACCACTGAGTGTACACAGGAATTCGCAGGGGGGGATCGTCTGCTCTGCTGAAGTCGAACCGCGCGCTACCTGCCGTCACTTCTTGGTAGCTCCTCCACCATATCTTCCCATCTGCTGGCTCTCTCAAGTGCCTTCTCTCACGCTCCGCCTGTGTCACACTCGCGATTCTCGTCGTGACAGTGAAATGCCCGAGGAGAATCCCCAAGTCAGGATTCTTTAGGTACCTCTTTTGCACTCGCAGCCTTTCTATGTCCCCTAGCCCTTCCCATGATGGCGATACGACGTCTGGGAAGTCATCTTCGCACTTGGCAGAGCCCTGCGGTTCCTGGTTTCGTGCCCATTCCCAAGCCGCCTGTCGTCTTTCTTTGAGAACATTCGGATTCTCCACCAGGTGTCCCAAGTACCGCTCCACTTCCGCGAAATCTACTCTCACTTGGTCCGTGTTCTTCCCAGGCCCCTGAACCTTGAGATAGTCCGCATAGCCTTTTTCAGAATACTCCCAACCCATGTAGTCAAAGTATGCCACCATAGAGTTGACGAGTTCTTTGAAAAGGCTGTTGTATGTCCCGTACTCTATCGATGGCTTCGGCTTGCCCTGCTCTTCATGCTCCCTGATCGCATTGGCATACCCATGTAGCTCCTTCACTCTCATCTCGAAGTCGGGCCAGTCCATAGGCGCGATCGACCGAAGAGCCGGTGGGGCAATATCTCCCCACTTGAAGGCGACTCGCATGTCTTCATTCTCCTCCTCATCCCCATCTTCTAACTGCGACCAGTCCACACCTCTAAAAGGAATCTTGGGCGCTGGCCCTGAGGGGCTATCGTTCCCAGAAATGTCCTCGAACGCCTCTCGCTCTGCCGGGCCCTTCAGGCTCATCGGGCTACTCGGGTCACGCGGGTTCCACGCATCAAGCTCTGCGAAGAATGCCTGCTCCTCCGGGTCATCGCTGTATATTGTAGCAGGCATCTCCTCCTCCGGCCAGTCCCAGTCAAGTCTGTTGTCCCCGCGTTTGCTTCTTGCCATCGTTCTTCTCCTTCGCCGAGTGCTTCCTGGCCCACCCACACGCGATCGCCACAGCAACTACCCCTTCGACCAAGCGGGGGAAGCCTCGACTTACAAAGACTTCCCCCAGCTCCACGTTCGTCATCTGCGTCTCATCACGCCAACGTAATCGGCGCCGTCGCACCATCCGTACTACCCAGCGCGATGAAGCCCACTGTCTCGCTGAGCCGCCGCGAGTGTGACCCCGGCAACCCGAGGTTATTGCGCGTGTACAGCAGCCTCGGCAGACTCAGCGACATGCTGTTTGCGCCGCGTGCCAGCTCGATACTCAGCGCCGCTTCCTCGCCGGCGGCGAAGTCGGCATACAGCGCACTGTCCACGAAGTCCCGGCTGATGTTACCGCGCACCCGACAGCCCGCCGTATTGTAGAGCTGTAGCGGCTCTGCGCTGGCGGCCAGGCGCATCCCATCCGCGCAGTCCTCCACCATATTGTCTACCATTATCTGGATCATCTCGCAGTTGACATCCTCCGCCAATTCACCGCCGCCGGTCGCGATCTCGACATCGGCTTCCTGATAGATATATGGAGCCGCCGTCGGCATGACGGGGTTCGCGCCGCTACCTGACTCGATATGCAGCGCCGCCACTTCCAGCGTACACGTGACCGGCTTGGCCTTGACGAACTCAAAGCTAGCCGACCGCACTTTCACATCCCGCAGCTTCTTCACCTCATTGACGCAGTCCACCAGCACCGACGCCCATTTCCCCTGGTTGTAGCCGTCACGATCCTGTATCCATGACAGCAGGTTCGTCATCACCCCCGGCACCAGCGGTACGGTAATGCGGCCTTCCGCCCACCTCCCGATGCTCAGATACTTATTCTCATAGCCCACCGTATCGGCCATATCGAGCGTGATGTAGTTATTCTGCAGTTGGATACTCTCCTGCGTCCCCGTCACCGGCAGCCACGTATCAGGCGTCACGAAGCTACCTTTTTCCGTCTGAATTGCGAATCCGAAACTCCCATCCTGGGCCAAAGCCACAGCCATGTATCACACCACCCTGTGCGGAGCCGGCCCGACATCTGCCAGACCAACTCCATAGTTTGACATCCCTGTAATCCGTGGTATACTCAATATAACTTCCCTTGGCACCAGGCAGACTTGGGCCAAAACCTGAGCATCTGTCTCGTGCCAATCAATGACAAAGGTGCACCCGCTTCCGCGCACCTATGAGGAGAAAAGATAATGCGCCGTAGAGGTTTCACGCTTATCGAGTTACTCGTTGTGATCGCCATCATCGCGATTCTGGCCGCGATACTCTTTCCGGTATTCGCCCGCGCCCGCGAGAAGGCCCGCCAAACCTCCTGCCTCAACAATGTCAAGCAACTCCAACTGGCGATCCTGATGTACGTACAGGACTACGACGAAACCTTCCCGCTAGCCCAAAACGCCGACGCTGGTGGTGGCACAGTCGACCGCTGGTACTACTTGATTGACCCCTATGTCAAGAACAAGCAAGCCTGGGTCTGTCCCTCCTGGAGGTCCTACCGCCACTACTCAACCGTACTGCAAACCTACGGCTGGAACACCGCCACAAATGGCATGGGCTATTACAACCTCGTGCCGAGGACCTGGACCGGCAGGCGGCTTAGGCTCAGCGAGATACCGAAGCCCGCTGAGACCATCAACATCGGCGACGAGCAGCTCTCCGATGATCCCGCACTCGCCGGCGGCTGGCGCGGGTATCTCTCCGCCGGCACGCTTTCACGCCTGCCTACCACCCACAACGAGGGCGGCAATTACGGCTTCATTGACGGCCATGCCAAGTGGCTGCTCCCAACCACGGTCATAAGCAACCAGTACTATGCCGTCAACAAATAGGGCCCCGGCACCCGCCTGAAGCAGGAATCACATACTGCGCGTGGAGAATATAAATCCCGCATACCACCACGGAACCGCAAGGAGATGATTCGGATGCGCCGCAGAGGTTTCACGCTTATCGAGTTACTCGTTGTGATCGCCATCATCGCGATTCTGGCCGCGATACTCTTTCCGGTATTTGCCCGCGCCCGCGAGAAGGCCCGCCAGACCTCCTGCCTCAACAACGTCAAGCAGATCGGCCTCGCCGTCCTCCAGTACATCCAGGACTATGACGAAGCCTATCCCCCGTATCACCTTGGCGCTGTCTCAGACGAGCAGAGCCTCGACACTTCCTGGGTGCGGCTCATCTTCCCGTACGTCAAGAACAAGCAGGTGTATAACTGCCCCAGCGACAACCGCGTCTCCTGGGAATGGGGCACATTGGCCTCCGTGTATCTTGTCAGCTACGGGTGGAACTACGCCTGGATATCCTATCCTGCGGCGCATCTCAACGGTGGCGCGCCCACTCTTGCCGCCGAGTTCAACTACCCTTCGGAGACGGTGCTGATTGCCGATGGCGACTGCCACTATATACGCGGCCCTGGCACTAGCCCTTCACACTACTGGCCGGTGGGCCGCCACAATGACGGCGCCAATTTCGGCTTTGTGGACGGCCATGCCAAGTGGTATCAGGCCAAGAAGTTCGAGGATGCCTCCGGCGGCCTCCGCTGGGAGCCCTAACCTCAAGGCCTGCTCACCCGTAGGCGAAGCCCGGCCCCGCAGGCCGGAAGACTGCGCTTTACCTTCTCTTGACCTGTAGGCGAGGCTTCCAGCCTCGCACGGATCGCCACCGCCCCACATCTTTTCTTGCTCTTATTGGAGGACAGGCAT